>Ga0255102_1000007_pt1 | contig 68493 bp, 53 predicted proteins | sample Law_Cont_RepA_0h_FD_188448 | JGI IMG/M metagenome (GOLD analysis project Ga0255102, IMG submission 188448) | Freshwater microbial communities from St. Lawrence River, New York, United States - Law_Cont_RepA_0h | ecosystem: Environmental > Aquatic > Freshwater > River | place: USA: New York... | reverse complement strand
CCCTGCTCAATCTCTTGGCAGGCCTCGATCAGCCCGATGAAGGTCGCATCCTATTTGAAGGTAAAGATCTCAAAATAATGGGGGCAAATGAGCAACTCTATCTTCGCCGCACTGCATTTGGTTTCGTTTTTCAGGCATTTCATTTAATGCCTCATCTCAATGCTTTACAAAATGTCATGGTGCCCTGTTTAATCGCTGGACTTCCCCTTGACCAAGCAAAAGCTCGTGCACAAGCTCTTTTAAACGAACTGGGTCTGGCAGAATCCTATGAAAAATTTCCAGCAGTTTTATCCGGTGGCGAGCAACAACGAATTGCCCTCGCGCGGGCATTGATTCATCGTCCTAAAATTGTTCTGGCGGATGAACCAACGGGTAACCTAGACCCAGTAACTGCTAATCTCGCTCTCGAACTTTTGTGTCGTTCTTGCCGTGAGCATCATGCTGCCTTAGTAATGGTGACTCATTCAGATAAAGCCGCAGAGCGCTTAGATCGCCGTTTGTTTTTAACGAACTAATGCTGTTTTATTGGTTACTATCATCTGCCTTTAAGGCTCAGCCAGGACGCTGGTTGATCGCGGGACTTGCCGTTGCTTTGGGTATTGCACTGGCAGTCGCCATTCATACCGTCAATCGCTCGGCTCTCAGTGAATTTAGCCGTGCCTTAGATCTGGTCAATGGTCAGGCTTCTGCCCAAATCATCATGCCTACCGGTGAATTCTCAGACCAGCTATATGACCAAATAGTTATTTATCAACCTGAGCTTGGGATCCGCGCAATCAGCCCAGTCTTAGAACGCAATACGGCACAAATTCGTGTTCTCGGAATTGATATTTTTCAAGCGGGTCGCGTATCACCCTCATTGATGCCGTTTGTTTCTGAAGATCAACAGCAGCAACTCTTTTCAGAAGACGCGATCTTTTTATCAGCCGCTGCTATGCAAAAGTTACAGCTATCAGTTGGTGACTTCATAGGACTCGATTATGAAGGTAAGGCTGTTCGATTCAAGGTTGCTGGTACTGTGCCGGGTGCAGTTGGCCAAGCGATTGCTGTTATGGATTTGGGCACTCTCCAGTGGCGTTTAGGAGGCCTTGGGAAGATTAGTCGCATGGATGTCCAGCTTCAAGATGGTAAGGGGGTCGAGGAAGTAGCTAATGCTCTCCAGAAATTAAATCTTGGCCTACGTTTAATCAGTTCTCAAGAGCGAGATCGGCGTGTCTCAAATTTATCGCGCGCATATCGTGTTAACTTAAATGTCTTAGCGCTAGTTGCCCTCTTTACAGGTGCATTTTTGGTTTTTACGACCATTAGCTTTTCGGTATTACGACAGCAATCCCAATTGGCACTTCTCAGTATCTTAGGCGCAAGCTCTCGGTGGATATTTTCATTAGTGCTTGCGCAGGCCGCTGGAGTTGCTGCAATAGGTGGTCTATTGGGGATTGGTTTGGGCCTTACTCTTGCTTATGTCTTGCTAAATATTTTAGGCGGTGATTTAGGGGGAGGTTACTTCTCTGGCATAGCGCCACCTCTTGAGATCGATTTCATAACGCTTTTTGGCTTTTGGATCCTTGCGATTGCAGTTGGTTTATTAGCTGCTTACTTTCCAGCAAAAGCTGCCACGGCTAGACACCCCGCTGAACAATTGAGAGCGGGCTCTATCGAACGCGTCGTGCGACCCGTTGTTCATTACCGAATTGCTCTGGTCTTTAGCCTTGCTAGCTTCGTTCTGGCATTTATGCCTGCTATGAATAATCTTCCCCTAGCAGCATATGCTTCGATTGCATGTTTATTATTTGCGGGCTTAGCACTTATTCCTTGGTTAGTTCAGCATTGTTTTTCAAGTCTTGTAAATGGTTTATCGTATTGGCAAAAACAACCATCGTCCCTCATATTTGCAAACTGGCGCTTAGCGCAAGCTCCGGCAAGTTCTGCGGGATTAATTGCGGGTGTTGTTGCCGCTCTCGCCCTGACCGTGGCCATGGTGGTGATGGTTGCTAGTTTTCGAGATTCGATGACCCAGTGGCTTGACCAAGTATTGCCAGCAGACTTATACGCAAACTTTAAACAGCTAAATTTAGGCGATGAGTTTCTGAAGAACCCCGATCTTTTGAATACTCTTGAGAAGGTTCCAGGTATTGATCGATATGAACTGAACGTACAGCGTAAGATCCTTTTTCGATCTGACCGACCTGAGGTAACTTTAATCGCTAGACCAATCCATCAGGGTCGGTCAGCACCAACGCTTCCTCTCATTGGACCGATCTACCCACTCAGTGCTTTATCCGATCGGTCATCCCTACCGGTGGTTTATGTCTCTGAAGCGATGCTTGATTTGTATGACTGGCGTCCCGGTACGATTCAGACAATGCCGGCTTTTAATGAACAGCAGGGCTCCCAAAAGGTATGGGTTGCAGGCATTTTTCGGGACTATGGTCGACAGCATGGTGCGCTCGTGATAGATCTTGGCACATACCAACTAATGAGTGGTGATCAACAGTATTCAGGGATCGCCATTTGGTTAGTCAATCAAGCCGATCCAGCTACAGTCCTTAATACGCTGCGAGCTGCCATTCCACAGCTTCGTGATCAAGAGTTTATGAATCGCAGTGATCTTCGAGCCCTATCGTTGACAATCTTTGATCGTAGTTTTGCTCTAACGTATGCTCTGGAGATCGCCGCCCTTCTGGTGGCACTTTTTGCAGTAGCGACAGGTTTTGCAGGTCAGGCCCTGCTCCGTGAAAAAGAATATGCCTTGGTGTACTACTTAGGACAATCATCTACTCAAAGAATAGCTTGGATTAGTTCAGAATCAGGCCTATTGTTAAGTTTGGCTGTTATTTGGGGAACTCTTTTAGGTTTAATAATGAGTCAGATATTGATTCATCGCGTTAACCCACAATCCTTTCATTGGACAATGGATACAAGCTTGCCCTTCTTTGCGCTCATTACGCTGATGCTTGCTTTGCTTGGCTTAGGTATTGCAGCGGCATTATGGGCCTCAAAGCGTACTCTGAACCCAGCGAATTTAATCAGCGCATTACGGGCAGAATGGTAATGCACTTTCCTAAACGCCGTTATTTTATGCAGGCATTAGCAATGTCTTGTGCTCTACCCGTTTCACAATGGGCAAATTCCTCGTCAGTCATCTATCCGCCGGTTCGTCCAAGAAAATTAATATTCCCACGCGATCATGGTGCACACCCAGAATTTAGAACCGAATGGTGGTATCTCACTGGTTGGCTTGGCTCAGGTGAAAATGCGATGGGTTTTCAGATTACTTTCTTTCGTAGTCGCACTCAGCATTCACCGGATAATCCAAGTCGTTTTGCACCTACCCAGCTACTGTTCGCGCATGCTGCCTTGGCCATTCCAGCAGAAGGTCAATTACGTCATGCGGATGTGGCAGGACGAGTTGGCACTGCGGGTGCTGTATTTGACACTGCCGATACAAAATTACGATTAGCCAATTGGACCATGGCGAGAACTGAAAATGATCGTTATCAATTTGATATTCCAGCAGATACATTCACGATACGTTTAGAAGCCATTCCTTTACAAACGCCTGTTTTAAGAGGTAATCAAGGTTTTTCTTCGAAAGGTCCTAGCCCTGAGCTCGCTAGTTATTACTACAGCCGTCCGCAGCTGAATGTAACAGCTCAAATTGAGATTAAAGACAAATTATCAAAAGGCAAGCAGAGCTCTCTTCTTAAACGGTCTGGGATTGCCTGGTTTGATCACGAATGGTCAAGCAGCTTACTGATGCCAGGTGCGGTCGGTTGGGATTGGATTGGGATAAATCTTCTTAATGGAGAAAGCATCATGGCCTTTCGGATACGTGATCAGTCCGGCAAGGCTTTGTTCAGTGAGTGGGATCGACGTGATCAAACTGGTCGGATTTTGGAGCGTCACTCAAATGCTATTTGGGAGTCGGTGGGCCAATGGAGTTCAGCGCGATCGCTTGCAAACTATCCAAGTGGCTTTTTAATTCGGGTGGGTAATCAAGAGTTTCAATTAAAAACCCTGATGCAAGATCAGGAGGTAGATGCTCGCGCTAGTACGGGTGGGTTTTACTATGAGGGTGCAATTGAAATGAGTCAGAACCAAGTTGTGATTGGCCGAGGTTATCTAGAATTAACTGGATATAGTCAGGCAGTCAGGTTGTAACTTTTTTTACAGCATTTAAAGTCGGCAGACCCGAAAGCCGCTAAAGATGTCATTGCGCTTTGTTTGATAGAAGTTCCGAAATCCTAAACGGCGCATACGTTCCACTGTAAATGGACTCCAACCCTTTAATACTTGGTATGTGCCATCAAACCAGGGTTGTGAGTAATCGACATAAGGGTCTGGTGTAAAACCTTCAAAGGGTAAAAATTGACTACTGGTCCATTCCCATAAGTCCGATGCCTGCCAGTCATTACGGTTTGTTGCCATGAGTAAGGTGAGCTCAGCCTCTGTAGGCAGGCGAAGATGCTGTTGGCTGGCATATTCCACGGCGTCTTCATAAGGAATATGACGTACAGCTTGTTGATCATCCATCACACGCCATTGGTCAAAAAAGCGTTCATACCAAACCCCGGCCTCGTACTTCCAATGTTTTGGCATCGCTTGGTCATCCTTTGCTAAGACAAACTCACGATATTGTTCATTGGAAACCGCTGAGCTTGATATCGCAAATGGTTCTACAGTAAGAGGATGTTGCCATTTCTCATTGTCAAATATGAACCCTTGCTGAGGAAGCGATCCCAAAGTCATATCAGTTTTTGAGAACTCAATGAACTCTTTATTGAAGACTGTTTTGGTTGAAACACTGTATGGTTGAAAAGGCATGGGATATTCAAGTGCCTGCCACATAATGGCAAATGCTTCGTTATGCATATCGTAATGATGAATCACTAACTGTATAAAGTAGGCGTCTTCATCACTTAAGGGTTTACTGAGGAGCTCGCTTGTTTTATTACATACCTCATGGCTATACCGCAATAAACTTTCGAGTGATACAGGTGGAATACTCCAGCGATCTGCATGCGCTACCGTAGATGAATTAAATAACGCATCTGCATTCTTATACAAAGAAGGATGTTCTTGACGGCCCTTGCGGTGTACCCAAAACTCATGAACCCAAGTAATGTGAGCAAACTCCCAATACGGTGGATTGAGATTTGCTAGTTGTGGAACAAGCTCTTTTCCAGGGGCTAGATTTTCAATAATCGATCGGGTCAGGATGCTTGCACTATAAATCCTCTCTCGCAACTGCTGTGCTGCTGGATGGGGAAAATACTGACAATGATCGGACATTATTGAATCAATCAATGATTATGCTCGAGAGTGGGCCACAAAGCGCGCATAGAGGCTGATAAGAACTTGTAACAAAGTAGCAAAAATTGCGGCTGGTATTGCTCCAGCAAGCATCGTCTGGGTATTATTGGTTGCCAACCCTTGCGCTATCCTCTCACCATAGCCCCCTGCTCCCACAAATGCTGCGATTGTGGCTGTACCCGTTGCAGTAATAGCAGCAATCTTGATACCGCTAACAATGCTGGGAATGGCTGCAGGTAACTCAATTTTTATCAAACAGATCCATTTATTAGCCCCTAAGGCTCTGGCGGATTCACGTAATGCTGGGTTCACTGTTAGTAGGCCTGTATTGGTATTCTCAATAATTGGGAGTAAGGCATAGAGTGATAATGCAGTGATTGCTGGTAGCGGTCCAATCGTTTGAAAAATTGTAATTAAGAATGCAAGTAATGCAAGGGATGGGATCGTTTGAAAAACTCCAGATACATACAGCATTGGATTGCCTACAGAGGGATTGAAGAAGGTCAAAATTCCCAGCGGGATACCAATCATCATTGCAATGAACAATGACAAAAAGACCAATAGTGAATGCTCGTAACTTAGACGCAAAAAGTCTGGGCCAAATAATTGCTTCATAAATGAAAGGGGCTCAGAAGCTAGTTGCTCTTTGGTGATAAACGACTGGGCGGTACTAGAAAAGGTTAACCCTTGACCCTCCACTGCAGCGTTCATGTTTCGCATCTCTATTTGCGAAATCTTCTGCGATAAACCATCTAAGGCCAATAAGGCTTTCGGTTTATCCTTAAAACTATCTATACGGTAAAGCAAAACGGCTTCATACGATGGGAAAAATTTTTGGTTATCGATTAAAAGGACAATTTTTTCATTACTGAGTTGCGCATCGGTAGTGTATGCATCGATTAAATCAACCTGTTTCTTTTCAAGAGCAGAATAACTAAGGCCGTGGTCAAGCCCCTTAGCGCTCAGGTTTGAGAGGCCATAAATTTTTTGTATGGAAGGCCATCCGTCAGGTCTACCCAGAAACTCATGTGAAAAACCAATCTTTAGGTTTGGATGTTTTGCAAGATCTGCAATTGTTGTAATCCCAAGCTGCATTGCCTGATCTTTTCTCATTGCAAGGGCATAGGAGTTTTGAAAGCCCAGAAATACACCTGCCTGTAATTTGAGTGGCAGCAATCTTTTGTTGATCTGTTCCAAAGAGAGAGTAGCATCCTCTTTTAAAATCTCCTTCGTAATCGTACCAAGATATTCTGGATAGACGTCGATATTGCCTTGTAGAAGGGCATTAAACAGAATGGTTGTATTACCAAGTCCTAATTTGGTTTTAATCTCATAATCAGTATTATTTTTTAGGGTCTGCGCGATAATCTCGGCCAAGATATACGATTCGGTAAAGCGTTTACTGGCTACTGTCACAGTTTCTGTATTTTTACCAACACTTTCTGCATTTAATATTTGCGCAAAGCAAATAAAGAGGCTAATCAGGATGAACAGATAGTTTTTAACTTTCTTAGTGATTGGGCTTCCCAGAAAGTTCATCCGTATCTTCATTAAATTTGTAAGCGCTCTTCCTGTCGCGCATTCACCGCTTGTAAGCCCTTAGCCCAGGACTTAGTCGGTAGGCCAGTCTGATCATGGATTATTTTGGCGCGTTGCTCAATATTCTTCCAATTGGCATTAATCATGGGGCCCTTAAAGGCAATGGCGACCGCATTGCAATCGTGCGATTCCGGGAATATCAGCACCCTGCCCTTAAAGGCTTTGCACATATTATTGAGGTTGATATCAAAACTTTTGTGCTGTGAGAACAAATTAACGGTCATCACCGCAGTAGCCTTGAGGGTGTAAAAGCAGCCTTTATAAAACTCCAATGAACTCAGTGCAGGTCCTTTGGCATCCGCGTCATATAAATCTACTTGCAAGACATCGAACTGTTGGTGATGGCGTTTATTCTTCACAAAACTTAGGGCGTCGTCTTGCACTACCTTTAACTGGTCATGATCATGAGGCAAATCAAACATGGTTCTGGCTGCAATGATGACCGCTGGGTTCAGCTCTACTGCGGTATTGATTACGCCCGGGCAATGCTCAAGGGTGAACTTGGCGAGTGAGCCGGTACCTAGGCCTAATTGTGCAATTTGCATCTTGGGCTTACTCTGTAAAAAGAGTAACCAGGCCATCATCTGTTGCGAGTACTCGAGATAGATCTCGCTCGGATCCCGAATACGCATAGCCCCTTGTATCCACGGCGTTCCTAAATGTAAATACCGAATCCCGCCGGTCTCTGATAACGTGACCGGCTCAGCGGGTAATCGTGTTTGTGCCACTTAATTCACCCAAACGCGGGCGTTGCGGAACATACGTAACCAGGGGCTGGCACCATCCTGAGTTTGGTTCCACTCCTTGGGATACCAACTCATTTGCACATTCCTAAAGACACGCTCTGGGTGCGGCATCATCACTGTGAACCGGCCATCTGCGGTGGTCACGCTGGTTAATCCCAGTGGAGAGCCATTGGGATTAAAGGGATAACGCTCGGTGGCTTGACCATGATGATCGATAAAGCGCATGGCGGCTAATTGGTCTTGTTCAATCTTACGTGCATTACCTTGGTGTTTAAAGTTGGCAAAGCCTTCACCATGCGCGACCGCTATGGGTAAATGGCTACCGCTCATTCCACTAAAGAATAGGGACGGTGACTGTAGTATCTCTACCATCACAAGCCGCGCTTCGTATTGCTCCGATTGATTGCGTGTGAACTTAGGCCATGCCTTAGCACCTGGTATTAGGCTAGCTAGATTACTCATCATCTGACAGCCATTACAAACACCTAAGGCAAAACTATCGTTACGTTGGAAGAAGCTTGCAAATTGCTCGCTGAGTTGTGGGTTGAACAAAATGGTCTTGGCCCAGCCCTCACCGGCACCGAGCACATCGCCATAGCTAAATCCACCGCAGGCTACCAAGCCTTGATAGTCCTCAAGTTTTGCTTGCCCAGTAAGTAGATCGCTCATATGCACATCATGGCTAGCAAAGCCAGCGAGATCCATCGCGTAGGCCATTTCAAGATGGGAGTTAACACCCTGCTCTCGCAAGATAGCCATCTTGGGTCGTGTGCCCTTGTTAATAAATGGTGCGCTGGGGTTCTCATTAGGATCAAAACGCAGGATGGGGCTCATTCCAGGATCACTTACATCCTCTACGCTTTGATACTCGCTATCCACACAGTTGGGGTTATCGCGCAAGCGAGCGATCTGATAACTGGTGTTCTGCCAGAGTTTTTGAAGATGCAGTCTACTTTCGGTATAAACGCACTTGGCATCACGCCAGATCTCTAAAACATCGCTTTGATTGGGTTTGCCAATCACATGACTAAAGGCACTAATGCCACATTCACGCAAGACTGCAAATACAACGTCACGCTGTGATCGCTCAATTTGGATGACCACACCTAGCTCTTCACTGAACAATGCCCGCATGGTTTGCTCATGACGCCGACCGCTGACCTGAGTAGCCCAGTTCTTGGCATCACCATAATCTGGTTCGGTCTGTGGATCAATACACAAGAGATCAACGTTTAGAGAGATGCCGCAATGGCTTGCAAAGGCCATCTCGGCGATACAGGCCAGTAAGCCACCATCGGAGCGATCATGGTAGGCCAAGATAGTATTACGCTCGCGTAAGGTAATAATGGCATTCGTAAAGGATTTAAGATCACTCGCCTGATCGACATTCGGTGCGTGTGTATCCGTTTGCTCAAATACCTGGGTCACAATACTGCCAGCCATCCGATTTTGATTGCGTCCCAGATCAATCAGGATTAGTTCAGTCTCGGTCTGGAGTTGCAGTTGTGGTGTGAGGGTCTTGCGCACATCACGCACAGGAGCAAATGCCGAGATGATGAGTGATACAGGTGCGACCACTTGCTTGGCTTGATTGTGATCCTGCCAGGTGGTTGCCATCGATAAAGAATCTTTCCCAACGGGTATCGAGATACCCAGCTCTGGGCAGAGTTCCATGCCCACAGCTTTAACAGACTCATAAAGTTTGGCGTCTTCGCCTGGTTGACCACAAGCTGCCATCCAGTTCGCTGATAACTTAATGTCTTCGATGCTAGCAATATCAGCAGCCAGAATATTAGTAATCGCCTCACCCACTGCCATCTTGGCTGCTGCTGGTGCATTAAAAAGAGCTACTGGGGTACGCTCACCCATGCTCATGGCTTCTCCCTGATACCCAGAGTAATCCATGGTGGTCACCGCACAATCTGCTACAGGGACTTGCCATGGGCCTACAAAGGGGTCGCGCGAGTTAAGACCGCCCACCGTACGATCACCAATCGTGATCAAAAAGGATTTACTGGCTACCGTGGGTTGTTGCAAGACCAACTCGATTGCTTCTTTAAGCTCGATGGCATTGCAGTTAAATGGGGGGAACTGTTCTTGAGTGCTTTTAACATCCCGATGCATCTTCGGTGGTTTACCCAAGAGTACTTCCATCGGCATATCAATGGGGTATTGTTGATCTGGATTAGTGGCTTGCTGTTGATCGTGCAATTGCAGTTGGCGATTTTGGGTGGTGTGTCCGACGACCGCATAGGGGCAGCGCTCGCGCTCACACATCTTGGCAAAACGCTCAAGGTCTTTTGGATGAATTGCGATCACATAGCGCTCTTGCGACTCGTTGCACCAGATCTCTGCGGGGCTCATGCCGCTCTCTTCTAGTGGGATGATACGCAGCTCAAATTGCGCGCCCAGTTTTGCACTATCGGCTAGCTCTGGAAATGCATTGGATAGACCGCCTGCCCCTACATCATGGATCGAGACAATCGGATTATGTTCGCCCAGTGCACGGCATTGATTAATTACCTCTTGGGCACGACGCTCGATCTCTGGATTACCGCGTTGTACAGAGTCAAAATCCAGATCTGCGGTATTGGCTCCGGTTGACATCGAACTCGCTGTACCTCCGCCCATGCCAATGCGCATTCCGGGGCCACCCAGCTGAATTAAGAGATCACCATCTTCGATGGGATGCTTATGCGTATGAATAGACTCAATCGCGCCAATACCACCGGCGATCATGATGGGCTTGTGATAGCCTCGTCGTTGCCCACCGATGGTTTGCTCAAAGACTCGGAAGTAACCACCAAGATTGGGTCGGCCAAACTCATTATTAAATGCCGCTCCTCCCAATGGCCCATCAATCATGATTTGTAAGGGGCTTGCGATCCGCTCCGGTTTGCCATAAGGGCTTTTCTCCCAAGGGAGGTTTGTACCAGGGATATGCAAGTTCGATACAGAGAACCCGGTGAGACCTGCTTTGGGTTTACCACCAATCCCCGTTGCGCCCTCGTCTCGGATCTCCCCGCCTGATCCCGTTGCCGCACCTTGAAACGGTGCAATCGCAGTGGGATGGTTATGGGTCTCCACTTTCATTAAGGTGTGTACCAATGCACGCTTGGTTAGATACTTTCCCGCAGGACCAACCGAGCTCCACACATCCGCATCACAGCCTTCCATGATGGCGGAGTTATCGGAGTACGCAACGATGGTTCCCTTCGGTTGCAAGCGATCGGTATTCCGAATCATGGCAAACAATGAATGCTCTTGGTTCTTACCGTCGATGGTCCAACTGGCATTAAAGATTTTATGGCGGCAGTGCTCACTATTAGCTTGCGCAAACATAATCAGTTCAACATCGCTGGGGTTGCGCTCTAGGCGCTTGAAGTTCTCCTCCAAATAGCCAATCTCATCGGCAGAGAGTGCCAAGCCTAAGGATTGATTAGCGTGCTCAAGCGCTGCTTTGCCCTGCCCCATGACCTCAATGCGTGTGAATGGTCGATCGGGTAATGTTTGGTATAGGGCGTGTACGTCGTTCTCGGCAGTGACGATCACCTCGGTCATCCGATCAAATAATGCTGTCTCTAAGATCTGCTCTTGCGAGGGATTGAGATTTTTCTTAGAGGTCCATTGGTAACGCACACCGCGCTCAATCCTTAAGACCTCCAAACCACATTGACGTGCAATGTCGGTTGCTTTGCTAGCCCAGGGTGAGACCGTACCAAATCGGGGAATCACGATGACGGATTGAATGGCTTTTGTTCTTGCAAATGGCTCACCGTACTGCAGTAAAGCTTCAAGAGTACTTACCTGATTTGCTGAGAGCTCTTGCTCTGACCAGACAAAATGCAGGTACTGAGCAGCGATTGATTGCAGCTCAATTCCTTGGGTAGCAAGGTGGCTTAAGAGCCGTTGTTGACGGAAGGCAGAAAGGGCATCAGCCCCGGGCAGACAACGGAAAAATGACATTCTGTAATTATAAGAGTGCCGTGGATTTAGCCTCTAGGTTTAGACCAAACGCCCGCCCTGCAGGGTGAGTTGGCGGCTACAGCGTTTAGCCAGGTGTGGGTCATGGGTGACCAAGATGAGGGTGGAGCCGTTCTCGCGATTGAGTTGAAACAAGAGCTCAATCACTCTTGCCCCGCTGGCCTCGTCTAAGCTTCCAGTGGGTTCATCGGCAAATAAAATATTTGGCTCACTCACAAAGGCCCGAGCTAAGGCAACGCGCTGCTGTTCACCACCCGATAGAGTTTTAGGGTAATGCGAGAGGCGCTCACTCAGACCGACCTTGGCTAAGCACCCTGAGGCAGCAATACGAGACTTTGCAAGCGGATCCCCACGAATCTCCAAAGGCAACATCACGTTCTCTAGAGCATTGAGGTGTGGCACCAACTGAAATGACTGGAATACAAAGCCAACGTATTGACCCCTTAGTCTTGCACGACCATCTTCATCGAGTTTGCCTAGATCTTTTTGCATGAGATGCACGGAGCCACTGCTGGGGAGATCTAAGCCGGCCAAGAGGCCCAATAAGGTACTTTTACCCGATCCAGATGCACCAACGATTGCAACGGACTCTCCCGCAGCGATTGAGAAACTAATGTCCTGCAGTATTGCTAAGGGTCCGTCACTCGTTTGGACTGTTTTACCCACATGGCTGACCTGCAAGACTGGGGGAGATTCATGCACAATACTCAATGTGAAACCTTTGTTTAAACAATTTATCGTGGGCTTGGCCTCCATCTTACTCGTGAGCAGCCCACCCTTGCTGGCACAAAGTAATAAAGCCCCACAATCTGGTCCACAACTCTTGGTATTGGGCGATAGTCTTTCTGCTGAATATGGTCTACCCCGTGGCACTGGCTGGGTAACCTTATTAGGTAATCAATTACGCAAAGAGGGCAGCTCGTGGCAGATCATAAACGCCAGCATCAGTGGTGAAACCTCCGCTGGTGGCTTAAGTCGTTTACCGGATCTCTTAAAACGTGTGAAGCCACGGCTGGTAATTATTGAGTTGGGGGCCAATGACGCCCTTCGTGGTCTATCCTTGACGGCAACCCAGAAGAACCTCAAAGACATGATTGTGATAAGTAAGAAAAGTGGTGCCGAGGTTCTCTTATTGGGTATGCAGATCCCTCCTAACTACGGACAGGAATACACCAAGCAATTTGCACGTTTATTTGTGAGTCTGGCTCAATCCGAACAAGTAGCTCTTCTGCCCTTCTTCCTTGAGGGAGTAGCCACTAGACCAGAACTCTTTCAGGCCGATCGGATACATCCCAATGAGCAAGCGCAACCCATTCTGTTTGGCAATGTGTGGAAGGCGATGGAGCCTTTTAGGGAGATGCTGAAGAACTAAAGGGATTTATCTGAATGAATTCAGTTTCTTTTAGACTGAGCAAAATATCTTTAATAAATTCCGGTGGTAAATCTGGATTATCTTTAATGGCTCTTTCTAGCTTTGCGGTGAATTCTTCATCAAAACTAAAATCCTCGGATAAATCTTGATTTAATGACATCCTTGTTCGACCACTCAATTATTGGATGTGCCTGCTGGCTTCAGTGGATTAACTACTTTCACATTCGCAAGGATGCGCATGTGATTCAGGAAGGCTGCAAACTCAGCTTGCGCTGCTAATGCTTCAATCTGTTGTGCTTGTGCTGCTCGTACTTTGGCATCGCTGGCAGGTGGTTGACGGACTTGGTCAACGCGATAGAGGGTGATGCCGCCATCGGAGTTCGTAGACGAGACCACCACCGGTAACTTGACAGGGTCAACTGCCATGATGGCATCGAGTTGTGGTGCCAAGAGATCAGTCGGCTTGTTGCGTGAGACCCAAACCGCCTTAGCAAAGCCATTGGTATCGTTCGGGTTCTTTTGCAAAGCCTCAAAGCGTGTGCCCGCTGCTTCAGCCGCAATCTTTTGAGCGGCCTTTACACTGAACTGCCGTTTTACTTCTGCACTAACCTCTTTAAAGGGCAAGACCTTCGCAGGGTAGAAGTTGCTTACCCGAGCTGACACAAAAATACCGGGCGAAATTTGCACAGCTTCAATATTCCGTTTGTTCTTGAGAGCCTCTTCATTAAATAAAGCTTGGACCACTCTGCGATCGTTCATGGGATGATCTTTGCCTAGGCTGGCTTGGCCACTGCGCCCTACTCCCTTTGCGCTTTGGATACTCAGCTTTAGCTTATCTGCTGCGGGCTTCAAGCTATCGGCTTGATCGTAGGTGATGTTAGCAAATTGATCAGCCTTCTCATTAAACGCTTTGGCATCCTCTTTAGGATCTGCCTTTAAGACCAAGAACTCGACATCGATGGTCTCGGGAGCTTCAAATAATTTGGTATTGGCTTGGTAATACTCTTGCAACTGAGCTTCGGTTGGCGCTACTTTGCTGACGTAGTCGGAGGCGGTGAAGCGTAATGCTTGCACTTGGCGTTCGGTCTCGTACATCACCGAGATGATGTCACTCAGTTTTTTATTGGGTAACTCGGTACGGGCAACCGACGTTACAAGCTGTTGCACCATGATGTCAAAACGCTGGGAGTTCTCGAACTGGTCGACACTCATACCGACATTAGCGAGAACCTGCCGATACCTAGTTGCATCAAATGTACCGTCTGCATTGTATAAAGCCTTAATCTCGGGGATCTGCGCTAGGTTCTGACTCAAAAATGCATTACTCACATTGAGCTTAAGATCATTAACTGCAAATGCGAGCAGGCGCTGCTGCACTAACTCATCTAAAACCGCCTGCCGAAATGGTAGGCTTTGTGTAATTTGGCTATTGCCCCCAAAGCGCTCTGCTTGACGCTTGGCATTGTTGTCTACTTCTAATGAGGTGATCGCTTTGCCATTGACCTTGATTAGGTCAATATCTTTATCAAAGAAGTCGGAATAGCTTGAGATCCCAAAAAACGCAAACGAGGGAACGATGAACACCAGCAGAATGATGTGCAGTATTTTTTTGTTGTTACGAATGGAATCGAGCATGGATTAAAAAGAATGGTGGGTGCTAACGGGATCGAACCGCTGACATTCTGCGTGTAAGGCAGACGCTCTACCAGCTGAGCTAAGCACCCCAAAAACGATCAGTCGAGATTGTAACTTAATGTTTGATCACATCCCCGGTTGTGGTACTTGCGGTCTGTTTGGCTACCTCGGCTGCTTTCTTGGCCAGCTCTTCTGGGCTTGGGTCTGGAATGGCTTCGGGCTTGCGCTCTAGCGCTAGCTCCAAGACCTTGTCGATCCAGCGCACGGGCACGATCTCGATGGCATTTTTTACATTATCGGGAATATCGATCAAATCCTTCACGTTTTCTTCTGGGATTAAAACCAATTTAATCCCACCTCGGTGAGCCGCTAGTAGTTTCTCTTTAAGGCCACCAATTGGCAATACTTCTCCTCGCAAGGTGATCTCACCGGTCATGGCAATATCGGCTCGCACAGGAATACCCGTAAATACCGAGACCAGTGCAGTGGTGATAGCAATACCGGCAGAGGGACCATCTTTGGGGGTAGCACCTTCTGGAAAGTGAATATGAATATCTTTTTTCTCAAAGGCCTCATCGGTAATACCTAATCCTTTAGCACGCGAGCGTACTACGGTGCGCGCTGCTTCGACCGATTCTTTCATGACATCGCCAATCGATCCAGTGCGAGTAATGGTTCCTTTACCTGACATCAACGCTGCTTCAATCGTGAGAAGATCACCACCGACTTCGGTCCATGCAAGGCCAGTTACCTGACCCACTTGGTTTTCCTTGGTAGCCATCCCAAAGTCAAACATGCGCACAGATAGGAATTTCTCGAGATTATCGGCATCTACCTTCACCGGAGCACTTTCTTTCTTCAAGAGGAGCATCTTCACGGTCTTGCGGCAGATCTTACTTATCTCACGCTCGAGAGCGCGCACACCTGCTTCACGGGTGTAGTAACGAATGATGTTGCGGATTGCACTCTCTTCAATACTAAGTTCATTGGTCTTAAGACCATTGTTTTTGATCTGCTTAGGAATCAGATAGTTCATTGCGATACTGAGCTTCTCATCCTCGGTGTAGCCCGCAAGACGAATGACCTCCATGCGATCCAATAAGGGGCCTGGAATATTGAGTGAGTTTGCTGTTGCCACAAACATGACATCCGACAGATCAAAGTCTACTTCGACATAGTGATCTTGGAATGTATGGTTTTGCTCAGGATCTAAGACCTCGAGTAAGGCACTCGCAGGGTCACCTCGGAAGTCCATTCCCATCTTATCGACCTCGTCGAGCAGGAATAAAGGATTACGGACGCCCACTTTGGTAAGACTCGTTAGGATCTTGCCTGGCATGGAACCGATATAGGTCCGGCGATGACCACGAATCTCCGACTCATCGCGCACACCACCGAGAGCCATGCGCACAAATTTACGGTTGGTGGCTCTTGCCACGGATTGACCTAAGGAGGTTTTACCAACTCCAGGTGGCCCAACAAGACACAGGATCGGCGCCTTCAGTCGATCAACCCGTTGTTGCACAGCGAGGTATTCCAAGATCCGCTCTTTAACTTTATCTAAGCCGTAGTGATCTTCGTTTAAAACTTTCTCGGCGTTGGTCAAATCGTTGTTGATCTTGCTCTTCTTACGCCATGGTAAGTTCACCAAGGTGTCAATGAAATTACGGATGACAGTGGCTTCTGCCGACATCGGCGACATCAGCTTGAGTTTTTTCAGTTCAGACTCGGCTTTCTTAAGCGCTTCTTTAGGCATACGCGCCGCTTTAATGCGTTTCTCGAGCTCTTCGAGATCAGCGCCCTCTTCGCCCTCGCCTAGTTCTTTCTGAATTGCCTTCACTTGCTCATTGAGGTAGTACTCACGCTGACTCTTTTCCATCTGGCGCTTTACTCGACCGCGGATGCGTTTCTCAACTTGGAGGATATCTATCTCACTCTCAAGATCGTTGAGTAGGCTTTCAAGGCGCGGCATCACCCCGTTCATCTCTAAGAGACGTTGCTTTTGCTCCAGCTTCACGGGTAAGTGTGCACAGATGGTATCGGCAAGGCGACTGGGATCATCAATGCCTGCTAATGAGGCCAGAATCTCTTGCGGGATCTTCTTATTGAGTTTGACGTATTGATCAAACTGCGCCATGATCGCGCGGCGCAGTGCTTCGGTCTCGTGCGCATCGACGACTTCAATCTCTTTAGGCGTTGCTTCGCAACTAAAGTAGCCGAGACTATCTTCAATTTGACTTACTTCAGCGCGTTGTGATCCTTCGACTAATACTTTGACTGTGCCATCCGGTAGCTTCAGCATTTGCAAGATGCTAGCGATACAACCCACTTCGTAAAGATCTTCTACTGATGGCTCATCTTTAGCGGCTGCTTTTTGAGCGACCAAGAGGACGCTCTTGCCAGTTTCCATCGCTGCTTCAAGCGCTTTAATCGATTTAGGGCGACCCACAAACAATGGGATCACCATATGAGGAAACACCACCACGTCCCTTAAGGGCAACAAAGGTAACTGGATGGGTTCAGAAGGAAGTAATAATTGTCCTGGCATTGCGCTGGTCTCCAGTTAGTTCTGTAATAAGCATACTACCTATATGGGGTGGTCTACCCCAATCTCAATACCAATAGTACTAAAAAGGTGAAAATTGCCCAAATATGGGGGTAAATCTGCAAAAAATAGAAGGATATTGGCTGTTTTTATACAAAACGAGGCTAGTTTAAGCCTTCTTGGAGAGACTTGCTTCTGACTCTGCCGCATCTGCAGCGCTTTGCTTGTAGACCATAAGAGGCTTAGCCCCGGTCTCTAGGGTGCTTTCATCAATTACAACCTTCTGCACATTCTTCATCGAGGGTAGCTCATACATCACATCCATGAGTGCCCCCTCCAGAATTGAGCGCAGGCCACGCGCACCGGTCTTACGCGCAATGGCTTTCTTAGCAATCGCAGAGAGTGCCTCGGGACGTACTTCGAGCTCGACCCCTTCCATACCTAAGAGGGCTTGGTATTGCTTGACTAAGGCGTTTTTGGGTTCGGTCAGAATCGCAACCAATGCGGTCTCATCGAGCTCTGCAAGGGTGGTCACAACCGGCAAGCGCCCAATTAACTCTGGAATCAAGCCAAATTTAATCAGATCCTCTGGCTCCACCTCCGCAATTAGTTGACCAATACCACGACCGTCCTTGGCTGCCACCTCGGCACTAAAGCCGATACCGGTCTTTTGGGTGCGTTGCTGAATCACTTTCTCGAGTCCATCAAATGCCCCGCCACAGATGAACAAAATGTTGGTGGTATCCACTTGCAAGAAATCTTGATTGGGGTGCTTGCGTCCCCCCTGCGGCGGCACCGAGGCCATCGTGCCCTCAACGAGTTTGAGCAATGCTTGTTGTACGCCCTCACCCGATACATCTCGGGTAATCGATGGGTTATCGGATTTGCGTGAGATCTTATCGATCTCATCGATGTAAACGATCCCACGTTGCGCTTTCTCAATGTTGTAGTCGCAGTTTTGTAACAGCTTCTGAATAATGTTCTCGACATCCTCACCCACATATCCGGCTTCGGTCAAGGTGGTCGCGTCGGCCATCACAAAGGGTACATCCAACATGCGCGCTAGAGTTTGAGCTAAGAGAGTCTTACCAGAACCCGTTGGGCCAATTAATAAGATATTGCTCTTGGCTAACTCAACACCATCGACGAGCGGTTTGTTATTGCCCGCTTTTGCATTTGGACTCGGCTTCGTGTTCTTACTAGTATCCGGTTTATCTTCCTCGACCTGTTTCACCTTAGGCGCCGGCAGATGCATGAGGCGTTTGTAGTGGTTATAAACCGCTACTGCCAAGGTCTTCTTGGCAAGGTCTTGTCCGATCACATATTGATCGAGATTAAGACGAATATCTTGCGGGGATGGCAGTGCATCACCTTTATTTGTTAATGGCTCTTTAGCAATCTCTTCCTGAATAATGTCCGTGCATAAATCAATGCACTCATCGCAGATAAAGACCGATGGTCCAGCAATGAGTTTTTTGACCTCATGCTGGCTTTTGCCACAGAAGGAACAATAGAGTGTTTTATCGCTGGATAGGATTTCGCTCATTATGTCCTTTTTGAGAGCGCTTAACCACCGCGCTTTTCAATCACCTTATCAACCAAGCCATAGTCTTTGGCTTGCTCGGCTGACATAAAGTTATCACGATCGGTGTCTTTAGCAATGGTCTCAATGGTTTGCCCAGTTCGTTCCGACAGAATTTTATTAAGCTGTTCGCGCAAATACAAAATCTCACGGGCTTGAATCTCGATATCCGATGCTTGACCACGAGCTCCACCCAAGGGTTGATGAATCATAACGCGTGCATTGGGTAATGCATGACGCTTCCCTTTCTCGCCAGCAGCGAGTAAGAATGCGCCCATACTTGCAGCCATACCCATGCACAAGGTGCTGACATGGGGCTTGATAAATTGCATGGTGTCATAAATAGCAAGGCCAGCCGATACCGATCCGCCAGGGGAGTTAATGTAAAGCGAGATCTCTTTATCAGGGTTCTCACTCTCTAAGAACAATAACTGGGCAATAACTAAATTGGCAGTTTGATCATTTACTTCGCCTACCAGAAAGACCACACGTTCTTTTAATAAGCGGGAGTAAATATCATAGGCGCGCTCTCCGCGTCCTGAGGTCTCTACCACCATGGGGACTAAGCCAAGGGCTTGGGTATCTAGTGCGCTCGGTGGCGCGTATATCGAACTCATGTGCTCTACTTACTCTCTGGAACGTGCATCTATTGGTTGGTAATTGATCTAGATTAACTCATTTTGCTAAGTTCTTCGAAAGTCACTGCTTTATCAGTCACCTTCGCTAGGCTGCAAATGTGTTTCACGACATTCTCTTCCAATACCACTGCCTCAACTTCTTTCAGGCGATTTGGGTCGCTGTAATACCAACGCATGACCTCTTTAGGGTCTTCGTAGGTAGCAGCGGTTTCTTCAATCGAGGCTTTAATTTGTTCGGGGCTTGCGATAAGATTTTGTTGCTTCACAAGATCGGACAGGATGAGGCCTAGCCGTACACGCTTATCGGCTTGCTCGGCAAACATCTCGGGGGGTATAGGGGCGTCCTTCGCATTGGGGATGCCACGCTGAATGAGATCATTACGAGCCGCTTCTATCAAACGCTCCTGCTCACCCGTAATGAGGGATTTAGGAACATCTAAAGGGCATTGCTTGACTAACTCATCCATCACTTGACTTTTAAGAAGCGCCTCGGTGCGACGTTTTACTTCGCGATCCATATTGGTCTTGATCTCGCTACGCATCTTCTCAACACCACCCTCGGTGATGCCGAGTGATTTGGCAAACTCTTCGTCTACAGGCGGCATATGAGGCCAAGCGACATCTTTCATGGTAACAGTGAACTCGGCGGTCTTACCAGCCACTTCAGCACCATGGTAATCATCGGGGAACTTCATGGGAAAGGTTTTACTTTCACCCTTTTTAAGACCCAATGCGGCAGCCTCAAACTCAGGCAACATCTGACCTGCGCCAATCACAAACTTGAAGTCTTCTGCTTTGCCGCCAGCAAACTCAACACCATCAATCATGCCAACAAAGTCGATCGTCACTTGATCATCTTTTTGAGCACTGGTATCACTACCACCATCGCCATGATCTCCGGCCTCACCGCGTGAGTGGTAATGCACGCGTTGCTTGCGTAATACATCAAGCGCACGATCAATCTCAGGATCATTCACTTCTGTTGTGTAGCGGGTGAGTTCGGAGGCACTGAAGTCACCGATCTTTACTTCGGGGAGTACTTCAAAGAATGCATCAAATACGATCTCATCCGAATCAATCTCACTCTTGGGCTCAAGACGCGGTTGACTGGCTAACTTAAGACCTTCTTTTTTACTGAGCTCATAAAAAAGTTGTGAGGCTTTATCGTATTGCACTTCAAAGTCAACTTGCATGCCATATTGCTGCTCAACCATTTTCTTAGGAACTTTGCCAGGACGAAATCCCGGCATCTTCATGGATTTGCTAATTTTGGTTAAACGGGCCTCACGGGCCTGATGAATGTCTGCACGATTAAATTGCAGGGTCATTTTGCGGTCTAAGCTACCTAAGTTTTCGATTTGCACTGCAGCCTCTTTAGTCAAGGTTATTTGTGAACACTAAGCCGAGCCTTGTGGTGCGAGGAGGGGGACTCGAACCCCCACACCATTTCTGGCGTCAGGACCTAAACCTGGTGCGTCTACCAATTTCGCCATCCTCGCTCTTTATCAAGCGTTGCAGACACTACCCAGCCAAGAATTCACATAAAAGGGAGATTCTACAATGCCTTACAGAGTAGAGCCACGGCGTGGACAGCAATTCCCTCGCCTCGACCTAGGTGACCAAGGGATTCATTGGTTTTGGCCTTGAGGTTGATATGACTTGGGGTGACATGCAGGTCACTGGCAATATGATGAATCATTTCTGGAAGATAGCTAGCCAGCTTCGGTTTTTGGCAAATGACGGTGGCATCTACATTGCCCACGTGATAGCCGGCTGCCTGAACTTTCTGCAAGGCGGCGCGCAGCAGCACCCTGCTGTCCATATCCATAAAACGTTCATCGTCATCCGGAAACATTTGGCCAATATCGTTGAGTCCTGCGGCGCCTAATAAAGCATCCGTGATGGCATGTAACAGTGCATCCGCATCCGAATGGCCTAACAATCCCTTTTCATAGGGAATGTGCACCCCACCCAAAATTAGTTTACGTCCTGGCACTAAAGCATGAATGTCGTAGCCTTGGCCGATCCGAAAAGGAATACTGTGCGCTGTTGGGGTCATGGGTCTATTCTAGTGTGGAGTTCGCAGAACGAGCTCCATTAACTCCCAATCGGCTGGGTGCGTTACCTTGAAATTACGGGTTGCCCCTTCCACTAACAGGGGCTGTCCACCTGCTCGTTCAATCGCACTCGCTTCATCGGTGATGTTTGCTCCTGCTGCGATGGCTTCCTGCAAGGCATCGTGTAAGACCTTGAGGGGAAACATCTGCGGGGTTTGCGCTTGCCACAAACGAGAACGGTCAATCGTCCCTTTGGCACGCATTGCATCGTCGGTTGTCTCTTTCATCGTATCGGCAACAGGAATTGCTAATAGACCACCATCATGAACCCGCTGGTCATCGGCCTGCGCTTTGACCAATGTAATTAGTCGCTCAATTAACTCGGGTGTAATCCCAGGGCGCGCTGCATCGTGCACCAAGATCCAGTCGTGTGGATGCACCCCTGCTTTTTGCATTGCGGCTAAGGTATTTAATACGGTCTGTTGGCGAGTAGGGCCACCCGTTTGTAAGAACTCAAAGCGCTTTGCTGGTTTGGGATAGCGTGATTTAAGCTCATAACTCAGTTGATCAGAGCCTGGGCTCATCCCAATCCAGACTGAATCGATCTCGGGGCATGCAAAGAAACAATCCAAGGCATACAGCAACATAGGCTTGCCTGCTAAATGCCTAAATTGCTTAGGTTGGTCTCCCCCCAAGCGCGCTCCTAGGCCAGCAGAGGGAAGCAAGGCATGGCAGCACCGTTGGGGATTGCTCATGGGCGTTTTATCGTTAAACACATACCTGATTCTATAATGGTCCCAGATGTCGGATGCTGTCAATCCAGTGGCAGTGCCTAGCCCTGCTGCTTCACCAATACCCCCTATCCCGGTGCTTCGGGCTGGGCAGCGCTTTACCTTTAAACAGCTCGTTGGCTCCTCCGATGCGGCATTAATTGCGCAAACCGCCTTGGCGCATCGTAATTATTACAGTCAAATGGTAGTTCTTTGTGCAAGCGCGCTCGATGCCCAGCGCCTGCTAGAGGAGATTCCTGGTTTTGCTCCCCAGCTGCGCATCCGTTTATTGCCCGATTGGGAGATCCTGCCCTACGATCATTTCTCACCCCATCAAGACCTCATCTCAGAACGCTTGGCGACTCTCTATGAAATGCAAAACGGGAGTTGCGACCTGATCGTAATACCCGTGACTACTGCCTTACAACGCTTAGCACCGCCTGCCTTTTTATCCGGCCACACATTTTTCTTTAAACAGGGGGAACGTCTTCATGAGGAGGCCCTGCGCTTGCAATTACAGCAAGCGGGTTACGATCCAGTGAGTGCCGTGATGCGCCCCGGTGAATACAGTATCCGTGGTGGCTTGATTGATTTATTTCCGATGGGCTCATCCTTGCCCTATCGCCTGGATTTATTTGGTGATGAGATCGAGCAGATCCGGGCCTTTGATCCTGATACCCAGCGCAGCCTATATCCAGTGAAAGAGATTCGTCTTCTGCCGGGTCATGAGTTTCCCTTTGATGAAGCAACACGTACCGCATTTCGGGGACGCTGGCGGGAGTATTTTGAGGGCGATCCGACTCGCTGCTCGATTTATAAAGATGTGAGTGCTGGTATTCCCACGGCAGGAATTGAGTCTTACCTGCCCCTCTTCTTTGATGAGACCGCTACGATCTTTGACTACTTCATACGTAGTGAGAATGCCGCCAGTGACTCAGTGTGTTTGGTTTATGTTGGCGATATTGAATCTAGCATTACCCAGTTTTGGAAAGATACTGAGCAGCGCTATTCCTTTCTAAAGCATGACACCGAGCGTCCAGTATTAAAGCCCAGTGATTTATTTCTGGAGCTTGATCCGTTTTTTATCCACGCCAAGAGTCATCCACGGATTGTTTTACAAGCAGCTGCTGTGCAGAGTGAGGAAGACGATCTCATCTTTTCTGCGTTACCAGATGTCTCGGTCCATCGTCGTGATGCAGATCCTCTGAAGCTCATCCGGCAGTTACTCGCACAAAATGTTTGGCGCATCGTCATTTGCGCTGAGAGCGCAGGACGGAGTGAGTCCATTCGACAGCTCATGGAAGAGAGTAACTTAGGGGAAGGTTCTAATAACGCCCCACTCTTTCCATTGCATCCTTCCTCGGTTGAGAATATTGCCGCATTTGTCAAAGGATTAGAGCGCTTTTCCATTTGCATCTCACCACTGTTTAATGGTTTTGCTTGGCATGCACACGGCATCCTGGTCCTTACTGAATCCGAGCTCTTTACCCAAACAGCACGGCAGCGTCGAGGGAAAGAAACGAGCAACACCGATCCCGATATGCTCTTTAAAGATCTATCGGAACTTAAGGTCGGCGATCCGGTGGTTCATGTAGAACATGGCATTGGTCGTTATCAAGGTTTGGTCTTACTGAATATGGCTCCTCCTAAAGAAGCCCCGGCCTTTGAAGAGTTCTTACATTTGGTCTACGCTCAAGCTGCAACTTTGTATGTACCTGTGCAACAACTGCATCAAGTAACCCGCTATGCGGGTGCCGATCCTGATTCGGCACCCCTGCATCAACTGGGTTCAGGGCAATGGGATAAAGCCAAACGTAAGGCGGCTCAGCAAATCCGCGATACCGCTGCAGAGCTTCTCAATCTCTATGCCGCTCGTGCAATACGTAAGGGGCATGCCTTTGAGTTCTCCGCCCACGATTACGCTGCCTTTGCCGAGAGCTTTGGGTTTGAAGAAACCCCCGATCAAGCCAATGCTATTGCTGCTGTGATTGGTGATATGACCAGCGGCAATCCCATGGATCGATTGGTCTGTGGTGATGTCGGTTTTGGTAAGACCGAGGTTGCCCTGCGTGCTAGTTTTGTAGCAGTGATGGGTGGTAAGCAAGTAGCGATCTTGGCACCTACGACATTACTTGCGGAGCAGCACGCCGCCACCTGGAAAGACCGCTTTGCGGCTTGGCCTGTGCGGATTGTGGAGCTCTCACGCTTTAAGACCACCAAAGAGATTAATACTGCACTTACCTCCATCGCCTCGGGCGAGGCCGACATTGTGATTGGTACACATAAGCTCTTATCGAAAGAAACAAAGTTTGAGCGCTTGGGTTTGGTAATCGTGGATGAGGAACATCGCTTTGGGGTGCGCCAGAAAGATGCACTGAAGGCCATGCGGGCTGAGGTCGATATCTTGACCCTCACCGCCACACCAATCCCAAGAACATTGGGGATGGCACTCGAGGGTTTGCGTGAGTTCTCGGTGATTGCAACTGCCCCTCAGAAACGCTTAGCGATTAAGACCTTTGTGCGTCGTGAAGGCGATGACGTCATTCGGGAAGCGGTTTTGCGGGAGATTAAACGCGGTGGTCAGGTGTATTTCTTACACAATGAAGTGGAGACCATCCAGAATCGCAAGCAAGCTCTGCAAACTTTATTGCCCGAGGCACGCATTGCAGTAGCGCATGGGCAAATGAATGAGCGTGAACTGGAATCGGTCATGCGTGATTTTGTAACCCAACGCAGTAATTTATTGTTATGCACCACCATTATTGAAACTGGTATTGATGTGCCCACGGCCAATACCATCATCATGCATCGGGCAGATAAATTTGGTTTAGCCCAATTACATCAATTACGTGGTCGTGTGGGGCGCTCACACCACCAAGCCTATGCTTATCTCTTGGTCCCCGATCCTGAGGCACTCAGCAAGCAAGCGCGATTGCGACTCGATGCGATTCAGGCCATGGAAGAATTAGGTTCTGGTTTTTATCTGGCTATGCACGATCTTGAGATCCGGGGCGCTGGTGAGGTCTTGGGTGATAAGCAATCGGGTGAGATCCATGAGATTGGCTTTCAGTTGTATACCGAGATGCTTAATCGCGCTGTTAAATCCTTGCGCAGTGGTAAAGAGCCTGATCTGTTAGCACCCATGCAGGTCATGACCGATGTGAGCTTAGGAGCCCCCGCTTTACTGCCTGCCGATTACTGCCCCGATGTGCACGAACGACTCTCGCTTTACAAGCGCTTCGCTAGTTGTGAAGACTTTACAGACTTGAGTTTCTTGCGAGAGGAATTGATTGATCGTTTTGGCAATCTACCCGATGCTGCTAAAGCCTTTTATGAGACCCATCGTTTACGATTAGAAATGAGTTTATTGGGGATCAAGAAAATTGATGCGAGCACTACAGCCATTCAGGTGCAATTTATACCCCAGCCACCACTCGATCCGGTCAAGATTATTCGGATTGTGCAATCCAACCCCGCCATTCATCTAAACGGTCAAGATCGGATTAAATACCTGCCTCCCAAGGACTCTTCTTTTGAGAAACTAGAGCAGCGCATTGAAGCGATTCGGCAACTAATGAAATTACTCAGCAGTGCTTTAATCGCTGGTGCCCACGCATTGCCAACTCCCGCTCTCTCTGCATAATGCAAGATATGACACAGTCTATTTCCCACCCATTCCCAGCGCTTCAGGTTCTAGCGGAGGGATCCGTAGTACCGGAGGTCTTCATCGGTCTTGAGAAAGCTTTGGTGAAATTAGGAATTGAGTACACCCGTGTAGGGCAACGGTTTTTGCTTGGACGAGAGCTTGAGTTATTCGAGCGCAATGGCCTACGTCAGTTTTGTGCCGTGCGCTCGCATGACCTCGCCATCCTACCACCCAATTTTTCAGCAGATGCGCTTCAGGTGCTGGCTATGGATATGGACTCCACGCTTATTAATATTGAATGCATTGATGAGATTGCCGACTTTGTGGGTAAGAAAGTAGCAGTCGCAGAAATTACGGCTGCCACCATGCGGGGAGAGATAATTAATTTCTCGGAGAGTCTCTCAAGACGCGTTGCGCTCTTGGCAGGCGTTCCTCAAAGCGTTTTGCATTCGGTCTATAAAGAGCGCTTGCAACTCAATTCTGGTGCTGAGTTCTTAATTGCAGGAGCGCATGAGCGGAATATGCACACTCTTTTAGTGTCTGGCGGATTTACTTTCTTTACCACTCGTATGCAAGAACGCTTACATTTGAGCGAGGCTCACTCCAATGAACTAGAGATCGTCGATGGAATGCTCACCGGCCGAGTCTTGGGTGAGATTGTGGATGGCGGTGTAAAGAACCGCTATGTTATTTCTGCTTGTAGTGCTCTTCGTCTTTCCAAAAAGAATGCGCTGGTGATGGGCGATGGCGCCAATGATTTGCTGATGATGGCAGACTGCGGTCTGAGTGTGGCGTATCGGGCTAAGCCTGTGGTTAAAGAAAAAGCCGACGTTGCACTTGACTTCGTCGGCTTAGATGCGGTTTTGCAATTACTCTAGGATTGCTTAAAGTCTTTCAAAGATCGCAGCAATTCCCTGTCCACCACCAATACACATGGTAACCAAGCAATACTTCCCATTGGTACGATGCAGTTCATGAATCGCTTTGGTGGCAATCGCTGCTCCAGTACAACCCACGGGGTGACCCAGCGCTACTGCACCACCGTTCACATTGGTCTTGGCAGGATCAAGCCCCAAACCCTTTGTAACGGCAATTGCCTGAGCAGCAAACGCTTCATTGGACTCAATCACATCCATCTTGTCGAGGGTTAAACCAGCGCGTTGCAATGCAATCTTGGTCGCTGGAATTGGACCTTCACCCATAATGTGATTAGGTACACCAGCTACTGCATACGAGACCAAGCGTGCAATTGGTTTTTGACCAGCCTTGGCAGCGACATCGGCAGCGGCGAGCACCATAAATGCCGCGCCATCGTTCACACCCGATGCATTACCAGCCGTTACGGTACCGCCCTCTTTCTTAAACGCTGGCTTCATCTTGGCCAGGGTCTCCATGGTGGTATCGGGCTTGCAATGCTCATCGGTATCAAATACCACATCGCCTTTGCGGGTCTTAATGGTAATTGGCACAATCTGTGATTTAAAGCGACCTTCTTTAATCGCAACAGCAGCACGACGATGCGACTCGACTGCAAACGCATCTTGATCTTCACGCGTAATCTTCCACTTCTCGGCTAAGTTCTCCGCGGTGATACCCATATGGCCCACACCAAATGGATCGGTGAGAACCGAGACCATGAGGTCAATCATCTTGGTATCGCCCATGCGTGCGCCAGTGCGCATTGCAGTAGCACCATACATAGCGCGTGACATCACTTCTACACCGCCACCAACACCATAGTCATAGTCATTGAGCATGATGCCTTGGGCAGTGGTCACAATCGCTTGGAGGCCAGAGCTACATAAACGATTGACTGCCATCGCTACTGAGTCCATCGGTAGTCCCGCTTGAATGGAAGCAACCCGTGCCACGTAGGCATAGCGGTTATCCGTCGGCATCGTATTACCAACGGTTACGTAATTAATTTTGGCAGGGTCAGCACCAGATCGGGCGACCGCTTCTTTCATGACCGTGCCAGCGAGTTCGCAGGGCTCAACACTACTTAGACTGCCACCGTATCCACCAATCGCAGAACGGGCTGCACTTAGAACTACAACGTCTCTACTCATCATCATTCCTCTCTTATATATTAGCCAGTTTTATATCATTATCTACACTTGCACAATCAGATCATGCCCTTGCGTCTGGATCACGGTCGCCTTAATAAACTCCCCTACCCGATAACGCTTAGAAGGCTTGCTGGGAAGGAGTATACGAACTAAGCCGTCAATTTCGGGGGCATCCCCGGCACTTCGCCCAATCCCACCTTGATTGTCTAAACGATCAACCAATACCCGAATCCGTTGGTCTACGAGTCGCTGGATACGCTTGGTCGAAATGGTCTCAGCGACCTCCATAAAGCGCGCTTGGCGCTCCTCTCTAAGGGTTTGTGGCACAGGGTTCTCCAGTTGATTAGCGCTTGCGCCTTCCACAGGTGAGTAAGCAAAGCAACCCGCGCGATCAATGTTCGCTTCGTGCATAAAGTCCAAGAGGTACTGGAACTCCTCCTCGGTCTCCCCAGGAAATCCGGCAATGAATGTACTGCGGATCACAAGATCGGGGCAGACCGCACGCCACTGCTCAATACGGTCTAGGTTCTTTTCGCCGCTAGCTGGTCTTTTCATACGCTTGAGCACATCGGGATGCGCATGCTGCATGGGTATATCGAGATACGGCAATAAACCATAACCATGCTCTTTGAACTCCGCCATGATCGGCAGAATTTGATCAACGTGTGGATAGGGGTACACATAATGCAGACGCACCCACGCTTCGTATTCTTTGGCTAATTGATGCAGGGCTAGAGCTAAATCATACAAACGGGTCTTTACAGGTTTGCCATCCCAAAAACCAGTTCGGTACTGAATATCAACGCCATAGGCGCTTGTATCTTGCGAGACCACCAGTAACTCTTTTACGCCGGACTCAAACAGTTGTTTAGCTTCCTTGAGAACATCACCAATCGGGCGAGACACTAGATCGCCCCGCATGCTTGGGATGATGCAAAAACTACAGCGATGATTACACCCTTCTGAGATTTTGAGATAGGCGTAATGTTTGGGAGTTAATTTGATTCCGGCTGGCGGGACCAGATCCAAAAACGGATCATGAGGCTTTGGTAAATGCGCATGGACTGCTTGCAAAACCTCTGCGGTAGCGTGCGGACCTGTAACGGCTAAGACTTTGGGATGAACACTTTTAATTAGGTCACTACCATCGGCATTTTTTTTGGCACCCAGGCATCCGGTCACAATTACCTTACCGTTCTCTGCTAGTGCCTCACCAATCGCTGCGAGGCTCTCTTCCACAGCAGAGTCGATAAAGCCACAGGTGTTCACAATCACGAGATCAGCGCCTGCATACTCTTTTGCGGTCTCGTAGCCTTCGGCACTCAACTGGGTCAAGATCAACTCAGAATCCACTAAGGCTTTCGGGCAACCCAATGAGACAAATCCTACTTTTGCAACCACGCCAAATACCTTATCTGTTCATGAAAAATGAAATATTACCCATGCAGGGATGCAATGGGTTTGCTTTAAGAACTCTTATCGGAGTTCTGTGTTTTTGGATTAAACGGAAATCCATTAAATAAAGTGTTTGATCCTTGCATCTGCTCTTGCATTTTCAGAAAGAGATCCTTGCTCTGATCCATGTAGCTGGACATCAGATTTTGCATAAACGGATTTTGCAAGTTCATCATTTGGGTCCACGCTTCGGTGCCGCCACCACTCATCGTTTTACTCTGATCGTTTAGCTTTTGGTGCATATCCATGAACGACTGCATGGTGCGCTCGAGATGATTACCCATGAGCCCTTGCATCGAGTGGCCATAGAAACGAATGACCTGTTGCAACATCTGGGTCGAGAACACCGGCATACCACAAGCTTCTTCTTCCAAAATAATTTGCAAGAGGATGCTGCGGGTTAGGTCCTCGTCCGTTTTAGCATCGACCACCTTGAAGGCCTCAACAGCCATAACTAGCTCTTTGATGTCGGATAAGGTGACATAAGCACTCGTCTGGGTGTCATACAGACGCCGGTTCGGGTACTTTTTGATCAACCGCTCTTCGCCGGCCTTCTTAGTTCGTGATGACATGGTTCTTCCCTTGCTATATGTTGCAATGCAGAATTTACCCTAGTTTAGCCTGTATGGATACCGCCGTTGAGAGAGAAGTCTGCACCGGTCGAGAACGCACCATCATCTGAGGCAATCCAGGCACAGATGGAGGCAATCTCGTCTGGGGTTCCCAAGCGCTTGACTGGGATAGTACCAATGATCTTTTCCAGCACGTCTTCACGGATGGCTTTGACCATATCGGTTGCAATATAGCCTGGGGAAACAGTATTAACGGTCACACCCTTACTAGCAACCTCTTGTGATAGTGCCATTGTGAAGCCATGTAAACCTGCCTTCGCCGTGGAATAGTTGGTTTGTCCAAACTGGCCTTTTTGACCGTTTACGGATGAGATATTAATAATGCGGCCCCAGCCGTTATCGATCATGCCATCGATGACTTGCTTGGTAACATTAAAGAGCGAGTTCAGATTGGTATCAATCACTGCCTTCCAATCTTCAGGGGTCATCTTCCGAAATACACTGTCTCGGGTGATGCCAGCATTATTAACCAGCACATCAACACGACCCACTTCAGCCCTTACCTTCTCAAATGCGGTTTTAGTGCTCTCCCAATCAGATACATTGCCCTCTGATGCAATGAACTCGTAACCCAGCGCCTTTTGCTCACCGATCCAACGGTCCTTCCGTGGTGAGTTTGGTCCACATCCTGCGATCACCTTAAATCCACCTTTGGATAAACGCTGGCAGATCGAGGTACCAATACCACCCATACCACCGGTTACATATGCAATTCGTTGAGCCATTTTTTTCTCCTTGTTATTGGTGTGATCGATCAACCACTTAAACCTTTTGCGCCTTCTCTTTGACGTAGGTGCCAGGCGCGGCAACTAATTTTTTATATTTCCCACCGCCATATTCGCTTGGGGCAGCTACTTTCTTGCCACCATGCTGCGCTAACCATTCGGTGTAATCGGGCCACCAACTACCTGCAATCTCCTCGGCACCCTTTAACCATTGCTCGGGCTTTTTGGGTAATTGGCTATTGGTCCAGTAATTACGTTTTTTCTTATGAGGCGGATTAATCACGCCTGCTATATGGCCCGAGGCACCCAATACAAAACGGATGGGTCCTTTCAAAATTTGCGTGCTCTGATAAGCCGAATGCCACGGCACGATATGGTCCTCGCGCGAGGCATATACATACGTTGGACACGTAATTTTTCCAAGATCAATCGACTCGCCGCAGACCTTCAGTTCACCTGGCTTGGCTAAATCATTTTGCAAATAAGTATGGCGTAAGTACCAGCAATACATCGGGCCTGGTAAGTTTGTGGAATCCCCATTCCAGTAGAGCAGATCAAAAGGAGGCGGTGAGTTTCCCTTTAAATAGTTATCCACCACGTAGTTCCATACCAGTTCATTGGGTCGCAAGAATGAGAAGGTATTCCCCAGCTCGAGTCCTGAGAGTAGTCCATAACGACCCTCTGATCCGCCGATGGTTTTCTCACGCAGTTTGACCAAAGACTCATCGATGAAGACATCAAGAATGCCGGTGTCCGTAAAATCCAATAAGGTGGTGAGCAAGGTAAGGCTGGCGATTGCTTCTTGCTTGCGTGCTGCCAAGACTGCGAGCGATGAACTTACTAAAGTGCCACCGACACAAAAGCCTAAGATATTGATTTTGTCCTGATGACTAATTTCTTGGGTCACCCGAATTGCTTCTAAGACTCCTTGGCCAACATAATCGTCCCAAGTAATCCGATCCATACTGGCATCCGCATTTTTCCAGGAAACTAAGAACACAGTGTGGCCTTGATTCACCATATAACGCACGACGGAGTTATCGGGTTGCAGATCCAAGATGTAATACTTATTAATACAAGGCGGCACCATTAAGAATGGGCGCTCGTAGACCTGCTCGGTCAGTGGTTTGTACTGAATCAACTCAAAGAGTTTGTTCCGAAACACCACAGCACCTTCAGTTTGTGCCAAATTCTTGCCAACCTCAAAGCCACTTTCGTCGGTCTGACTAACTTTTCCTTTGCCCAAGTCGCCCAGTAAATTAATAATCCCTTTTTGGATAGACTGCCCTTGCGTTTGCAAGATGGTCTCCAATGCCTCTGGATTGGTGGCAAAGAAATTAGCCGGTGATAAAGCATCAATCATTTGCTGGGTCGCAAACTCAATCCGCTGTAGGGTCTTGGGATCCGTTTCTACGGCATGCACCAGATCATTGAGATAGCGTGAGTTGAGTAGATAGGTGGAGACCAGCGCTTTGCTCCATGGATTTAGCCAAGCCTTACCTTGAAAGCGTCGATCTTTTATCTCGATGGCGTCTGCATCTTTTCCCAATTTACCCAGATCATCAAAATACTTTTTTTGAATCTCCGAGAGTTTCTCAGGAGGAATCATTGCCATATATTGCGGCGCCAGTGTTGGAGAATTACCCATGTTCATCATTCATGCGGTCTCAATATGTAAAACAAACTAAACAGTACAACCCTATTCTCAGATGATTATTGCTCTAGGGTTATAAGCACTAACCCTAGCCTACAAGCGGTTAAAAGCCAATATGCCACTGAGTCCCTCCATTTTAAGGCCTTGGATTAAACCAGATCAGACTAGCAAATCGCCCGGTGGGGTTTTGGCGACGATAGGAATAAAACCGTTCTGGGTTGCTATACGTGCAAAGATCCCCGCCGTAGACCGCTTCTACACCCATGGCATTGAGGCGTTCCTTAGCAATTCTGGGTAAATCGGCCATGTAATGCTGGGCATTCACGCTTTTCTCAAAGCAAGACTCACTAAGCGCATGACCTCGTTGCTCAGCCTCTCTTAAGAAGGCATCGCGCACTTCGCTACCCACCTCATAGTGTGGTGCAGAAATGCTCGGGCCGATCCAAGCGATAAGTTGATTAGCCACCTCGGCCTGCTCTTGTAAAAATAAGGTCACGGTGTTCTCAAGGACGCCTTTACATAATCCCCGCCAGCCAGCATGGGCGGCAGCAATCGCAGTTCCTGCTTGATTGGTAAACAAGACTGACATACAGTCCGCGGACAAAATACTTAATACCGTATGCGGTGTTTGGGTAAACGAGGCATCTGCCTCGACCACGTTCTCATGAATACCTGGATTGCTTCCCTGCACCGTGAGTACCCGAGTGCCATGTACTTGTTTAATCCAATAGGGACTTTGTGGCAGTAGCGCATCCAATACCTGACGGTTTTGTGTCACTGAACTCAATTCATCGCCAGCGTAGGCACCGAGATTTAATAAATCGAATGGGGACTTACTAAATCCACCCGTTCGTGTCGTTGTAAACGCGTGGATATTCTCTGGGGCTGGCCAGTTTGGCCGAATGAGTTCTAGAGCACTCATTTAATCTTCCGAGGATGCCTGAAGAGAGTGTGCCTGAGGCAAAACCGCTTCGCTCAAATGCACGGTCGTATTGAGAGTCAATAAATCATGGGGAATAGGAGCGAACCAGTTCATTGGTGTTTGGGTTTTGGGATGCATGAACTGCAGTGCAAAGGCATGTAATGCTTGCCGTTGTAAGCTCAGCTCTTTGGCTGCTGCCGGTATTTTTTTACGATAAATCGGATCACCCAAGAGAGGATATCCAAGTGACTCCAGATGCACTCGGATTTGATGAGTACGACCAGTTTCTAGGCGGCACTCTAAGAGCGAGACCTTGGCATTGCCGAGCGATCCTAGTGCCAGACGTTTGTAATGGGTCACAGCAGACTTTGCACCTTGTTGACTAGCGCTTACCACCGCCATCTTGAGTCGATCGCGTGGATCACGACCGACAGCAGCATCAATCGTACCCCGTAAGGGAGTATCTCCCCAGACCCACGCTAAGTAGCGGCGCTCAACCAAATGGTCTTGCAATAAACGCACGATGGCGGTTTGTGCAAGCGCAGTGCGAGCCACCACAAATAATCCAGAAGTATCCTTATCAAGTCGGTGCACAATGCCCGCGCGCGGCAGATCTTGTAACTCAGGGTAATGAAAGAGCAGGCCGTTCAGCACGGTCCCACTCCAGTTGCCAGCCGCTGGGTGCATCACCATGCCAGTAGCTTTATTAAAGATCAAAATCGTGTCGTCTGCAAAGATGCAATCCAAGGGAATGTTCTCGGGTAAAAAGGCATGCTGCTCTGGCATCTCTTGGGGAAATACCCGAATTTGCTCCCCGCCCCGTAGGATCTGTCGCGCCTTCACGACTTTGCCATCGACCAATACGGCGCCTTGGCTCGCCCACGCTTGCAGGCGATTGCGAGAATAGTCACTTAAAAAATGGGCCAATGCCTTGTCCAAACGCTCACCGGCCATATGGTCTGGAATCTCTAGAGCAATGAAATCCTCATCATCGATATAATCAGAGGGATTCGGATTAGGAGTTTGCGGCAATGCCACGCTTGAAGGACCTTAATGTGTTGAACTTACCCACCGTGGGGCGCCATCTTGCTAGTGTAAGGCTTGTCCAGCTTGCTCTCCTCATTTGTGCCACTGCCCTCTTAGGCGCTTGTGCAAATACCAATACTGATGAAACCGTGGCATGGTCTGAGGCTAAGCTCTTTACCGAAGCCAAGGACAAGATGTCTGGGGGTGACTTTGATAAATGCGGCCAATACTTTGAGAAGCTTGAAGCGCGCTTCCCTTTTGGCCCCTACTCGCAACAAGCACAAATTAACTCGGCCTACTGTTTTTGGAAAGCACAAGAACCAGCACAAGCCTTGGTACAAATTGATCGCTTTATTAAGTTACATCAAGGCAACCCAAATCTCGATTACGCCTATTACCTTAAGGGCTTAATTACCTTTAATGATGATCTCGGTTTTATGGGCAAGCTCACTGGTCAAGATTTAAGTGAGCGCGACCCTAAGGCTGCAAAGGAAGCCTTTGAGTCCTTCAAGGTCGTTTCAGAGCGCTTTCCAAACAGTAAATATGCTCCAGACGCAATTGATCGGATGCGCTATATCGTCAACTCCTTGGCTGAAGCAGATGTGATTGTGGCACGCTATTACTTTGAACGCGGTGCGTATTTAGCGTCTGCCAATCGGGCTCAACTGGTAATCCGAGATTACGATCGTGCCCCAGCAGTTGAGGAAGCGCTATATATATTAGTTCAGTCGTATCAAGCGCTAGGCATGAACGATCTGAGCTCGGACGCAATGCGTGTCTTTAAACTCAATTTTCCTGATAGCCAGATCTTTAAGACTGGGGTACGCGTTCAGAAAGAACGTAAGTGGTGGCAGTTCTGGATCACTAAATAATTTCAACGGGTACGCGCGGCGCAATCGCGCAAACCAGCTCATATCCAATCGTTTGTGCATGATTGGCGACATTATCGACCGGTAGATTTTTACCCCACAGCTCAACCGATGTTCCAACTCTTGCCCATGGTGCATGACTCAAATCGATGGTGAGCATATCCATCGATACCTGTCCAGCAATGGGACAGATCGCTCCTTGAGTTTTATCCTGGGGTCCATAGACCCAGACGGGTGTGCCGTCTTTGGCGTGCCTAGGGTAGCCATCGGCATAGCCACATGCAATTACGCCAACACGCATTGCCTGTTTGGCCACATAGCGCGCTCCATACCCCACTGCATCGCCCGCTTGAAGTTCCTGAATAGAAATGATCTTGCTCGAGAGGCTCATCACCGTTTTTAGATGGGCATGTTCAATGTCCTGATACATACCAGTTGGTGAGATGCCATGCAACATAATGCCGGGTCTTACCCAGTCTCCTAAAGCATTTCGATGCCAAAGGATTGCCGCTGAATTTGCTAGAGAGGTCTCACCCTTTAGGCCTTCAATAGTTTTGGTAAAGCATTCCATTTGTGCACCAACGGAAGGCTCACGATCGATGCAATCGGCATTCGCAAAATGGGTCATATGCTGAACATGGTGACCCTGTGCATACAAACGGTGATAGGCCAGGCGGTAGGCGTCGGGGGTGAACCCTAAACGGTTCATTCCAGAGTTGAGTTTAAGAAAGACAGTGATGGGACGGCTTTGTTTCTCTAGCCAACTAACTTGCTCATCACAATGAACCACTAGATCGCAGCGGAGCTCAATCACTGCACCAAGGTCTGCCTCATTAAATAAGCCTTCGAGTAGCAAAATACGCTTATCCCAACCTTGGGCTCTTAGCCATCGAGCGTCGTCTAAATCAAGGAGTGCAAATCCATCCGTTTGGCCTAGGCCTGCCAATGCAGCCCTCAGGCTATGCCCATAAGCACGCGCTTTAACCACAGACCATACCCGAGAATTACCGACTAACTCACGGACTCTTGCCAAGTTGTGGCTTAATGCACCTGTATCAATCGATGCGAGAATCGGGCGTTCCAGAAGACTCCCCTTTCATGCTCTAATCTAGTAAATGAAGCAATTGTACGAATGAAACCTGGTTTTTACACTATTATGGCGGCGCAATTTTTTTCGTCGCTTGCTGACAATGCTCTGCTAATCGCGGCTATTGCCCTATTAGCCCAGCTTGCCGCCCCTGCGTGGATGACCCCACTGCTTAAACTGTTCTTCGTTTTATCGTATGTTCTTTTAGCCGCTTTTGTGGCTGCCTTCGCTGACTCTCGCCCCAAGGGTCAAGTAATGTTTGTCACCAATACCATCAAGATTATCGGATGTGCTGCGATGTTATTTGGGGCGCACCCCTTGCTGTCCTATGCCATCGTTGGTTTAGGGGCCGCAGCATACTCACCGGCCAAATATGGCATCCTCACCGAACTCCTCCCCCCTGAAAAACTAGTCGCCGCAAATGGCTGGATTGAGGGATTAACGGTAGGCTCCATTATTGCGGGCACCGTTTTAGGTGGGGTCTTGATTAGCACCACAATCTCCAATAGTTTGATGAGCTTCGATTTTCCGGTGGTCACTACTGGGGTGGATAGTCCTGCAGAGTCCGCCATCTCAATCATCATGTTCATCTATCTGGTTGCGGCACTCTTTAATCTCCGTATCCCTGATACAGGCGCGCGCTATCCAGAGCAAAAGATTAATCCCGTACAGTTAACAAAAGATTTTTTTGTGGGTTTCCATATCCTCTGGCGCGACCGCTTAGGACAGATCTCCTTAGCGGTCACCACCTTGTTCTGGGGTGCTGGTGCAACCCTGCAGTTCATTGTGCTTAAGTGGGCAGAAACTGCTCTTAACATGAATCTTTCGCAAGGTGCCATCTTGCAAGCGGTTTCGGCTATTGGTGTTGCTGGCGGTGCGGTTTGGGCTGCTTCGCGTATTCCATTGAAGTCTGCCCTGAAGGTCTTACCCTATGGCGTGGTCATGGGTTTATTGGTTTGCATCATGGCCATCTACCATATTGAATACCTCCCCTCCTTTGCATTGTTTACGGTGGGAGGTTTTGTGGTCAACTTTAATCTCTTACCAGCCTATTTATTACTCATTGCGGTAGGTTGGTTGGCAGGTTATTTTGTGGTACCCATGAACGCTCTCTTACAGCACCGTGGCCACGTGCTATTGTCCGCAGGACATTCGATTGCGGTTCAGAACTTTAATGAGAATCTCTCCGTTCTGATGATGTTGATGCTCTATGCCTTATTGATTTGGCTTGATGTGCCAGTACCCATTGTGATTACGGGCTTTGGTCTCACGGTTGCGGTCACCATGTGGCTCGTGATTAAGAAACACCAAGCCAATCAAGCTGAATATGACTCACTTCATTTAATTGGTGAGGCCAAGCACTAAGCTTAGAGTGACTGCAGTACGGAGCGAGCTAGTAAAAGGTCTTGCCAAGCTAAGGCTTTATCGTTGGGCTTTTGCAATAAATGGCTAAGATCAAAGCTAGCAACCAGAGGTATATCCAGTCCACCGAGTTCTAGAACAACATCCCGTAGGTTCTCAAGAGGCTCACGTTCACCACTGAGTAATTGTGCAGCATCAGCCCCGAAGGCAAACGCAATACAGGGCAATGGTGTGTCAGGTGCTTTGGTATTACTGGGCTCACGCCACTCCCACTCGCCCTGCACTAGACCAAGCGCACGAATGATGTTCTGAAACAACAGCTCTGTATCACCGCTTAGTGCTTTGCCGTAAAAGAGCCAATATACTTTGGGTGCCAAATTAGTCTTGGCTTGGGCTGGAGTTTGAGTGTCCTGGACTTGGCTTTCGGAGGTGTCAGTTGGCGCCTGTGGAGTAAAACTAGGGCCTGTATTGCGCAAGGACCATTGGCTAATACCCATTTCTTTTAGATAGATTGAGGCTTGTTCATTGCTCATGGAGATTGGCGGATTGGTTTAGTGGTTTACTCATTACCAGCGCATCTTCACGCTGACCCGTGGAGGATTCTAAGGGATAGTAGGCTTTACGGATCGATAGTTCGGTAAAGCCCATCTTGGTATAGAGAGCGTTTGCCGCAAGATTGCTGGGGCGCACCTCCAAGAGAATGCGTGGGATTTGTAAATTACTGGCGATTGACTCAATCGCTTGCATTAAACGCAGCGCTAGTCCTTGGCGCCGCATACTTGGATTAACCGTAATGTTGAGTAGGTGTAAATCATCGGGTGCAGGAAGAAGAATGCAATAGGCCCAAATTCTCTTTGACTCTTCATTGGCCTCGCGCATGCAATAGGCCCAGTGTCCCGCTGCGATGGAGTCCAAAAAATTACCGCGGGTCCATGGATGAGCATGCGATGCATACTCCATGAGCAGAACCTCATCGAGGTCCGCTTCGCTCATTAGCTCCAGTACTAACTCAGCCAACAGAATGACCGGTTTGGGTACTGTGTGCAGCAGCATGACGTTCTTGAGTGGTCAAGGCTACTTTGTTCCGAATATACAAAGGCTCTAATTGCTCGACTGCAATCATCTGTTGGGTATTTAGTAAGGGTTGAGCCCATTGCAAGATCCCGAGGGCATTGGGTACTAGTTGAGCATCCATACGATCCTTTAATGGTGATGACTCAAGGATCTTAGGATACTCCTGGAATGCATTCCCAGCGGCGTATGCTAAATCATCAACGTTAATACTCTTTGGGCTGCTTAAGGTAATTTCTCCAATGCGCTTGGGCGACTGATTAAACATGGGATTAACTTGATAGCGTGCCCAATACACCTCTCCCATACGGGCATCCAAGGCAATTAAGAACTGAGTATCGGCTGCTGGCGCACTTGCCTGAAATGCTTGACTCTGGACCACTTGCATAGCCATAGCATCGAGGCTGGCGACGGGTATTACTGGTCGATTAGCACCGACTGACAAACCCTGCACTATAGCGACCGATAATCGCACTCCTGTAAATGCGCCAGGGCCAATACCCACGGCAATGGCATCCAGATCGTGGTGTTGAGCGCCAACTGAATCAAGTAGTTCATTAATCCAGGGTAAAAGGTGTTGACTTGCTCTTGCGCCAAAAAGTTCGTGGCGATGCTGAATCTGCCCATCAAATGACAAGGCCACCGAACACCACGAGGTCGAAGTGTCGATGGCCAGTATGCGCATGCGAGCAGAACTAGAACATGATGCTCTAGTCGTTAAAACTCTTCATACAATGGCAGGGTCAGGAACTCCGCAAACTGATCATTGGCGACCAGATCATCAAAGATCTTCGCAGCGCGATCAAATTGACCAACCGCACCAGAGTCCTTCACTTTGGTGAGCTCTTCACCAATAATCTGACGAACAAGTTCAATAGAAATCTTTCGTCCATCTTCCAAGACTCCTTTTGGAGAACGAATCCACTGCCAAACTTGCGAGCGACTAATCTCTGCAGTGGCTGCATCTTCCATTAGATTATGAATCGGTACGCAACCATTACCAGCCAACCAAGCGCCCATGTAATGAATGCCCACATTAATGTTGTACCGCAAGCCAGCTTCCGTAATGGGGCCTTCGGGTGCAAAATTAAGGATATCGGCAGCCGTTACCTGGATATCATCGCGTTGGCGATCAAATTGATTTGGCTTTTCGCCAAGTACAGCTTTGAACTCATCCATGCAAAGCTCAACCAGACCTGGGTGAGCGACCCAACTACCGTCATAGCCATCCGTTGCTTCACGCCGTTTATCAGTAGAGACTGCGGCAAGAGCAATTGCGTTTTTCTCGGGATCGTTCTTGATCGGAATAAAGGCGCTCATACCGCCCATCGCTGGTGCGCCACGCTGGTGGCAGGTTTTTAATAAGAACAAGGCATAGGACCGCATAAAGGGTGAGGTCATAGTGACCTTCGCACGATCGGCTAAGCAGAAATTTTTATCGAGCTTGAACTTTTTAATTGCCGAGAAAATGTAATCCCAGCGCCCAGCATTCAGTCCTGCACTGTGATCGCGTAGCTCATACAAAATCTCATCCATCTCAAAGGTGGCATTAATGGTCTCGACCAAAACTGTTGCCTTAATCGAGCCGTGCTTAATACCAAGTTCTTGCTCGGCCATGGTGAAGATGTCATTCCACAATCGAGCCTCTAGATGACTCTCAAGCTTGGGTAAGTAGAAAAATGGGCCCAAGCCTCGGGTCTCAAGGTATTTACCGTTGTTAAAGGTAAAGATGGCGAAATCAAAGATGCCACCCGAGACACGCTGACCGTCGACCAAGACATGCTTCTCATCAAGGTGCCAACCGCGGGGACGAACAATTAAAGTGGCGGTTTTCTCATTCAGTTTATATTCTTTACCAAAGAGATTGAGCTCAATATCCCGACGAATTGCTTTCTTCAAGTTCACTTGACCTTGAATAATATTTTCCCAATACGGGCTGTTTGAGTCTTCAAAGTCAGCCATATAGGAATCGGCACCTGAGTTCAGGGCATTAATCACCATCTTGGCATCTACCGGACCCGTTAACTCAACTCGGCGGGTCTCTAGTGCTTTGGGAACTGGGGCAATCTTCCAAGCTCCATCACGAATCGATTTGGTCTCGGGCAAGAAATCAAGTTTCTGGCCAGCATCCAGTTTTTTGGCTAACTCAACACGTTTTTTTAGAAGTTCCTGGCGACGAGGCTCAAAGGCACGATGGAGTTTTGCAACAAGCTCCAGTGCTTCGGGGGAAACAACGGATGCGAAGTCCGGATTAAGCTTTGCTTTTAGCTCAATGCCGTTGGACTCGATGGTTGGGGCGCCAGACATGAATTCTCCTATGGGTTTCTGAGGAATAAATGACAAATTAATCTCTATTATGCCCGATATGTTGCACTGCAACCAATAGTTGCTAGGACAAAGCAGTAATGATCTCTGGTGGTGCTTGAACAAGCTCGATAAGCACTCCTTCACCCCCAAATGGAAACTCATCATTGCCCTTTGGATGCACAAAAATGATGTTGTGTCCGCCTGCTCCTAGACGGATACCGCCCGGTGTAAAACGCAAGCCCTGCTCTGTTAGCCAATTAACAGCCTTGGGTAGATCATCGACCCAGAGGCCGATGTGATTTAAGGGAGTTTGGTGGACTGCAGGCTTTTTATCGATATCGAGGGGTTGCATTAGGTCGACCTCAATCTCATGGACACCCTTCCCAATTGCACAAATATCCTCATCAACGTTCTCGCGCTCCGAGACGAAGGTGTCTTTGTACTGAAATCCCAATAAATCGACCCACAATGTTTTGAGTTTTTGTTTGTTGGTACCGCCAATAGCGATTTGCTGGACTCCAAGTATTTTAAATGGGCGTGTCATGGTGTTTACTTTGCAAATTGCATAATGATTTGATCGACCGCAAGACTCGATCCTTCGGACACACAGATCTCCTCTACAACACCGTCTTGAAGAGCCGATAAGGTGTTCTCCATTTTCATGGCCTCGATCACAGCAAGCTTTTGTCCTGCGCTTACCTTATCACCTTTGGCAACATGCAATTTACTTAGGAGGCCTGGCATGGGTGACAGTAATAATTTAGAAGTATCCGGTGGTGCCTTATATGGCATACGGGTTTGCATCTCAGCGCCAAAGGGACTTAAGACAATGCAAGAGAAACCAACACCATCTTGTATGATTTGATATCCCAAACTTGGGCGCTCAATTTGGGCGCAGAGCGCCGATCCACCCTGGAGTTGATAGGGCAAGCGAATCGATCCTGGTACCCAATCACTCTCTAAGAGGTACTCCTTAATAGAGCGCTTACCCTGATTGGCCTTCACAGAAATTTGATAGCCCTGATCTTTGTGCTCGATCTTTGTGCTGTAAGAGTCGGCACCAGCCATCACCACAAACTCTTGGGTGAGTTTCATTTCATGGCCAAGGAGTTGTCCTTCGAGTAATTTTGCTCTCTCGAGGTAACGGCGATGCACGAAGGTTGCTAAAGCAGGCAAACGATTGGCATCAGCAGGAATCACAGAGTCTGCTTGAAAGCCTTTAGGGAACTCTTCGGCAATAAATCCTGTATTAAAGTTGCCCGATATAAATCGAGGGTGTTGTAAGAGTGCTGATTGAAACTGAACATTCGAATGAATGCCTCGTATGACAAACTCATTCAGAGCGCTACGCATTTTACTCATTGCTTCTTCGCGATTAGCCCCATGCGTGATTAATTTTGCAATCATGGAATCGTAATACATGGGGATCTCACCGCCCTCATAAACTCCTGTGTCGACACGCACACCATTCTGCGGTGCAGGAGGTTGATACTTCACTAAGCGTCCTGTGGATGGCAAGAAATTACGCAATGGGTCTTCGGCATTAATCCGGCACTCCATGGCCCAACCCTTACGCTGGATTTGACTTTGGGTGAAGGCTAATTTCTCCCCCGCAGCCACCCGAATCATTTGCTCCACTAAATCTAATCCAGTAATGCACTCGGTCACTGGGTGCTCAACCTGCAGTCGTGTGTTCATCTCAAGGAAGTAAAACGATTTATCTTTACCCACTACAAACTCAACGGTGCCTGCCGATTGATAATGCACAGCCTTCGCCAGTGCAACCGCCTGTTCTCCCATTGCCTTACGGGTTGCGTCATCTAAAAATGGTGAGGGCGCTTCCTCAATTACCTTTTGGTGCCGGCGCTGAATCGAACACTCGCGTTCCCACAGATACACGATATTGCCATGGGCATCGCCCAGAACTTGTATCTCAATATGCCGTGGCTCTTCCACAAATTTCTCAATGAATACACGATCGTCACCAAAGCTATTGCGCGCTTCGTTCTTACAGGCCACAAATCCTTCGGCGGTTTCTTGATCGTTATAGGCAACGCGCAAGCCCTTGCCTCCACCACCAGCAGATGCCTTAATCATGACTGGATACCCAATCCCTTTGGCGATCTTTACCGCATCCTCAGGTTGATCAATCGCTGCGTTGTGACCTGGGATGGTATTGACCTTAGCCTCTAAGGCAAGTTTCTTAGAAGCGATCTTATCGCCCATCGCAGCAATCGATTGATGCTTGGGGCCAATGAAGATAATGCCTTCCTCTTCAACTCGTCTAGCAAACTCTTCGTTCTCAGATAAAAATCCATACCCAGGATGAACAGCTTGAGCACCTGTTTCCTTGCAGGCTGCGATGATGCGATCCATCTGCAAGTAGGACTCGCGCGATGGCGCCGGTCCAATACACACAGCTTCATCGGCAATGCGCACATGGCGCGCCTCTGCATCTGCCTCCGAATACACAGCAACAGTCTGAATGCCCATTCGTTTTGCTGTAAGCATTACCCGGCAGGCGATCTCGCCTCGATTGGCGATCAGTATTTTCTTAAACATCATATGCTCTCAAGATTCATAATTTAGAGGGGGATATTGCCGTGCTTACGGGGTGGATTTTGTAGCTCTTTATCTTGCAACATTGCTAGAGAGCGTGCAATGCGCTTGCGGGTCTCGTGCGGCATGATCACATCATCGATATAACCGCGACGTCCTGCCACAAAGGGATTAGCGAATTTTGCTTTGTACTCCGCCTCGCGGGTCGTAATTTTGCTTGTATCGCCCTTCTCTTCCCGAAAGATAATTTCCACCGCACCTTTGGGCCCCATCACCGCAATCTCTGCAGAAGGCCAGGCAAAATTGACATCTCCCCGCAAATGCTTAGAAGCCATCACATCGTAGGCACCACCATAGGCCTTTCGTGTAATCACCGTCACCTTGGGTACAGTGCAATCAGCATAGGCATAGAGCAATTTAGCGCCGTGCTTAATAATGCCGCCGTACTCTTGCGCAGTTCCTGGCATAAAGCCCGGCACATCCACAAGGGTCACTACCGGAATATTGAAGGCATCACAGAAACGCACAAAGCGCGCTGCCTTAATCGATGATTTGATATCCAAGCAACCAGCTAAGACTAACGGTTGGTTGGCGACAATGCCAGCGGTTTGTCCACCAATGCGTGCAAAGCCAATGATGATGTTCTTGGCATAGTCCGGCTGTAACTCAAAGAAGTCCTCATCATCAACTATCTTATGAATCAGTTCTTTCATGTCATAGGGCTGATTGGGATTACTTGGAACTAAGGTGTCCAATGAATAATCGGGTTCGTCTGACCACACTAACCCCCCCAAGAATGGTGCTTTCTCTTTATTAGAGAGTGGCAGATAACTATAGAAACGACGTAACATCATGATCGCTTCTACATCATTATTAAATGCTAGATCACATACTCCTGACACTGCCGAGTGCGTATTAGCGCCTCCCAAATCTTCTGCCGTCACATCTTCATGGGTTACGGTCTTGACTACTTCAGGACCGGTCACAAACATATAGGAGGTGTCTTTCACCATAAAGATGAAATCCGTTAAGGCCGGAGAATACACCGCACCACCGGCACACGGTCCCATGATCAGCGATATTTGAGGGATCACTCCTGAGGCAGAGACATTGCGCTGAAAGATCTCGGCATACCCTCCGAGCGATGCAACTCCCTCCTGGATCCGTGCACCACCAGAGTCATTTAAACCAATCACGGGTGCACCCACCTTCATAGCCTGATCCATGATCTTGCAGATCTTCTCGGCATGGGCTTCCGAGAGCGAGCCACCTAAGACCGTGAAGTCTTGTGAAAACACAAAGACCAGACGGCCGTTGATCATTCCGTAACCAGTCACAACACCATCGCTTGGTACCGTTTGATCGGCCATCCCAAAATCGCTACAACGATGCTCAACAAACATATCCCATTCTTCAAAAGAGTCTTCATCGAGTAAGAGCTCAATACGCTCGCGAGCAGTTAACTTACCTTTGGCATGCTGCGCAGCAATCCGCTTCTGACCACCGCCAAGGCGAGCTAACTCGCGTTTGGCTTCTAGTTGAGAAATAATGTCTTGCATACAAACTCCTGTAATGAATTGGGTAGCGCTACAACTTCATCGCTTCGAGTAGTCGACGGGCAGCAACTGATGGGGCGATGCTGCCTTGATTAACCGCAGTGCTCATCTCGGGCAGTAAGTGTTGGACTACCGGATGGTTCTTAAACTGGCTCTTCAAGGCGCTATCAATTCGCTCCCACATCCAGGAGCTGGCTTGTTGCTTGCGTCTCTCTTGTAAATGTCCGTTGGCGGTCTCCAGGTTCTGAAAACGCTTTACTTCGCCCCACAACTCCTCAATGCCATGCCCTAACAATGCACTCATACGCAAGACCGTGGGGTGCCACTCCTCCTTGACATGGGTGGCATGATCGGGGTTTCCCTGAAATCCCATTAAGCGCAGCGAGCTTGTAATAAAGGCTTGAGCACGTGTTGCGGCGTCGGGATCAATATCTGCTTTATTAATCACGATCAGATCCGCAATCTCCATCACCCCTTTTTTAATCGCCTGCAGGTCATCACCAGCATTGGGTAATTGCAACAACATAAACAAATCGGTCATGCCCGCAACCGCAATCTCGCTTTGGCCAACTCCTACGGTCTCCACAATCACGACATCATGGCCTGCGGCTTCTGCTAAGTGCATCACCTCGCGCGTGCGCTCTGCGACGCCGCCCAGAGTTCCGGATGAAGGGCTAGGACGAATGAATGCGTTCTCGTTCACAGAGAGAAGCTCCATACGGGTCTTATCGCCCAAGATTGATCCGCCCGACAAACTCGAGGATGGATCTATTGCTAGCACTGCTACCCGATGGCCTTGTTTAATTAAGTAGAGGCCAAGGTTCTCGATCAGAGTTGATTTGCCCACACCCGGCACTCCAGAGATCCCCAAACGAAATGATTTGCCGGTGTGGGGCAAGATCGTATTGAGCAATGCATCGGCACGCTCACGATGATCGGTGCGGGTGGACTCTAAAAGAGTAATCGCTTTAGCAAGTGCACGGCGCTGCGCTGGGCACGGTTTACCCAATAAGGCAGCAATCAATTGCTCATCGGTTTGATCGGCGGGCATAGATTAGGTTTGGTGCTTTCGGATTTGTTCTAAAACATCTTTAGCGGATGCCGGTATGGGTGTGCCTGGTCCATAAATTCCTTTGACCCCTGACTCATACAAGAACTCATAATCCTGCCGCGGTATTACACCGCCCACAAAGACGATGATGTCATCGGCACCTTGCTTGCGTAACTCCTGAATAATCGCTGGCACCAGTGTTTTATGTCCAGCCGCCAAGGTCGAGATACCGAGTGCATGCACATCGTTCTCAATTGCTTGGCGTGCGCACTCTTCGGGTGTTTGGAACAAGGGCCCCATATCGACATCAAAGCCCAGATCTGCAAAAGCGGTTGCTACTACTTTTGCACCACGGTCATGACCGTCTTGGCCTAGTTTGGCAATCATCACTCGAGGGCGCCGCCCATATTGTTTTGCAAACTCGGCGATCTCGCCTTTGAGCTTCTCCCAACCTTCTGCTGAATCGTATGCGGCTGCGTACACTCCGGTCACCTTTTGTGTATCGGCACGGTGGCGGCCATAAACGTTTTCCAAAGCATCCGACACCTCGCCCACCGTTGCGCGTAAACGGATTGCTTTGATCGCTAGATCTAATAAATTACCTGTGTTCTGTTCTGCCGCTTGAGAGAGTGCAGCGAGTGCTTCTTGTACTTTTTTAGGATCACGTTTCGCTTTGATCGATTTCAGGCGAGCGATCTGGTTATCGCGTACCTTATCGTTGTCGATCACCAAAACATCCACCAAACTCTCTTCCTGCAGTTTGTATTTATTAACACCGACGATCACATCTGCACCAGCATCAATCTTGGCTTGCTTTTGGGCAGCAGCGGCTTCGATCTTCAACTTAGCCCAGCCACTCTCAACCGCTTTGGTCATGCCACCCATTGCATTGACCTCGGCAATAATCTCCCAAGCCGCATCGGCCATCTCTTGGGTTAATTTCTCCATCATGTAAGAACCCGCCCAAGGATCCACCACGCTCGTAATGTGAGTCTCCTCTTGCAAAATTAATTGGGTATTTCGGGCAATGCGCGATGAGGTCTCCGATGGCAAGGCAATCGCTTCATCAAAGGAGTTGGTATGTAAGGATTGGGTTCCACCAAATACGGCTGCCATCGCCTCTACAGTGGTTCGCACAATATTGTTATAGGGGTCTTGCTCGGTCAAGGACCATCCAGAAGTTTGGCAATGCGTGCGCAGCATCGATGACTTGGGGTTCTTGGGTTTGAACTCGCTCATGATGCGCCACCACAACATCCGTGCTGCACGTAATTTGGCTACCTCGAGATAAAAGTTCATGCCAATCGCAAAGAAGAATGAAAGGCGGCCGGCGAACTCGTCCACATCAAGACCTTTTGCCAATGCGGTCTTCACATACTCCTTGCCATCGGCCAGAGTGAATGCAAGTTCGAGTGCTTGATTAGCGCCCGCTTCTTGCATGTGATAACCCGAGATGGAGATCGAGTTGAACTTTGGCATGTTCTTGGCGGTGTACTCAATAATGTCGCCCACAATCCGCATCGAAGGTGCGGGTGGGTAGATATAGGTATTGCGCACCATGAACTCTTTCAGAATATCGTTCTGAATCGTGCCGCTTAATTGGGCTTGCGTGACACCCTGCTCCTCACCGGCCACAATGTAACCAGCAAGAACGGGAAGAACAGCACCATTCATGGTCATCGAGACCGAGACCTTGTCGAGTGGAATGCCATCAAACAATATCTTCATGTCTTCTACTGAATCAATTGCCACGCCTGCCTTACCGACATCACCCACAACCCGAGGATGATCTGAGTCGTAGCCACGATGTGTGGCGAGGTCAAATGCTACTGATACGCCTTGCCCACCACCTTCTAAGGCTTTGCGATAAAAGAGGTTGGACTCTTCTGCGGTAGAGAACCCCGCGTATTGACGAATGGTCCAGGGACGAACGGAATACATGGTTGCCTGCGGGCCCCGCAGATAAGGTTCAAACCCAGGGAGACTATTGGTATACGGTACTCCAGCCAAATCGGCTTGGGTATACAAGGCCTTTAAATGGATCCCGTCCGGGGTCTCCCAGCCGAGGCCATCGACATTGCCGTTTGAGGCTGATTTGCTGGCAGCTTCTTGCCAAGCCTCCTGATTTGGGGCTGGGGCGTCTGGCCAGACTGCTCTAGCCTTTGGGGATTTCTGACTCATGTGTTTTCCATCAATGGGTAGGAATACAGGTATTTTGCTTGACTTTTATCTATTTGTCTATAGAATTGGATACATAATTATGAATTCAGAATATTGATCATTTTAGATAAAAATGTTTATAAACAGTAACTTAAGAAACAACAATGAGTAAGATCCTCGCATCCAGACCCCTCTATGAAGAGGTCGCAGACCAGCTGCGGGTGCGTATCTTTGCTCATGAACTGGCCCCCGGCACTTGGATTGACGAACAAACTTTGGCTAAAGAGTTTGGTATTAGCCGCACTCCCCTGCGGGAGGCCATTAAGGTCTTAGCTGCTGAAGGCCTCATCACCATGAAGCTACGCCGGGGCGCTTATGTCACCGAGGTAAATCGGGGTGATCTCGAGCAGATATTTACGATCCTCTCTTTATTGGAGGGGCAAGCCGCTAAGGAAGCGGCTACGAAAGCCCAAGAGAAGGATCTCAATGAGTTGGACGATATGCACTTGCGCTTAGAGAAAGCGGCGGCTGATCGTAATCTCGAACAGTTCTTTGAGGTTAATGTACGGTTTCATGAGCGCGTTATTGCAATTGCCAATAATCCCTGGCTGACCGATGTGATTGCTGATCTTCGTAAAGTGCTCAAGTTACAACGCAAGGACGCCTTAAGTCGGACAGGCCGTTTGCAATCTTCCTTGTCGGAGCACCGAGAGATTCTGAAAGCTCTTCTCAAGCGTGACCCCATTGCGGCTGAGCAAGCCATGCGCACGCATCTAGCCCGAGGCTTAGAGGCTGCTAAATAAAAGTCTGAATATAAAAGCCCCGACTTGCGGGGCTTTCTGATAATAAGTCTGAGTCTTATTTCTTGACCACTAGGTCGCCTGGTAAGGAGGCAATGTATGCTGCCATATCACGTAAGTCTTTATCACTATAGGGCTTAACTTGCGATTGCATAATTGCGTTGTTTCTCCCGACGTTGGCATTGTTAACGGTATACGACTTCAAGGAGAAGTAGAGATAGTCTTGATACTGACCCGCAATCTTAGGGTAAGCAGGTGCCACTGGGGCTTTTAGGCCAGCGCCATGGCAAGCAGCGCAATTGTTCTTTTCAACGAGTTCTTTGCCTTTGGCAATATCGCCCGCATGGGCAAAGCCAACGGAAGTACTGAATAAGGCAAGAATAAGAGTGGATTTCAGCATGATCTCTATTCCAATTACTTTAATGGGTTACGGGGTGAGTTCGCATTCTGCGCAGCATAGTAGGCAGCAATATCGGCCATGTCTTGATCATTTAAGCTCCCGGCGATCCCGCGCATGGTGGGATGCTTACGCTCCCCAGATTTATAGGCTTTTAAGGAAGCAATAATGTATTCAGCGTTCTGTCCACCCAATTTGGGCACTCGGTAAACCTGTGGCCAATCCGCCCGGTATTCTGGGATGGCATGGCAACCTACACAAATCCATACCTTAGATTGGCCGGCTTGGGTGCTACCCTTGACGTCTTGAGCGTGGGCGTTGATAGAAAATAGGCTAGCAAATAATGCTGTGCTGAGAGAGAAAACGATGGCGTTGTTCATGGGCGTAATCGTAATGCAATATGGTTAATATTTTGTAGGCTGAAGTATAGCGGAGAGGGAATTTGTCAGGTATTTTTGCCAATTTCATATACTGATGGTCCTCTAATGACAACCACTATCCCTACTCATTCGAAAGGTCCTGATGAGCGCTATTACCCAACAACTATCCAAACTCGGAATTACCCTCAGCACCCCTGGCACCCCTGCCGCCGCCTACGTGATGGCAGTTACCAGCGGCAATCAGGTCTTTCTATCAGGTCATATTGCCAAACAAGATGACAAGCCTTGGGTTGGTAAGTTGGGTCTTGATATGGATACAGCAACCGGTAAAACGGCGGCACGTAGCATTGCGATTGACCTGCTCTCGACCCTCAATGCTCATTTGGGGTCTTTGGATCGGGTTAAGCGAATCGTCAAGCTTATGGGTCTAGTGAACTCCACTCCCGAGTTCACAGAACATCATCTGGTGGTCAATGGCTGTTCTGAACTGCTTGGTGAGATCTTTGGTGATGCAGGCAAACATGCGCGTAGCGCCTTTGGGGTCGCACAAATTCCTTTGGGCGCTTGTGTAGAAATTGAGATGATCATTGAGATTTAGTGAATGAGCGGCAAGCTCTGTCCTTGGGCATCAATTAAGATTGCCTTAATGACTTTGTGCGGGTAGATGCGTTGTAACTCATTGCGGTATTGGCTGAGCTGCTCTGAGTATTTTTGATACAGGGAGTCATTAGGTTTTGGAATACTTAACTTGTAATCCAAAATCACCAATGAATCACTCAGCTCTACCAAACGGTCAATCCGCATACTTTTTCCATCGACGGTCATCAGGTCTAACTCATTCCACGCTTCCTGATATTGCGTGGGATCAAAATAGATCTGCAGTTCAGGATCTTGATAGACCGTGAGTGCGCGTTGCAGAGCTCTCTCTGCATCTGCAAGCGAGATCATGAATGCACTCGCCACCGCATGAGGCTCGGGTATGTTTTTAGATACCGGTCGATATTGCTGTGGGCTGATGCGTTGTAATACCCCATGAAACCACACTCCTTCATCCAAAGCCTGTTGTCGCTCAGGGCTAATGGTCGACTCCTCATCCTGAATAGGTTCAGTACCCCTCCAGCTCAAGACCAGATCACGAAGCTCAAATTGCGTTTCGGGGGTTGGGGCAAGACTTGGTATGTGTGCGGGTGATTGCATCACGGTCTTGGCCGGATGATCGAGTTCTGTAAAGAGTGCAAGCTCCGCACTGCGGGCACGCGCATACCAACTGTCTTTCATGACACCCGCATCCTCGCGATTTTGGGAGCTCTCTACACCGCTCATCCAAAATCCTTGCTTCGCTCTGGTGATTGCTACATAAAGTAGGTTCCAGTTCTCTTTTAGTGCAATCTCTTTTTCTTGTTGCTTGAGATCCTCTCGGCCTTTACCTAAACTAAGCTTAGTAAACATGGATAAATGACCGGGGCTGGCTTGATCAGGATCCCAATCAAGCAAAACACCATGACTAAAATGCGGTACCGCAGTGTTATTACTATCGAGCAATATGACAAAGGATGCCTCTAATCCCTTTGCACCATGAATGGTCATCAAACGAACTCTTTGTGTGCGTTGATCGTGAGCCTCTTGTAAGTCATCACTGGGCTCGTGGTCTGACTCGAGATCTTCTAGGCCCTCGCTAACATCTGCGCTCATCTCTCCCTCATCTGGGGTCTCATCCTCATCGCCACGACGCATGCGATTGAGTTGAGTAATGAAACGTCCTAAGCTGGGGTAGCGACCGCCATCAAGATTAAGTGCTAGCTCTAAGAAGGCATCTAGATTGGCTAATACCTGATCGCGATCACTCTCATGACAATGACTCGCGTATTGAAGCCGGACATCGCCCGAGAAATACACATGGTCAAGGAGATCATGAACCGGCAGATGTTTCGCTAAACCAATCCACTGTTGAAGTAGTTGCGTAATTACGTGGAATCGAGCCTGATGGGGATGATCTTCTGCGTGGGTCAGGGCCTCCCACCAATTGCGATAACCCTGATTACTTTGCACTAACTCTGCCAAGGTTTGCATTTGCGCTTCATCAAGAGAAAACAAGGGGCTACGCAAGACCTGCGCTAGGGCTAGATCATTACCGGGAGTAACTAAAATGGTCAGCAACGCAATGAGGTCATCGACCTCAAGGGTCTCGAGCAAGCCCCCTAAACGTGGGCTGTCAAATAGAAGTCCAGCTTCGCGTAATGCTTTCTCATACTCCGGCAAGTAAGCACGACGCTTCACTAATAGTAAGAAATCTCCAGGGCGTGCAAGGCGCCATAGGGTGCGCTTTTGTTTGGCCTCTTTGGTATCTAGCTCTTCATCCAAAACACGTCGGGTTTGCATGACATGCTGTATTAAGCGTGCGATCCTTTGTCCTTCTTGAGCACGTTGCTTTTTTGCAGGGGTCTCGTGAGGGTCAACCAAGGCTGCCTCTAGTGCATTGCCGCTCCGTAGGATGTCGGAGGGCTCCTCATACGGAATGAGATCTAAACGATAAGCCTCCCCGTTTTGATAAACCGCTGGCTCCGGTAATGGTGGTGAGGCCCAAAGAGTATCTTGCTCTTTAAATGGATAAGACGGCGGAATACGATCGGCCGCAAAAATAGCATTAACCGCCTCCACAATCTTCGGGGCATTGCGCCGAGTGGTATTTTGTTCTTCCAATGCAGCGTCATAGTGTTTTTGTAAAAAATGAGTGGCTGCTGTAAAGAGTCGTGGGTCAGCACGACGAAAGCGATAGATCGATTGCTTTGGATCACCCACAATAAATACCTTAGGTCGATCGGCATCCTCGCCATAGGCTTCTAACCAAGATTTAAGGATTTGCCATTGCAAGGGATTGGTATCCTGAAACTCATCAATCAAGATATGGTTATACCGAGCATCTAAACGAGCTTGTAAGTACGCGGCGATGCGTGGATCCGAGATCATTTGTGCGACACCAAGTTCGAGATCATCAAAATCCCGAACCCGTAAGCGCTCTTTTGCTCGCTGAGTATGTTTAAAGATTGCGGCACTCACCGCAAACCATGCCTGATTTAAAACAATTGCATCTTGTTGAGCTCGCCACTCGATGTGTTGCTCGCACACCCTACCCCAATGCTGTCGTATTTGAACAAATGCTTCAGCATCTTGCTGCTGTGCTATGAGATACGCCAAAATTGTTTTACTAACGCCATCATTATCTTTGCGATAGCTTGGTAACTCATTTTGGGTCATAAACACCGGAACAATTGCGCTAATCGCACTAACGAGATCATTGTTTGTGAGATGTGCGATTGCGAGCTCAAGATCGGGAACTAAATTTTGATCCTTCTTACCGCCGTGTTGTAAACCATCAAGTATCAGTTTTAGCTCGTGCAGTGCATGTTTATTACCTAAGGCTTCAAGCAGTGGGTTTGGGCGTTGGTGAGCATCGCAGAAGCGTTTAAGGACCTCTAGAGGCGTCTTTCCTTGTGCCTTGCACGCCTTATCGAAAAAAACCCAAGCACCTTTTTGTCGCAATAAACTACTGGGTCCCAACAAAAACTGATTGGTTTGGTGTGAGCCGAGGTGCTCGAGTAAGACCTCATAATGCGCCTCAATTTCTTTAGGCAGCGATGCCCACCAATCTTCCAAACATTCAGCTTGCAATCGTTTTGCATCCTCGCGCAGACTAAATCCTTGCTGCGCTCCCATCGATACTGGTGCGCCGCTTAAGAGAGTACCGAACCAACCATGAAAGGTATCGATCACTACCGCATGCGGATTAGCGAGCAAGTGCTCGTACAAAGTCCGTGCCCGTTGCAGTTGTTGTTTGGCCTCCTGGGTTGATAGACCACGCTCTTCTAATGAACCGATTAGATCCTGATCACCTTGTTGGGTCCACTCGTGCAGAAGGCTGTAGAGACGATCACGCATCTCTTGAGCAGCTTTGCGGGTAAAGGTAAGGGCCAAGATCGCACGGGGTGACTCTCCCGTCAACAGAATGCGTACCAACCGTGCGACCAATAACCAGGTCTTACCACTGCCTGCACAGGCAGAAACAACCACCGAGCGATTGGGATTGCAGACCAATGCAATATTGAGTTTATTAGGCATAGGCATCACCACATTCCTTTGCGGCAGATACCACGGGCTTCGCAATAACGACATGCGCTCTCTGGGGCAAAGGCTTGCAGCGAGGATCCAGACCAAACTGCACTTAAATCTTGGTGCAACTGTTTATCAAGCGCCATGACCTGCCCTGCTAAGGAATCAACCATCAGGGAGCGCGCACTCGACTCTTTTTTCTTCAGATTCATTTTGAGAGCAACCCATTCGGCCTCCACGACTGGATGCTCTGTGCCCCGATGCTCCTCAGAAATAGCTTTGGTATAGAGCAGTAGTTGTGGGTCGTCCATTAATTGGTCGGCACGTTTTTTGATCTTATCGGGACTCTGATGTTTGTAATCGAGGATTGCTGCCTGCCGATTAGCAGCATGCACATCTAAGCGATCGGTATATCCTTCGATACGAACCATATGCTCCTGGTGATGCGCATCGGTAAACGTAAACTCAAAGCCAACTTTCAGCTCTGCGTCATGAAACTGCCAACCCCGACTCTCTCGCTCGAGCTGCCATTCAACAAAGCTCGGGATTTGTTTTTGCCAATCCCGCAAGCTACCCAATATGCGCTTATCCCCCTCGAGTAGTTTAAGAAAACCCTGCTCGGAGGCTTGATGCAAATGCTCTTGCATCCATGCTGATCGGTAATGTGGATCCTGTAAACGTGGCTCGCGAAGCTGCGTGCTTTTGAGTTCCTGAAAAAAGTTACGCAAGATCTGATGCAAGGTCTGTCCTAGTAAAGATGCATCGAGTTCTTCGTCAAGACCTTTGCGCTTACGCAAACCTAATAAATTACGTACATAGAATTGATATGGGCAGGAGCGTAAAGCCCGGTAGGCGCTGGGGCTCATACGGGTTGGCATCGGCAAACCCGGTAAGCGCTGCGCGCTTGCCATCGTCGAGGGCCTTGCCACTCCGCTACGTTGGTCCGCCTTTGCTGGAAGTGTCGCTAGTTTTGGTAGGTGATTTTGGAGCCGCTGTATCCACGGCGATGCACGTAATGGCTCGCCACTGGCACCCTCACTTTGCCAGAGAAGATCAATGTACTGATAACTAGCCATGAGTTGCGAGAGATCTCTTGCTTGTTGACGAAATTGCCCAGCAATACTCGAACCTCCTAAAACTTGGCAGAGCGATTCGGAGAAAAATAAGGGCGGCTCTGAATATGCTGGTAACTGCCGTTCATCACAACCCACCATCACAACAGCATCAAAATAGCGCAAACGCGTGGAGCTCAGTGGCAGAATCGATACGCGCGCAGGGCTTGGTACACCCTGCTCTCGGTACACCTCTTCCTCCATCACGGTTTTTAATAAGATTAGCCACTCATTTAAGGGCATGCGTAGGGGGGCTAAATTACTTTGTTGTAGGCCTAGCATGTGCAGCATCTGGAGTAATTGCAGACCAGCAGCATCTTGCTCAAAACCTTGCTTCATTCCAAAAGCCGAAAGATCCTCCTGAAGTTGGAGCAGCGCATCGCCACAATACGGGGTCTGCATCACTTTACTTTGCCATTGCCCAACCCGTTGCCGAATCACGTGCAATAGGGTGTGTAAGCGGGGGTCGTATTCTGGGCTGGCTCCTGCCTCTATTGCTAGATAGAAACTGACCCAGGAGGAGCGCGCCTGTTTAATCAGTAAGGCGTTCTCTAACTCGGTGATGAGAAGATCGCAATGACTCTCTTGGGTATTCAGAAGATGGGCCAGATCCAGAAAAGGATTTTTTAAGAACTCTAATAAGGTGCTGGCACTTGGTCCTTCACTAGGCGAACGCAGTAACTCTAACCACGCATGCAGTGCCGCGGCAGCTCGAGTTGTCGATAGTTTCCAGCCGGTCTCATCGGCAATGCTTACGCCAGGACCTAAACGAGCGAGTAGCGCGCGGGTTCTACGTGCCAACAATCGATCTTGTGCCACTAAGGCAATGTGCTTACGGCCCGCCTTAAGATGCGCTTCAATCCGACGTGCTGCCTCCCAAGCAAGGTCCTCAAAACGATTAGCACTGATGCATTGAATTGATTGGGTGTTTAAGGTGTTGCAATTACTAAGTGCTTGTGCCTCATCCTGCGCCGTAGTTTCCTCACAAATGGCCTCAGGCCATAGGGCAATCGAGCTCCAATCCATTTTTAGTCGATGAACGGGTATGTGATGTGCGCATGCTTCCAAGAATTGGGTTTGCATGTTCGCTTGGGCTGCCTGTGGTTCGATGGTCTCAATCCAAATCAAAGGTCTACGAGCTTGTTCTTGATGTGCAAACTGTTGCACATAGGATGCTAAGGCCAGATGTTTGCGGATCATGGGATCACGAACCGAGCCGAGATATCGCCATAGTGCTAGAAGGATATTGGCTTCCTTACTCACTAAGGCGTGGGCTAACTTTGGGTAAGCCGTATCAATTGCATCTTGTAAGGCAGACTCGAGCTTGTGCATATCGCTCTTAAGATCAAGTGTGTGAGGATCCCACGATAAATGTGGCACGATACTTTGCGACAGTAAATCACAGGCACTCACGATGGCTTGTGCAAGGCTCCATGCCCCACCCTCTCCTTCTGCTGCAAACCACTTTTGCAACTCTGGGTTAGCGCCGACGCAGGCATAGGTTTGTAAGATGCGCTCGGTTTGTGATTGTTGATCGGGGATCAGGAAGATATCCGGTGCCAACTCTAGCCAATCACTCAAACTGTGCACCTCTGGCAGAAACATAATGCTCGCTGAGTCTGCGGTGGGACGCAGACGTTCGAGGGCTTGACGCAAACTCGCATTGGGGCCAGCTGTAGGAAGGATTACCAGCGGTCTGGTCTTGCTTGCCTTAGTAAATGCCCAAATATGCTCGGCCATCTCTGCTAGAGCATTTTGATTGGGGGTAATGGTAATGGTTCGCATGGCGCGTGCTTATTTTGCAATCGTTCTAGGAGAATTGGGCAATGGTCACAGCTTATTGATAATATAAGGGCTTGGGACGCTTTCCCACGAGAGCTGTGCCAGACCAATCCATTGATAAGGAATATTCATGAGTGCCGGTGTTAAACATGTAAGTGATGCATCTTTTGAACAAGACGTTCTAAAAGCAGACAAGCCCGTTTTGCTCGACTTCTGGGCTGAGTGGTGTGGCCCCTGCAAGATGATTGGGCCGATTTTGGAGGAGCTTTCCGTCGAGTATGGCGACCGTATCCAGATTGCCAAGATGAATGTCGACGAGAACCAAGGCATTCCTGCCCAGTTCAATATTCGGGGTATTCCAACCCTCATTTTGTTCAAAAACGGAACTGTTGCTGCCCAAAAAGTGGGTGCTTTAGCCAAATCCCAGTTATCGGCGTTCATCGATAGCAATATTTGAGAATGTTCCATAGCGTTTGCTAGGATGACCGATATCAGGCTCAGAACTTGAGCCTGATGTTGTTTTTTAACCAAGCCGCCAAGAGTATTCTGATTTTGAGCGTTTATGGTGTAAGATTACATCTCAATAAAGAGCCCTTTGAGGCTCTCCCTCCAAATTCTGATTGTTCCCCCAAATTAATTACCGCCCTGATTACTGATTCGATTTAAGCTAAATTCGTTATTACTCTTTTGCATTGCCGTTTTATTCATCGGATTGGCAATTCCAAGGCCCCCTCATTCCCCTCCCCTTTTTCCTTTTCCTATTGAATAGAACCATAAGCACACCATGCAACTGACTGAACTTAAAGTACTCCACGTTTCCCAACTCCTTGAGATGGCTGCTAGCCTCGAGATCGAGAACACACAGCGCATGCGCAAGCAAGAGCTTATGTTTGCGATCCTTAAAAAGAGGGCCAAGGCTGGAGAACAGGTATTTGGGGACGGCGTCTTAGAGGTACTGCCGGATGGCTTTGGGTTCTTACGCTCGCCCGAGTCGTCCTACATGGCTTCGCCCGATGATATTTATATCTCACCTGCACAAATCCGTCGCTTCAATTTACATACGGGTGATGGGATTGAAGGTGAGGTTCGCACCCCCAAAGAAGGTGAGCGTTACTTTGCCCTGGTGAAGGTCGACAAGATCAATGGTATGGCGCCAGAGGATCTCAAAAACCGCATCATGTTTGAGAACTTAACACCGCTCCACCCCAATCGCACCATCTCTTTAGAGCGCGATATCAAGGCTGAAGAGAACCTGACTGGTCGAATCATCGATATGATCTCGCCAATTGGTTTTGGTCAGCGCGGTTTGATCGTTTCTTCCCCGAAATCAGGTAAGACCGTGATGATGCAGCACGTAGCGCACGCGATCTCCCAAAATCATCCTGAGGCAATTCTGATTGTTTTGCTAGTTGATGAGCGTCCTGAGGAAGTAACTGAGATGCAACGCTCGGTCCATGGCGAAGTGGTTGCCTCTACGTTTGATGAGCCTGCTGTTCGTCACGTGCAAGTTGCTGAGATGGTGATTGAGAAAGCCAAACGTTTGGTTGAGATGAAAAAAGATGTCATTATTTTGCTCGACTCAATTACACGCTTAGCACGTGCCTACAACACGGTGGTGCCCTCATCAGGCAAAGTTTTATCGGGCGGTGTTGATGCCAATGCGCTACAACGCCCCAAGCGTTTCTTTGGTGCGGCTCGCAATATCGAGGAAGGTGGCTCACTCACTATTTTGGCAACGGCCTTGATTGAGACCGGTAGCCGCATGGATGACTTGATCTATGAAGAGTTCAAGGGCACCGGCAATATGGAAGTTCATTTAGAGCGTCGCCTAGCAGAGCGCCGGGTCTATCCTGCCATCAACCTCAATAAATCAGGTACGCGCCGTGAGGAGCTCTTGGTCAAACCCGAGAATCTTCAGAAGATTTGGGTGCTGCGTAAGCTCTTAGCCGATATGGATGAGATCGAGGCCATGAACTTTATTGTCGATAAGCTCAAATCAACCAAGAACAATGCAGAGTTCTTTGATCTCATGCGTCGTGGCGGTTAAGGGCTTTTAAGGGCAGATTTGACGCTTTCTTATTGATTTTGTGGCATAATTTTGCTTTTGCTGTTTGACACCCCTGGGCAAGTATTGAGGAAACACGGTTTTTGATCCTCAACGGCTACCCGAACTATGGATATTAATTATGAAATCAGGCATTCACCCAGAATATCGCGAAGTTGTTTTTGTTGATGTTTCTAACAACTTTAGCTTCAAAACGCGCTCTACCATCAACACCAAAGAGAAAATCAAGTGGGAAGATGGCAATGAGTATCCCCTAGCCAAAATTGAGACCTCTTCCGAGTCACACCCCTTCTTTACGGGTACGCAGAAGATTATTGATACGGCCGGTCGGGTTGAGAAGTTCCGTCAGAAATTTGGTGGTAAAGCTGCCGCTAAGGCCACCGGTGATGGCGCTGTGAAGACTGCTGAGAAGCGTGCTGCTGCAGCTGTAGCCAAAAAGACCGAGAAACCTGCTGCCAAGAAAGTGGCTACCAAGAAAGCGAAGTAATTGCTTCGGCATTGTGTTTATCCTGAATTGATTTACCTAAGGCAGCGTTTGCTGCCTTTTTTATTTCTGTTTACCGAGATCACTCTAGTATTTATGTATCAATAAATTAGCATGCTCAAACTCACTGCAGCCGCCACCGTCTCCATTCCACGCATTGTGATCTTTGCGCTAACCATTGTTTATGGTCTAGCTGGTCTTTTTGGTCGCGACCCCTGGAAGAATGAGGACTCGATTGGGTTTGGGGTGATGTGGACCTTACATACGGGCTCTTGGCAAGATTGGCTAGTACCAGGACTTTCAGGACGCGATCTCTCCATGGGCGCACCGCTACCCTATTGGTTAGGCGCCTCCCTCATGGATATTTTTGGTTCATGGATTGGGGATGCTAATGCCGCCCGTCTCTATTCCGCGCTATGTTTTTTTACTTCAGCCATTGCTATTTGGTATGCCACGTATTTACTCGGACGCCGTCAAGAAGTACAGCCGATGAGTTTTGCCTTAGGTGGCCAACCTAATTCGCGCGACTATGGCATGACCTTGGCCGATGGTGCCTTACTGATTTTCTTGGCTTGCGTGGGTTTAGCACAGCGCTCACACGAGACCACACCGATGATGGCGCACTTAATGGGGCTCTCCATTATTTTGTATGGCACGGTTCGGGGCTTAGATAAACCTTGGCAAGGCGGAGCCTGGACTGGATTAGGTTTAGTAATTCTAGGGCTTTCAAGTAACTGGGCTCTAACCGTTTTAATAGCCCTCGCGATTGGTCTTGCGGTTTTACTCTGTCAAGTAAAGCTTCGTTTTCGGTGGACCTTAAGTTCTAGCGTGATTGCCATTCTAGGTATTGGTGTCTGGCCATTCCTGTGGCACTTATTTAATCTAAGCCCAGAGTTGCAAGACTCTACCCTACAAGCGTGGGCTAATACTCCCCCAATGCATAATTACCCCTCACTTAAGGCGCTAAAATTTATATTCTCAAATTTTTGGGTATACGCATGGCCGTTATGGCCACTTGCCATAGTTGGCATTTCTCATTGGGTGCGCAATAATCATTCTGGCGGATGGCGCTCACCACACATTTGCATCCCACTAGGGCTGTTAATTTCTTCTTTTGCATATGTATTAATGCGCGTTGAAGCAAATGAACATGATCTAATTATTCTTATTCCATCTTTAGCGATATTGGCAGCATTTAGCTTGCCAGTTTTAAGTCGAAGCGTTATTAGCTTCATCGATTGGTTAGCTTTACTTGGCTTTACCCTTATAGGAATTGCAATTTGGGTTATATGGCTTGCTATGACCACAGGCTATCCAGCCCAGATTGCTGCCAATGCATCTCGGTTTTTGCCAGGCTATGAAATAGCATTCAGCTGGATAAGTTTTTTAACTGCCATTAGCATTTCTATCATATGGGCGCTAATTGTTGGATGGAGGACATCCAGGGCTCCAAGGGTTATTTGGAGATGTCTTGCTATTTCAGCATCGGGGACTACATTAATGTGGGTTCTTTTGATGACTTTATGGCTTCCCACAATCAACTATGCCAAAACCTATCGTTTTGTGGCTGAGCGTTTAGTCAAATCAGTACCTGCAGACGTAAAGTGCATCGATACCAGCAACCTGGGTCAAGCGCAGCTGGCATCGTTTATTTATTTTACAAAGCTTCCATTGGCCGACAACACCAATTGCCCTTATATGCTTACTCACAACGCTAGCACTGCGTCTGCGTTCTCTGCTCTTAATGATAGGAAGCTCAAGCTCTTATGGGAGGATCGTCGGGCATCTGACCGCTCAGAGCGCTTGCATTTATACCAGGTCTTATCTGAGTAAATATGTCCGTAGATAACGATAATGCATTCGATCACTTGGTCATTATTACTAGAGCTTGTTTAAGCGATTTTGTAAGAATATTTGAACAATCCGGTTTTAAGTTAACGCCCCTTGCAAAACATAATTTAGGTTCCATTAATAGGCTGATTGTTCTGGATTCTACTTATATTGAATTACTAGGATGGGAATCTGACAAGCCACTTGCGAGAAAAGAAATAGCTGATTTAGATTACGGATTGGATGCGCTGGTTTTTAGAACAAATGATGCTGAACGTACTTACCATCGGTTGTTAAGGCTTGGATTCGACGTTCAACCAGTTCAAAATCTTAGTCGCCCAGCTCAATACGAGGGTAAAGAAGTGACTGCGGAGTTTAAGGCTGTCCGTTTTTCAAAACAGCCAATCGATGGTCTTAGAATCTACTTTTGCGAACATAGAACACCTGATTTTGTATGGAATACAGAATGGCAATCCCATAAAAATCTAGCAAAGTCCTTGGTCAATATTGAAATATTCTGTAAATCACCTCATGAACTGGCTCGCATATTAAATCAATTACTTGAGTTGGCACCTTATCAAGCGGTGTCTGATAATTTTCTGAAGATTCAACTGGAGAACGTAACGCTTTCTCTTAAAGAAAATAATCAGTTATTACCTGAGATAAACTTGATAGAGATTCAGATACCAAATCAATTAATCAGTATTACAAACAAGTATTTAAAAGAAAATTTAGGAGACCTATAACATGCAAAACACTTTTTTGATCAAAACACGTAATATTCGAAGAGAGCTTATTGGTATATTGTTCTTACTACTAAGCCTTTCTCTAGCCAATTTTGTTTATGCGCAAAGCGATAAGCCGCTCACCCTTGTGGTGCCATTCCCACCCGGTGGTAGTACCGATATCACGGCGCGCACTATCCAAACTAAGCTCTCAGAGCGCATTGGACGTCCAGTCGTAGTGGAAAATAGGCCGGGTGCTGCGAGTCAAATTGCTAGCCAGTTTGTAGCTCGTGCTAACCCGGATGGCAATACTCTTTTGCTTAGTTTCGATAATCATGCCATTAACCCAATAGTTAAGAAGCTTCCATACGATACCTTTAAAGACTTTACTGGAGTAGCCCTATTGGTTCGCTTTCCTTTAGTCATTGCAGCCAACCCGTCAGTGCCTGGTAGCAATCTAAGTAGTTTTTTAGAAGCGGCAAGAAAAAATCCAAACTTTAGTTATGCCTCTACTGGGGTAGGCTCACTAAATCACTTAGCGATGGAAGATTTAAAACGTCGTTCTGGAGTTGATGTTCTTCATGTTCCATACGGTGGCGGTGGCCCTGCAATTGCTGCTGTTGTTGGCAATACAGCCAGCTTAACCCTTTTAAGCTATGCCGCTGTCAAAGGACAAATTACAGCAGATAAGATGAAGCCATTGGCCGTGACCGGCCTTAAGAGACTTCCCGATTTACCCAATACGCCTACCGTTGCAGAATCTGGCTATGCTGGATTTGAGGCATATTCATGGATTGGAGTGTTTGCACCAGCCGGTACACCAAGCAATACTGTTAGCAAATTAACGACTGACTTTCAAGTTGTTTTAAATGATCCCGAGATTAAAGCAAAGTTAACCCAAGGTGGCTTTGAAGTTCTTGCTGGTGACGGCCCATCTGCCGATCGCTATACCAAGCAAGAATTTGATCGCTGGTCTCAATTTGTTAGAACAACCAAACTAAAGTTGGAAGATTAATTTGAGTGATACGAAGCTCAATGGCGCTGAAGCCATGGTCAGAATGTTGGAACTCTATGGGGTGAAGCATATATTTGGTTTATGCGGTGACACTAGCCTACCTTTCTATGATGCTCTATATCGTCTTGACCATGGAATCGATCATGTTCTAACCAGAGATGAGCGGAGTGCTGGCTATATGGCAGATGCCTATGCGCGAGTCACAAATAGAGTTGGGGTATGCGAGGGGCCTAGTGGCGGTGGTGCTACTTATCTATTACCTGCATTCGTCGAAGCTAATGAGTCCTCTATTCCGATTTTAGGTATTACATCGGATGTACCCGTTAGCTCGCGAGGTCGCTTTCCGCTTACAGAACTGGATCAAGAAGCCCTATATAAGCCCCTGACAAAGTGGAACACTACTATTGATTTAGCTCAACAGATTCCCGGCGCGGTTCGAACTGCTTTTCGAGAAATGACCACAGGCCGACCGGGTACAACTCATATTTGTTTTCCACATGATGTACAGAAACACGAGGTCTCTCAGACGGAATTATGGGCACAAGACGGTCATGAAACCTTTCCAGCACAACGTTTTGTACCTAGTGAACCAGCCATACAAAAAGCTGTAGATCTTCTTTTGCAAGCCCATTCGCCGATTGTTATTTGTGGTGGTGGCGTTGTTATTTCAGGGGCAGAAGTAGCTCTTGCTAATTTAGTTGAACTCCTCAATATTCCTGTTTGCACCACTGTGAGTGGTCAAGGTAGTCTTGCAGGCAGGCATCCCCTAAATGCTGGGGTAGTTGGCTCTAACGGTGGAGTGATCGCAACCCGTAATATTGTTGCTCAAGCCGACCTAGTGTTTTTTATTGGCTGTCGTGCAGGCTCAACTACCACCGAGCATTGGCGCTTTCCGTCACCAAATACCAACATCATTCATTTAGATATTGATGCGAATACGATAGGCGTTAACTACAAAACTCATGCCCCTCTCTTTGGAGACGCTAAGCTAACCTTGGAATTAATCAATTTATTACTTCAAAAACAGATTATCAATCGGACTAAGAAAGTTATTGATGGTAAAACGTTAAGCCTTCAGAGCAAAGAAGAAAAATTCGCTCCATTTCTACAATTAGCTCAATCCAATGACAGCCCTATTGTTCCTGAACGGATTGTTCATAGTCTAAATCGATTATTACCTAAAGATGCGATCATTTGTGCTGATCCGGGAACTCCATGCCCCTACTTTTCTGCTTATTTTTTATCTGATCTTCCTGGGCGTCATTTCATTACAAACCGCGCGCACGGTGCCCTCGGCTATGCCATGTCTGCAGCAATTGGCGCAGCAATTGGGCGTCCTAACTTGAAATCTGTTGCCGTTATGGGCGATGGTAGTTTTGGCTTTACGGTTGGCGAATTAGAGACCATCACGCGTCGTAAATTACCAATTTTAATGATTGTAATTTCCAATTCAGTCTATGGATGGATTAAAGCAAGCCAGAAATCAGGCTATGACAAACGGTATTTTTCAGTCGACTTTGAGCGAACAGATCATGCTCGAGTTGCTGCAGCATACGGTATTCAATCATGGCGAGTAGATAATCCACTACAGTTAGATGAAGTACTAAAGAAGGCCATTGAAAGTGGCGCTCCCGCCCTTGTTGACATTATCTCTCAACCGCTTCAGGATGCTGCCGCCCCTGTTAGTCAATGGATGGGTTAAATCATCTCTGCTAATTAGTTCCTTATGAGTTTTTTTAGAGTCTCGCGATTGCGAGCAGATGTTCCTGAGCTTCTCAAATTAGCCGGCCCTCTTTTAATAGGTCAACTTGCCGTAATTGCATTTGGCGTTTTAGATACCGCCATGACCGCACGCTATTCCTCTGAGGATCTTGCGGCATTAGCGATGGCAAGTGCGATCTTTATTAGTGTCTATGTCGGCCTGACTGGGGTAATTGCAGCCTTAACTCCTATTGCAGGTCAGCTGTTTGGAGCAAAGCGTTATTCGGAAATTGGTGAAGAGGTTCGCCAGGCTGGCTGGCTGGCAGTCGGGTTGACGATCGTTGGCACCCTGATTCTTTTAAATGCCGACTACTTACTAGCCATTTCACAGGTCAATCTTGATTTAGAGAACAAAGCCCGCTTATATCTACAAATCCTTGCCTTAGGCCTACCTGCCAGCATGGGCATGCGGGTTTTAATGTCTTTTCATAATGCTGTTTCTAGGCCAGGGATTATTACCATCCTTCAGTTGATTGGTTTAGCTGCTAAGTTTCCGCTTAATGCGCTCTTCATTTATGGTGGCTTTGGTATTGATGCAATGGGAGGCCCCGGTTGCGCCGTTGCCACCGTCATCATTAACTGGTTGTGGTTTTTCTCAATCTTAATCATTGTTCTATGGGGTCGGTTTTATAAGCCCTTTAATATTTTTGAGCGTTTTAGCTGGCCTAACTGGCATCGTATCTGGTTGCTATTACGCTTGGGAGCACCTATCGGTTTAAGTTATTTCATTGAGGTAACTTCGTTTACCTTTATGTCTCTATTTATTGCCCGTCTTGGAACCACCACTCTTGCAGGACATCAGATTGTGGCTAATTTAGGGACGGTAATCTATATGGTGCCACTCTCATTAGCAATTGCTACCATGACTCTCGTTTCCCAATCGATTGGGGCAGGTAAACAACATCGCGCAGAAGAAATTGGTTGGTCATCCGTTCTATTTACAGGCGGCTTATGTATTGTGATTGGGTTATTTGTTTGGGTTTTTCGATTTCAGTTGCTTGATCTGTACGATCCAACACCCGATGTCAAATTATTAGCAGCACCTCTATTTTTGTTCATTTGTTTTTATCAATTAGTAGACTCGGTACAAGTAGTAGCTGCATTTATTCTGCGGGCTTATCGCATCTCCTTCTTGCCAATGATTGTGTATGCCATCTCTCTCTGGTGTATCGGTCTTGGCGGTGGCTATCTCTTGGGATTTAATGTGTTTGGTAACACGCCTACTTTATTACAAGGAGTCAATGGATTTTGGATTGCAAATAGTTTGAGTCTAGCTGTAGCTGCCGCCCTATTACTCTGGATTTTTAGAAGAACTGCAGCCCACTATGAAAGAACCAAGCCACCGTTGACGGTCTAGTTCCTCCATTCTTGAATGAGTAACTTGCCAAGCTCTTTATAGAGCATCATGACTTTATAGGTGGGAAATAATTTTTTTCGATTAAGACCTCTGTAGTATCCCCCTAGATTCGTACATTTAAGAAGCATGCGAAGTTGCTGATATTGTGATGTCAGCCCTTACAAATCTTTAGTAAGCATTTGATAGGCAATCACTCCAAGGAGTTTGTAAATCAAGAACCAAAAGCCATATTAACCACATCGAGAGATTTTAGAGTTATGCTAAATAAAATCTATATAACTTTCGCGGTGTTTAAAGGTATCACTTTCCGATGTATTTAAAAAAATCGAATATCGTTACAACTACCGCAAAGAGAACATCTTTAAACTATTTTTACAACTGTACTTAGGTTACGTTTCGCCCTAATTACTAAAAATTAAAGCTTAAATTTTATAAAAATATTAGTTGGAATAATTTTAATAACGAACATTATGAGCCACCAGTATTTAGGTGCGTAAATTTCTGTATTCGCCTTTTCGGAGCCAGCCACTATAAGCTTAGCAATCAAGCTAGGTGAGGACCATAAAAAACCTTTTTTAAAATTTGCAGTCATAGGAGTATCAACGAAACCTGGCTTTACTGTAAGAACCGAAACCCCTGATTTATATAAGCGCTGACGTAATCCAGAAGTAAAGGTATTTAACATACCCTTGGCTGAGCCATAAACATAGTTACTTTGTCTGCCCCGATCTCCGGCAACAGAACTAATTATCGCTATAACACCAAATCTTTGCTGTTCAAAACGATTGCCTAAAAGTGTCAATAATGAAATCGATGAGAGTGCATTTGTTTTTATCTCTTCGAGGGTTAAATCAACAGAACTTTCACAATCCGCTTGATTAGAAAGGGTTCCGTGAGCAATTAAGACTATATCGATAGTCCCAAATTCCTGAAATGCGTTATCTAATACTAAATGATGCGCATCAAGATTGTTGAGATCAACGCAGAAGTTTATTACCTTAGGGGAGCCACGTATAAGCAAATCTTGACAGATTAAATTAAGTTGCTCTTGGTTCCTGCCAACCAAAAAAAGTTGGTATCCTTTTTGAGCCCAAATTCGTGCTGAAGCTTCTGCTATTGCAGAAGTTGCTCCAATAATTAGAACATTTTTCACTGCAAACCTAATCTTTTAGATTGAATGGAAGAAAACTTACCAATTGCTCCATATTTAGACCGTACCTGCTCAAAATTTTCCCAAAGTGGATAACATGACTTAAAAGTAGTATCGTTCATAAGAGCATCTTTTGTTAAATAAATACGACCTCCCATGTCAACAACCATCGGGTCTAGATTAGAAACTAGCTTAATAACAGAATCTGAAAGTTTAAAATCTAAAGCTAAAGTAAATCCCTCAACAGGGAATGATAAATAATTAGCATTAGCTGGTCCGAAGCATTTCAATACAGCTAAAAATGAACCTAAACCACTATCAACAATCTTAACAAGAATTTTCTTAAGACCTTCAATTCCAACAGCCATCGGAATAACAAATTGATATTGAATAAACCCTGCCTTACCGTAAAGTCGATTCCAATTTCGAATACCATCAAGTGGATAAAAAAACTTTTCATACGAAATATTCATATCAGATTGGGTAGAAAAGCTATGATAATAAATTGAATTAAATAATCTAATAGAATACGAATTTAATAAGGATGCAGGCATATTAAATGGTATGTTAATTGGTGCCTTTTTAGACACACTTAATTTCCCAGATTCGGAATGCTCACCAACCATCAAAACAGAGCGACCAAAATTTTTTCCAGACGACAAACAATCAATCCAGGCTACTGAATACGTTTTATCCCGGTTAATATAAAACTGGTCGCAGACCTCCTCTAAAGATCCGCACTTAACAAGCGATTGGATAATTTGACTAGATTTTATTGGTATCAGCTGAATACATGCAGAAACAACAAAGCCGGTTAAGCCCATTCCACCGCAGGTTGCTTGAAATAGATCTGGCAAATGAGATCGAGAAACCTGGGTAATTGATCCATCTGCCAACATTAATTCAAATGAAAGCAAATGTTCTGAAAAACAACCTTGGTGATGGTGATTCTTGCCATGAACATCGCTTGCAATAGCGCCACCAATTGAAACAAAACTAGTACCAGGTGCAACAGGAATAAACCAGCCACGAGGAACAATCAAGCTCAAAATTTCATTAATAGATAAACCAGCATCACAGATCAAAACGCCATTTTCATGATCAAAACTTATGAAACGATTTAAATAATTAGATTG
>Ga0255102_1000006_pt1 | contig 72898 bp, 67 predicted proteins | sample Law_Cont_RepA_0h_FD_188448 | JGI IMG/M metagenome (GOLD analysis project Ga0255102, IMG submission 188448) | Freshwater microbial communities from St. Lawrence River, New York, United States - Law_Cont_RepA_0h | ecosystem: Environmental > Aquatic > Freshwater > River | place: USA: New York... | reverse complement strand
GAGGTCGTACTCAGTTAAGCTTGCTCAGTTAAAGCTTGCTCAGTTAAGCTAATTTAGTTAGATCTTTTTATTTCTTAGCAAGGCGTTGACGTCTTGCTTCATACAAAGTAACACCCGTTGCTACCGATACATTCAGACTTTCTACCGCACCTTGCATCGGGATGTTGACTAACTGATCACAGGTCTCACGGGTTAAACGGCGCATTCCTTCACCTTCGGCTCCCATCACAATCGCAGTGGGTCCTTTGAGATCCACGTCATAGATCGATTGCTCTGCTTGATCGTCGGTACCTATCAACCAAATGCCAAGTTCTTGCATCTCGCGCATAGTTCTAGCGAGGTTCGTGACTGTAATGATGGGCACTACTTCAGCAGCACCACTTGCCACTTTGCTCACGGTGGCATTAATGCTCGCAGAGCGATCTTTGGGAACGATCACTCCATGAACGCCTGCTCCATCCGCAGCCCGTAGGCAAGCTCCTAAATTATGTGGGTCTGTGATGCCATCTAAAACCAAGAGGAGGGGGGGATCATTCTTGGCATCAATGCTATCGAGCAACTCAGGGAGTGTTCTAGCAATCGAGATGGGCTCTGCTAAAGCCACAATCCCCTGATGGCGGTCGTGTCCAGCTAGATTATGCAAGCGATCAGCATTGGCGGAATATAGTCTCTTGCCTAAGAGTGGCTCAGCCTGTTTAATGAAATCTGCCATGCGTCGATCACGTCGTGCTGGATCGTAATAGACCGATTGCAGACTTTCAGGATCGATGCGTAAGCGAGTCTGCACCGCATGAAAACCTAACAATATTTGTTTCATTTACGCTTCCCTTTGGTGCTCTTCTGACCGGTCCCTTGGGCAATCGAGGGCTGACGAGCTGTAGGATTACGACCGTTCTTGGCTTTAGTTTTCTTATTTGCTTTACTAGGAGCGGCATCGCGTCGTGGAGCCTTCTCATCCGGACGAGTTTTCTTATGCGCAGCCTTCTTGTTTGGGCGTCCCGTATCAGAGGCCAAGACGACGGATTTAAAACGGGTGCCATCGCGTTCATTGCCAAGATTAGCCTTTACCAATCCAAACTCAATCTTACGGGCATCTAAGTCCACTCGACTTATTAATACATGCAAGCGATCACCAATGCGATACCGGATACCCGTGCGTTCCCCACGGAGTTCTTGGCGAGCTTCATCGTATTGGTAATAATCTCCACCGAGCTCGGTCACGTGCACCATACCCTCGACAAAGAGGCTCTCGAGTTGCACAAAGAGACCAAAATTAGCTACGCCAGTAATCGTGCCTGAGTACTCCTGACCAAGGTGATCACGCATGTAGTAACACTTCAACCATGCCTCAACATCCCGCGAGGCTTCATCGGCTCGACGCTCATTGGCAGAACAGTGAACACCAAATTGGGCCCAGACCGCAAGTGCTGCACCATCTTTGGAAACCTGCTTGGCCCCTGCTTTCTTACCCTTGGTCTTGGCGTCCTGTTGCGATTGCTTCACAGCAGCAGCATTGGCTCTCCCCTGACCCTTCCGCGGCATGGTCAAGTTCATCGGCACATCCTCGGGCAGATGCGGGTGATAACTCTTCTTATTAAGAATCGCTTTAATTGAGCGATGCACTAATAAATCAGGGTAGCGTCGTATCGGGCTTGTGAAATGCGCATACGCTGGGTACGAGAGTCCGAAGTGTCCTTCGTTCTCTGGTTGATAAATCGCTTGCTGCATCGAGCGCAAGATCATCATCTGTAACATGCCAGCATCCGGTCTCGCTTTAATCTCTTTCATGAGCTTGGCAAAGTCCTTGGGATGGGGCTTATCGGTACCCGTTAGATGCAAGCCCGTTGTACGCAGTACTTGCTTGAGAGTTTGTACCTTCTCAAGGGATGGCTCACCATGCACTCGGAACAAACTGAGATGCTTATGCTTTTGTAAGAAGTTTGCTGCACAAACGTTGGCGGTTAGCATGCATTCTTCAATCAAGCGGTGTGCGTCATTGCGCAATCTTGGCTCTATCCGCAAGATCTTACCTAACTCATTGCTAATGATTTGCGTCTCGGTGGTCTCAAAATCAATGGCGCCCCGCTTCTCACGGGCAGCTAATAAGATTTTGTAGAGATGGTAGAGATTGTTTAATTGCTCATTGAACTCGGCGTAGCGCACTGCCTCTGGTCCACGGGTGTTACTTAAGATCTCCCAGACGGTGTCGTATGTAAAACGTTGGGAGGAATGCATGACCCCTTGATAAAACTGATAGGCCAAGATCTCGCCACGTTGATCAACTACAGCGTCGCACACCATACACAGGCGATCGACTCCAGGGTTGAGAGAGCATAATCCATTAGAGATCTTCTCTGGCAGCATTGGGATCACTCTTCTGGGGAAATACACTGAGGTTGCTCGCAATAATGCATCCTTATCGAGAGGATGATCTGGCTTGACATAATGAGCAACGTCAGCAATTGCCACAATTAAGCGCCATGCTTTAGCTTGACCGTATTGCACTGGTTCACAATAAACCGCATCATCAAAATCGCGTGCATCCGCACCGTCAATCGTTACTAGGGGAACATCACGCAGATCAACTCGCCCAATAAGATCATCTTGGGTAACGGCATTCGGTAATGCCTCAGACTCTTTTAGTGCCGCTGGCGAAAATGTATGAGGCACTCCGTACTTGCGCACCGCAATCTCGATTTCCATTCCGGGATCATCAATCTCACCCAAGACCTCGGTCACTCGTCCTACGGCCTGTCGATAGCTATCGGGGTAATCAATAATCTCAACGCTCACTACTTGACCCAGCTTGGCCATTCCTTGTCCCTTGGGTGGGATCAAGATGTCATGACCAATGCGTTTATCTTCGGGGGCTACGATCAGAACCCCGTTCTCATTGAGAAGGCGTCCGATAACTACCCGATTAGCGTGTACCAATACCTCCACAATTTGGCCTTCGGGGCGACCGCGTCGATCGGTTCCTAAAACACGGATAGAAACTCGATCTCCATGCATGACCCGAGCCATCTCCCGCTCAGAAAGAAAGATATCTTCTCCGCCGTCATCGGGAGCCACAAAGCCAAAGCCATCGCGATGGCCCTGTACAGTGCCTTGACGGTCACCATCGCGCGGCACAGGAATTTCATTTTTACGCATTAGATACTTTTTGGATTGGGTGTTTCAATAAACAACTCATTTAGATGATTTGACCACATAGTTCTGACAGGCAACCTATAATGCAAGCACTGCCCAGATGGCGAAATTGGTAGACGCACCAGCTTCAGGTGCTGGCGATCGAAAGGTTGTGGAGGTTCGAGTCCTCTTCTGGGCACCAAATAAGAAGTTGTTCAACTTTCAAATGGATGTTGCAACAATATGGTCTCATCGCGCTCTGGTCCTGTGGAGACCATGGCAATCGGTCTGCCGCAGATCTCTTGCACGCGCTTGAGATAGTCTTGGGCTGTTTTGGGTAATTTATTCCAATCAGTTATGCCGACCGTACTATCGGTCCAACCTGCAAAATCCTCATAGATTGGCTCACAACGCGCAACTGCTTCTGCGCCTCTTGGTAATACATCCAGAGTCTTACCATCGAGTTTGTAGCCCACACACAGACGAATGGTTTTAATCCCATCCAGTACATCCAGTTTGGTGATGCATAGTCCGGTTAATCCATTAATTTGGATGGAGCGCTTAAGAGCAGCAGCATCCAACCAACCGGTTCTTCTGGGTCTACCGGTCACCGAGCCAAACTCTTTACCAACTTCTGCGAGACGGATACCGACAGGATCTTGCTTGGCTGGGTTCTCATGATCATAGAGCTCGCTGGGGAATGGACCAGCGCCCACACGTGTGCAATACGCCTTAGTAATTCCTAAGATGTAATGCAATGAGCCCGGGCCAACACCCGAGCCAGCAGCAGCATTACCAGCTACGCAGTTACTGGAAGTCACAAAGGGATAAGTGCCATGATCAATATCCAGCAAGGTGCCTTGTGCGCCCTCGAATAATAAGTTGTGACCAGCCTGCTCTGCAGCATACAGAGCGCTAGAGACATCAACCACCATTGGCTTAATCTGTTCTGCAAACGACATCATCTCATTGAGAACTGTTTGATAGTCGAGTGGATCGACCTTATAGTAGTGGGTCAAGGCAAAGTTGTGATAGTCCAAGTTCTCTTTGAGCTTAGCTGCAAATTGGTCCGAATAGAAAAAGTCTTGTACGCGCAGTGCTCTTCTGGCTACTTTATCTTCATAGGCGGGGCCAATGCCACGACCTGTGGTGCCAATCTTATCGCTACCGCGTTTCTTCTCACGCGCATGATCGATAGCGACGTGATATGGCAGTATTAAGGTAGCTGCTTCCGAGATCTTTAAACGGCTTTTGACATCTAAGCCTGCAGCTTCGAGCTCACCAATCTCTTTAAAGAGAGCCTCGGGGGAGAGCACAACACCATTGCCAATATAGCAAGTGACCTTGGGATGCATGATGCCCGATGGAATAAGACGCAGAATGGTTTTTTTATTTCCGATGATGAGGGTGTGACCCGCGTTATGACCCCCTTGGAAGCGAACGACTGCTTGCGCATGATCGGTCAACCAGTCAACGACTTTGCCTTTCCCTTCGTCACCCCATTGAGTGCCGATCACTACAACATTACGACCCGATTGCGCCATATGAATTCCAGTTTATTTTTATTCGTTCTGAAGGGTTTACTGATCAACTTATTTTGCTTGCACCTGCCAACTTGCACCCTGTTGAATAAGCTCACGATCACAGACAAACTCTTCTGCCCTGGCTTCATCACCCTTGCGTAATTGAATCACGACTTCGCCTTTACTCCGCAGATCTGCAATCATGGCTAATAGTTTTTGATCATCCGACCACGGCGCAATAATAGCGCTGCATTTGACATCTAAGTTGGAGTAATCGGCCAATGTATAAAGATCCAATGAGAAGCCCGTGGCCGGACGTGAACGACCAAATGCTTGACCAACATGGTCATAGCGTCCACCACGTGCAATTGGTTGAGGCAAGCCATCCACATAAGCAGCAAACATCACCCCGCTGTGATATTGATAACCACGCAGATCTGCCAAATCAATGCTCAGTTCAACCCCATAGGAGGACAGTACTTCGCTTAATCGTGCAAGATCATTTAAGGCTTGCTCAATGACTGGGTTCTTGGGTAATGCGAACTTGCCAGAACGTGCATTCACTAGTACTTCTGCGCAGGCACCATTAAGCTCAATTAAGGCTATCAAGGATTTGCCAATCGAGGGCGGCATCTTAGTAATATAACTACTTAGGCCCGAACGATCTTTTGTTTGTAAGAAGGCGTAGAGGGATTCTGTATCGCTTGCGTTGAGCGCATGATCTCCCAAGATGCCTTTCAAGACACCCGCATGCGAGAGATCGAGATAGACCTTTTTAAGGCCAGCCTTATTGAGAGTTTGTAAGAGCAGGCTAAGGGCCTCAAGGTCGGCCTCCCATCCTGCATGACCATAAATCTCCGCCCCGATCTGAAGCTCCTCACGCGAGCTCGATCCTGCTGGTGCTCGCACGTGGGCAACTGATCCAGCATAACAAAGGCGTGTAACCCCCTCTCGATTTAGTAAGTGGGCATCAATACGAGCCACCTGAGGGGTGATATCAGCGCGTAATCCAAGGGTTCTACCAGAGAGCTGATCCACCAACTTAAAGGTTTGCAGATTGAGATCTGAGCCAGTGCCAGTGAGCAATGAATCCAAGAACTCTAATAAGGGAGGATTTACTAGCTCATATCCGTAGGTTTGATAAAGATCTAGCGCGCGACGGCGTAGCTCCTCAATCTTACGAGCCCGAGATGGCAATACGTCAGCAATATCCTCAGGTAATAACCAGCGATTCATGATGAAAGAAATTAATTTTTCTTTTGCATGAACCTGAAGAAATCATTATTGGGTTCAATCACCATAATGTCCTTCTTGTCCTTAAAGGAATTGCGATAAGCCTCAAGGCTACGATAGAACTGGGCGAACTGAGGATCTCGATTAAAGGCTTCTGCATAGAATGAGGTCGCTCGGGCATCACCAAGTCCCTTGATACGCTGAGCATCACGATAGGCTTCTGCCAAAATTACATCACGCTGTCGTTCGGCATTAGCACGGATCTTATCGGACTCAGCTGCGCCAGTAGAACGTAGTTCATTAGCGACTCTCTTACGCTCTGCTTCCATTCGACGATAGACTGAGTCACTAATTTCTGCCAAGAGATCAACCCGCTTGAGGCGTACATCAACAATCTCAACACCAATATCTTTCGCATCTTCCGCAACTTTCTTACGGATACCCTGCATCACTTGCTCACGCTGCTCCGAAATAATTTCCCGAATCGTACGCTTTGTAAATTCCTCATTCAGAGCAGAGCGCACTAATTGGTTCATTCGATCAGTTGCAAGACGCTCGTCACCTCGGAAGCTCACGAAGAACTTGAGGGGATCCACAATCCGCCATTTCACATAGGAGTCCACTAAGAGATTTTTCTTCTCTGCGGTTATGAAGCGCTCTGCATCTGGACTATCAATCGTCATGATACGACGATCAAAGAAGATCACGTTTTGAAACGGTGCTGGTAATTTAAAGTGTAGACCAGGCTTTTCAATCACCTCAACTATCTGACCAAAGGCAAATATCACTGCATATTTGCGCTGATCTACCACGAAGATACAGGATGTAATTAAGTAGAAAGCGACTACTAAGCTAACAATAAGTCCAAGGATACGATTTGGCATAGTTATTTTCCTCGACTCTTAACGATCGCCGCGATCACGGCTGCGTAAGCCATCGCGTTTTTCAGGGGCACGATCTACAGGTGCTGGATTAGCAATCGAACTTGGGACAGCAGGCGCTGGAATACTTGGCAAACCACCTGTTTGCGCTTGGGCAGCTTGTTGTGCTTCTGAGCTTACCTGGGAAATAATCTTATCGAGTGGTAAATACAGCAAGCTATTACTCTTAGTGGTATCGACCAATACTTTAGAGACATTGGTGTAAATCTCTCTCATGGTATCGATATACATCCGATCCCGAGTAACCTGAGGCGCCTTTGCATACTCAGTATAAATTTGTTTAAAGCGAATGGCATCACCTTCAGCCATCGCAACAACTCGAGCGCGATAACCCTCTGCTTCCTGATTCAAGCGCGCTGCGGTTCCTTTGGCGCGCGGCAGGATGTCATTTGCGTACGCCTCACCCTCGCTCTTTAAGCGCTCCTGGTCCTGTCCCGCCTTAACCGCATCATCGAATGCTGCTTGTACTTGCTCAGGGGGCTGGACATTTTGTACTGTAACGCTCGTAATAAAGATACCGGCCTTATAACTATCTAATATCTTTTGAATCGAGAGCGATAGGTCAATTGCGATTTTCTCGCGTCCTTCGTATAAAACGGTATCCATCTTGCTGCGACCCACAATCTCTCGCACCGCGGTCTCGGCGGCTTGCACCACTGCCAAATCTGGATCACGGTTATTAAAGAGGTACTCCATTGGATCTTTAAGGCGGTACTGAACTGCAAAGCGCACATCAATGATGTTCTCATCTTCAGTCAACATCGAAGAGTCTTTTTGATTGGTTCCTTTAATAATGACTGGACGACCAATCTCGACAGATCGGACTGCCGATAAGTTAACAATTTCGGTGGACTGTATTGGAAATGGTAAGCGCCAATTGATACCCGGGCGAGCCGTGTAATCGTATTTACCAAAGGTCAGGATTACGCCGGCTTGTCCTTCCTGAATCATGAAGAAGCCACTAAAGAGCCAAACCAGACCCAAAATAACTGCTGCGCCAATACTAGCTACTTTGGGGTTAAAGCCATCAACATTAAATTGTGGTGGTTTACGACCACCCCCGCTAGGTGGTTGCTGCCCACCACCAGAGGGACGCTTTTTGCCCCCAAACAGATTATTAAGCTTGTCATTGAAATCACGCCAAAGATCATCAAGATCAGGCGGTCCGCTATTTGGACGGCGATTATCTTGTGGTTGCTGTTCAGGCGGATTGGGAGAAGGGTTCTCACCACCCTTAGGATCCTTATCCCCTTTGGGGGCATTGGATTGGGGGTTATTACCCCAGCCCGGATCGTTGACTGAGAAAAAACCTGCAAAGTAATCACGTACTTTACGGAGTGTTAGGCGAAAGGTTTGGGTTTGGATGGAAATCAAAATCAGCTGTTTCTGGTCTATCAGTTAATGGTTCAAGGAGGTCGCCATGGGCCCTTAATTTTTGGACTAAAGCGTGCTCATCCCTTAGTTTATCAGTCATCTGCGCAAACTCGGTAAGGCATCCTCGGAGTAGGTCTAAACCCATTCCCGCTTGGGCAGAAATAAAGACCTTATATGGCACTCCATTAATATCGCGCACAATCTGCGGGCCCTTAGTAAAGGTTTGTGGCATCAGGTCGATTTTGTTCATGACCTCAATGCGGGGTATGGTATCGGCTCCAATTTCTTTGAGAACGGCTTCTACTTCCGCCTGTTGCTGAAGCGCTACTGGACTGCAGGCATCAATCACATGCAGAATTAAGTCGGCGTGGACGGTCTCGTCCAAGGTGGCCCGAAAGGCCTCCACCAATTGATGGGGAAGTTCTCGTATAAAACCCACAGTATCGGAGAGGACAATTTGCATCCCTTCACCCAAGTGGATTTTTCTGGAAGTGGTGTCTAAGGTGGCAAAGAGTTGATCAGCTGCATAAGTGCCAGCCTTGGTTAAGGCATTAAATAGCGTCGATTTACCTGCATTGGTGTAACCCACTAAGGAGACCGAGAACACTTGATTACGAACTCGGGCTCTGCGTTGCGTACGTTGTTGGCGCTGTAATTTATCCAGTTCGGCTTCCAGGCGCTTTGCTTTAGTCGCCAGCATCCGGCGATCCAACTCCATTTGGGTCTCACCGGGGCCACCGCGCAGACCAATACCACCCTTTTGCCGTTCTAAGTGACTCCATGCACGCACCAAGCGCGACATGCGATAGCGCACATTCGCCAGCTCAACCTGGGTTTTACCTAAATGACTTTTAGCCCGTTGGGCAAAGATATCTAAGATTAAGCCGGTACGATCAATCACATGCTTACCGAGATGCCGTTCTAAGTTACGTTGCTGGGTTGGAGAGATCGCATGGTTGATGATCGCGAGTTCAGCATCATGCTCATTCATGGTGCGTAGTAGCTCGTTAGCCTTACCGGAACGAATAAAAAGAGCGGGGTCTACGCTGCCACGCCGCCCTACTACCGAGGCTCTAGGGATCGATCCAGCACTCTCCGCCAAGAGTGCAAGCTCTGCCATGCTTTCCGGAAAATCGTCTTTACCGGTATCGATACCAACTAAGACTGCACGAACCTCTTCAACACCCGTGTTATGCAGACGGAGATTCCTCTTCATCCATCTTCAGATTTACTGCGCGCGCTGGCACAACGGTAGAGATGGCGTGTTTATAGACCATTTGGGTCACGGTATTACGCAATAGGATTACATACTGATCAAACGACTCGACATTACCTTGTAATTTAATGCCATTAACCAAGTAGATTGATACGGGGATATGCTCTTTGCGCAAGGCATTTAAGAACGGATCTTGTAGAAGTTGGACTTGTTTGTTATTCATACTGCTCCTTATTACTTATTTTGTTTGGGAGTCTTGCTTTTATCACTGCAATAAAACTGTTCACCTAATGGATATTACCCGTATTAAATTAATTGCACCACGGGGACTACAAAACCTACTTACGGCGTGGTTTTTCTTCTTTAACGTATGGGTTTACGGCGGTACGGAACTCGATTCGCAAAGGGGTGCCACGGAGATCAAAGATCTCCCGAAAACGCCCTTCTAGATAGCGCTTATAGCTATCGGTAATCCCGCTAAGGGCGCTACCATGAATAATCACAATGGGTGGGTTCATACCCCCCTGGTGTGCATAGCGTAGTTTTGGTCGTCCTCGCCCCACTCGTTTGGGCTGCTGATGGGCTACCGCATCAATCATGGCACGGGTTAACTTCGGTGTAGAAAGTTTTGCCATACCTGCTAGGAAGGCCTTATCCACATCTTTAAATAGATCTTTAATGCCAAAGCCCTTCTTTGCAGAAATCGGATGCACGTTCGCAAAATCCAGAAAACGCAGTTTTTGGGAGATCTCAACCCGTGCCCGTTCTTTGACATAGGTGTCAATGCCATCCCACTTGTTCACTGCCACCACCATCGCACGCCCCGCTTCCACAATATATCCCGCAATATGCGCATCTTGCTCCGAGATATCTTGCTGCGCATCGAGCATCAAAATCACTACGTTGGCATCATTAATGGCTTGTAGGGTTTTAACTACTGAAAACTTTTCGATTGCCTCAAAGACCTTACCGCGGCGTCGCAGACCTGCGGTATCGATCAGGATATAGGACTTGCCATTGCGCTCAAAGGGCACTTCAATTGCATCGCGGGTGGTACCGGGTAGATCAAAGGCAATCACCCGCTCCTCTCCAATTAAGGTATTGATAAAAGTTGATTTACCGACATTCGGTCGACCCACTACAGCAATCTTCATTGGGCGTGTGCCATCCAAAATAGACTCTTCTTCTGGCACAGGGTCAGGAATCTGCAATCGATCTAAGGCTTCCTCTAACAAGGAGCGCACACCATCGCCATGGGCAGAAGAAATTGCTTCAGGCTCACCCAAGGCAAGCTCATGGAAGTCAGCGGTAACCACGCTGTGTGGCATGCCCTCTGTTTTGTTCACCGCCAATATGACTGGACGACCGGTCTTGCGCAAGAACTCTGCAATTACTCGGTCTTGGGGTGCTAAACCTAAACGACCATCTACTAAAAAGATAATGAGATCAGACTCTGCAACTGCTTGCTTGGTTTGCTTTGCCATCTCGGCCAAGATACCGGTCTTCGCGACGGGCTCAAAGCCGCCGGTATCAATGCAAATAAACTCGCGCTCGCCCACTCGACCATTACCATAATGGCGATCGCGGGTTAGTCCTGGAAAATCAGCAACGAGTGCATCGCGCGATTTGGTTAGGCGATTAAATAGGGTAGATTTACCGACGTTCGGTCGGCCCACAATTGCGATGACGGGTTTCATGTACTTAGCGGGGACGGTAAGCAGTGATCTTGCCGCCTTGCGAGGCAATGATGATCACACCGCCAGCTGCAATTGGTGCAGCGCTAACTGGGGAGCTGTCATGCCGAATGCGGGAGACCATCTCCCCACTATTTTGGTTAATGAGGTGAACATAACCTTGCTGGTCGCCCATCAGCACAACCTTGCCAATTGCTAAAGGTTCTCCAACGTCACGCCAAGTGAGTTGGGTATTCTGCCAAACTTGCACTCCGTCGCTTGCACGATACGCAGTCACGTGTGACTTCTCATCGGCAGCAAAGACAAATTCAATGCTTTGCGCAGTTCCGGTATAGCTTGAGAAATCCTTCGACCAAATTAGATTACCTGTGCGAAGCTCTGCGCAACCAATCTTACCTTGGTAAGAAACAATGCACAGGCGCCCTTCTTCAAAACTAGGGCGACTCGTGACATCGTTTAAGCGCTCAATCTCCGAAAATCCTTTGGGGAAGGAGACCGCAGACTCCCAAATCAGGCCACCATTGTTAAGCGCCATTGCTCCAAAACGTCCACCCGCAAAACCAGTGATGACCGCATCATTGCCTACTAAGAGCATGCTGTAACCTACCCTTAAGGACAAAGGTGATTGTTGGCGTTGATAAATCCAGCGGCGCTTGCCAGTCGCAGCATCTAGACCAATAAAACGGTTATCCAAGGTTCGGATCACCACAATACCGCTAGCAACGATGGGGTCTGAAAGCACCTCACTACCAATCGAGGATTTCCAGATATTTTTACCTGCCTCATCATAGGCAAACACATTGCCTTCGCTACTAATGACTACTGTTGTTTTACCATCGGATCCTGGCCCAATAGAGAGTTTCTCGGGTACAGATACTTCCCAAACCACTCTACCGGTCTGTATATTTAATTTACTTAGAGTGCCGCGCATCGAGGCAGCAAACACATGACTGTCTGCCACCACCGGGCGGAAGTTTGCGGGCACGGAGCCACCGACACTGGCAGACCATACCTCTACTAAATCCACCTGATTTGTGAGGTTCACTAAATCAGCAGGTTTACGAACCTTAGACGAGCCAGCGCATGCTAAAAGAGCTAGCGATACCAACAGTACCGAAGTGGTTCGCACAAATCGCACTTACATACCTCCTACTGCATCAATCTTGACCTTCAAGAGACGCTTGGAGTCTTCCGGAAACGATTTATCTTTTTCGAGTAATTTCCAGGCGTCCAAATACTGCGTACGCGCATCGGCAGTCTTCTTTTGTGCCAAGAACCAATCACCGCGGCGCTCAATCCACAAGGGTTCAAATCCCTTAACCGCCTTCCCCTTCAGAATTTGATCGGCTTCACTCATCGTAAAGTCAGTCCCTTGATCAATTAATAGCCCCACTAATCGCAATTGTGCTAAAGCTCGATAGGCATCATCGCTCGCTTTGTTGGCAGCCCACTTCAAATAGATTTGTGCTTTGGCACCATCATTGGCATCGGCTGCAATTTTAGCGGCCACTAAACTACCCATCGCTGCGTAGGCAGTGCCTGCAAATTTTTTCTGCAGATCGTCAGCAGCCAGATAGGTTTTATCGCGCTCGTTCTTCGTGAGGGTACCTAATAAGGTCTCATAGAGTTTTGCAGCCTCAGCCGCTTGACTGCGCTGATACCAATTCCAGCCACTAAAAGCAGCATATGTAAATAGCGCCACAGTTACCACGCCAATAATGTACTTACCGAAGCGATTCCAAAAGGACTTCAGGTTTGCAATTTGTTCTTGTTCTTCGAGATCGAGTGCCATCGTGCTGTGCTAACTGTATATATAAGGATTTGAATAAACGCCTATTTTATGCCCAAGGCGCAAAGGACAGAGAATCCCCTATGAATCAACCAGTGCGTCAACAACTGCCCTCAGCAATCCTGCTAGGGGTATTGCCTTTTGTTCCCCTGTACCTCGTAGGTCTTTGAGTTGCGCTTCTTGGCGAGTAAGCTCATCGGGACCAATGATGAGTGCTAACTGTGCACCGCTGGCATCGGCTTTTTTCATTTGTGACTTAAAGCTACTGCTCTGACCATCAGGCGGGCAATGCAAAATCACATCCACCCCGGCACTCCGCAATGCCTCTGATGCAATTAACGCCTCCCTAAGGGTCTCACCACCCTGATGCAAGACATAGACATCGCATACTGACTCGGTCTCTGGCAAGCTTTCTGAGATACCCATCAACTCAATCACTCGCTCCATGCCCATAGCCCACCCACAGGCGGGGGCAGGTTTGCCACCCATACGCTCAATCAGAGGATCATAGCGACCACCGCCCGCAATCGTGCCTTGGGCTCCTAGGGCGTCGGTGATCCACTCAAAGACACTAAGGTTGTAATAGTCAAGTCCGCGCACTAAACGGGGATTGATCTTGAATGGGATGTTATTTGCTTTGAGCAGACTCTGTAAGGTCTCAAAGTGTAGTAGCGACTCTTTGCCCAAGAACTCTAGTAGTTTTGGTGCGCCCTCAATCAGAGTTTGCATCGCAGGATTCTTCGAATCCAAAATCCGCAAGGGATTGCTTTGCAGTCGTCGTTGCGAGTCTTCATCGAGTTGAGACTGGTGTTGGGTCAGATAACTCACTAAGGCGGTGCGATGTTGTAAGCGCTCTTCGGTCTGGCCTAAGGAATTAATCTCAAGGCGGACCCCTTTTAATCCCAGTTCATCCCACAAGCGTTGGCCCATAAGAATGATTTCTGCATCGATATCAGGTCCTGCAAAGCCGAGGGCCTCGATTCCAAATTGATGGAACTGGCGATAGCGCCCACGTTGAGGGCGTTCGTGCCGAAACATCGGACCGGTGTACCAAAGACGTTTGGGTCCCTCATAAATGAGGTTGTGCTCAATCACGGCACGAACGATCGCTGCAGTTCCCTCAGGTCGAAGGGTAAGTTGCTCCCCATTGAGTCGATCCTCGAAGGAGTACATTTCCTTCTCGACAATATCGGTGACCTCACCAATCCCGCGTTGGAATAAAGCGGTTGATTCCACAATTGGCGTACGAATCTGTTCATAGCCATAGGCACGAGTGAGATCAGAAAGCACTCTCTCTAAGTGCAACCATGCTGCCGACTGACTTGGCAGCATATCGTTCATTCCTCGGATGGCACTGATCTTTTGCATGAGATTGATGGTTGAATAAAACTGATTAGCGATAGTGTGTGTTGACGTAGTCATCCACTATCAGCTGGAACTCTTCCGCGATGCCCTCGCCTCGCAGGGTTTTAACTTTGACACCATCCACAAACACAGGTGCCGATGGGGTCTCTCCAGTACCGGGCAAAGAAATTCCGATATTGGCATGCTTACTTTCACCGGGGCCGTTCACAATGCAACCCATCACCGCCACGTTCATGTTCTCAACCCCAGGATGGGTTTTTTTCCAGACAGGCATTTGCTGACGCAAATAGGACTGAATCTTGGCAGCCAACTCTTGGAAGGTAGTGCTAGTGGTGCGACCACAACCAGGACACGCAATCACCATTGGCGTGAAATTACGCAAGCCCATGGTTTGCAAGATCTCTTGGCCTACGATCACCTCGTTCTCGCGCGGCGCGCCAGGATCAGGCGTTAATGAGATCCGAATAGTATCTCCAATGCCTTCTTGCAATAAGACCGACAGTGCTGCGGTCGATGCCACAATCCCTTTGCTACCCATACCGGCTTCTGTCAGACCCAAATGCAAGGAGTAATCGCAACGTCTTGCAAGATCACGATAGACTGCAATCAAATCTTGTACAGCGCTTACCTTGCACGAGAGCGTAATTTGATCGGGGTTCATGCCCAACTCGACGGCTTTACTAGAAGATTGCAAAGCAGACTGTATTAATGCCTCAATCATGACCTCTTGGGAGGTCTTCGGACTTGCCAGTTTGGCGTTGTCGTCCATGATCTGCGCCAATAGGTCTTGATCAAGACTGCCCCAGTTCACTCCAATCCGAATCGGCTTATCGTAATGACAAGCCGCCTCAATCATTTGCGCAAATTGTGGATCGCGTTTAGCTCCCTTACCCACATTGCCAGGATTAATGCGGTATTTCGATAAAGCTTTCGCACAATCCGGATAGTCTTTCAGCAAGGTATGGCCGTTGTAATGGAAGTCGCCAATTAAAGGCACCATCACATCCATCTTGTCGAGTTGTTCGCGGATATACGGCACTTGGGCAGCCGCCTCGGGAGTATTAACAGTGATACGCACTAGCTCTGAGCCGGCGCGCGCCAGTTCTTTCACTTGAATGGCTGTGGCAATGGCGTCTACCGTATCGGTATTGGTCATCGACTGTACCCGCACGGGCGCATCACCACCAACGGTGACCTTGTGATCACCCCAAGCAACCACCGACTGGCGTGAGACTCTGCGGACTGATGGGCCTAAAGGCAAAGGCGGTAAACAGGTGTTTGGATTACTCATAATGTCTCTATTATCGTTCCTGCCATTGCACCACATGTTCACTGCGCATTGCCCGTTCTTGACGTTGATTGCGATTGGTGCGATCGATCACATCACCCGCCAGCTGTCCACAGGCTGCAGCAATATCATCCCCACGGGTTTTACGCACTGTGGTCACGATGTCAGCATCTTGCAGAATCTGGGCAAACTCCTTTACCCGGGTTACCGAGGAACGCTTTAGGCCTGACTCGGGGAATGGATTAAAAGGAATCAGGTTGAGCTTGCAATGCAAGCCCTTTAATAAACGAATGAGTTCTTTGGCATGTTGATCGTGATCGTTCACGCCGTCGAGCATGCAGTACTCAAAGGTAATGAAGTCTCTGGGTGCAAATGGAAGATAGCGATCACATGCTGCAATTAGTTCTTTGAGGGGATACTTTTGGTTTAACGGCACCAATTCATTGCGTAAGGCATCGTTTGGGGCATGGAGCGATACCGCTAAGGCTACTGGGCAATCCTGCGCCAAGCGATCCATCATGGGCACGACCCCCGAGGTGGATACGGTGACACGGCGGCGCGATAAGCCATAAGCGTGGTCATCCAGCATGAGACGCAAGGCAATTAAGACCGCATCGTAGTTCAGGAGTGGCTCACCCATTCCCATCATCACCACATTGGAGATCACGCGACCCGACTGTTGAGCAGCGCAATCCTCGTCTAAGCGACGCACAGCATTGGGATCACTGCGTAAGTGATGTTCTGCAAACCATAGTTGACCAATAATCTCTGCGGGCGTTAAGTTCCTCGCAAAGCCTTGGGCTCCGGTGGAGCAAAAACGACAGTTGACTGCGCAACCGGCTTGTGAAGAGATACACAATGTTCCGCGATCATCCTCGGGAATGAATACCATTTCCACAGCATTGCCAGCACCCACATCGAGTAACCATTTGCGAGTGCCATCGCCCGCTCTATGGTCAGCAATTACTGGAAGACTACTAACCTCGGCGTCTGCTGCTAAGGTTGCCCGAAAGGATTTAGCCAAATCGGTCATCTGCGCTACATCACTGATACCGCGCTGATGCACCCATTGCATGAGTTGTTTTGCCCGAAAGGGCTTCTCATTTAGCCCCGCAACGTACTCTGCCATCTTGGCAGCATCAAAATTGAGTAAGTTCGTGCGGGCTGTGTTCAAGACAATCGATTAACGCGAATAGACGTTCATCCCGGGGAAGAAAAATGCAACTTCCACGGTGGCGGTCTCAGGAGCATCCGAACCATGTACCGCATTGGCATCAATGCTGTCAGCAAAATCAGCACGAATGGTGCCCTTGTCTGCCTTTTTGGGATCGGTTGCGCCCATGAGCTCACGGTTCTTCAGAATCGCATTCTCTCCCTCAAGCACTTGAATCATCACTGGGCCAGAGATCATAAATCCAACAAGATCTTTAAAGAAGGGGCGATCCTTATGCACCGCGTAGAACTGCTCTGCCTCATTTTTAGAAAGATGCGCCATTTTGGATGCGATGATCTTCAAACCAGCCTGCTCAAAACGAGCATAAATCTGGCCAATTACATTCTTGGCGACGGCATCGGGTTTAATGATCGAAAGGGTGCGCTGAATTGCCATGCAAAAACTCCAGTAGTAAGGATTAAGTAAAAGGGGCAACTGTCTTAGGGTTGCGATGCGAAATTATACGTTGTTTTTAGGGTTTTACGCCCGTTAGGCACCTCTAAGCCCTTGAATTTCTTGGGTATAAGCCTTTATTTTGGTAATGGTATTTCCGAGGTCTTGATTTTTACCTATTTTGTCTATACTTAGTGCCTATAAAGCCCATGTTGGGCCTTTTATAAGGAGCTACTCAATGAGTGATCTGAACTCGTATGGTTTTGGTAATGGCGCAACGGTTGCTACAGCCCAAACCCGTAACCGTGTCCTAAGAAACACCTATGCCCTCTTGGCATTGTCGATGGTGCCTACTGTTATTGGCGCATGGCTTGGTGTCGCAATGGGTTTCACCTTCCTTGAAGGTAGTCCATTTATGGGAGCTATCATTTTCTTGGCAATCGCCTTCGGATTTTTCTGGGCGATTGAAAAAAATAAGGATACTGGGGTTGGTGTACTTCTTCTTCTAGCGTTCACCTTCTTTATGGGTGTGATGCTATCCCGCTTAATCGGCATGACCTTGGGCAACTACAGCAATGGCGCTACCTTGATCATGGGTGCATTCGGTGGCACAGCGGCTATCTTCACGGTCATGGCTTCCATTGCAACGGTTTCTAAGAAAGACTTCTCTGGCATGAGTAAGTTTTTGTTCATAGGCGTGATCTTGTTAATCTTGGCTTCATTGGCAAACATTTGGTTACAAATGCCTGCTTTGATGTTGACCTTGATGGTCGTGGCAATTGCGATCTTCTCTGCCTTCATTCTGGTTGACGTCCAACGCGTAGTGAATGGTGGCGAGACCAATTATGTCGTTGCCACCCTTGGCATTTACTTAAGCGTCTACAACATCTTCTCCAACCTCTTAGCCCTCTTGGGTATCTTTGGTGGTGATCGCGACTGATAGCAATTAGTTCAGCTGTTGTTCTTAGGGCGCCTCGGCGCCCTTTTTATTGGTTCGCTAGCACTTTGCAAGCATTAAATTTCCTTTATTAATCTTTTTTTCAATAGTTGCAATAGATTTAGACTCACGCTTAATCTCGCCAAGCACTAAATTAATAAAGGTTTGCCAGCCCTGTCCCTTGGATTTATAAAACTTCAATGTATCTTTATCAATTCGTAGGGTAATTTGCTCCTTACTGCCACTGCCGACAGGCCTACCGCGCCCGCGAACGATATTTGGCTTAATACGTTTCCACTCCTTTTCAGTAAGTGGACGACTGTCTGGGTCAGACCTTGCAGCCTTAGTAATTAAGATATCTTCCTTGGTGCTTGGTTTAATCAATTTCTTCTTCATAATAAGTAAGCTCCCGCCTATTTGCTTTACGTAAACTAATGATTCTCCTTGTTGATTCTAAGATCACATACACAACATAATGCAGCCTTCTTTTCAATGGTACTAAACCTACCCATCTCTGTTCTCGGTAATTTTTTCTATCATCAACCCAAAAAATTCCTTCTTCCCAGTTAAGATTTTCGGCTTCTTGTAATGCGACTCCATGCTTTTCAATATTTTTTCTATTTTTTTCTAGGTCAAATATAAATTTCATTATATTTATTGTAGCTACAATAAAAATATTATGCAATTATTATAACTACAAAAATAAAGGGTATTTAATTAGTCTCATAGTCAAACACCGCAATCGATTCAATATGCGATGTGTGGGGGAACATATTGATGATCCCTGCCTTACTCAGTCGGTAATTCAGCTCATGGCAGAGAATGGCGGCATCCCTAGCGAGGGTTTTGGGATTGCACGATACATAGACAATGCGCTTGGGATACTGATCTTTTGGTAAATCGAGCATCGCTTTGCAGATCTCCATCGCTCCTTCACGAGGGGGGTCAATTAACCACTTATCGGCGTAGCCCCAGCTGGCGATATCTGTTGCCGTAGTCTCAAATAGATTACTTTCTTGAAAGCGTGTGTTCTGCTCTAGACGATTATGCGTGGCATTTTGCATTGCTCGCTTGCTTAGGATTGAACTACCCTCAATGCCCAAGACCTCCTTGGCTTGAGTCGCGATTGGTATGGTGAAATTACCAATGCCACAGAAGAGATCAATGACTCGTTCATAGGGTTTGATCTCTAATAGCGATAGCGCCTTACTAACCAAGACCTCGTTCACCGTATGGTTTACCTGCGTGAAGTCCGTCGGCAAAAATGGCATCTCGATGCCAAACTCGGCTAATCGATATAGCATGTGTTGCTCGCTTGGGTAAAACGGTTTGGCACTCTCCGGTCCCCCGGCTTGTAACCAGATTCCGAGTGAATGGTGTTTTGCAAAGTCTTCTAATATGTCTAGGTCCGTTTTTGTTAGAGGCAAAAGATGCCGAATCACCAAGGCAATGTGTAGCTTGGTGCTATCTTCTTGGTTGTTGGGTCTATCTCCCACAGCAAACTCAATTTGCGGAACCCGATCCCGAATACTGAGTGAGCCCACGAGTTCTCGTAGGGGCATTAATAGATCCGATATTGTTTTGGGGATTACTTCGCATGCACCCATGTCGGCCACATAAGCGCTATTGTGCTCATGAAAACCTACTAAGACCGCTCCCTTCTTAATTGAGCGATCAACCACACTCAGGCGTCCCCGGTGACGATACTGCCAAGCCGGTCCTGCAATCGGTCGCATGATCTCCTCAGGCTTTAGGCGGCCGATATGCCAGAGATCATCTTCCAAAACACGTTGCTTGATGGCAATTTGCGCTATGAAGTCGAGGTGTTGCATGCTGCAGCCACCGCAAATACCAAAGACCTTGCACTTGGGACTCGTGCGATAGACCGCCGGTTTAATCAGTCGGTGAAGCTTTGCTTTTGCAAAGCGTGCCTTATCGCGCGTCAGGGTGTAGGTCACCTCTTCGGTGGGGAGTGCGCCACGGATGAACACCACCTTACCGGGTTGACCGTTCTCATCGAGCAAGCGAGTGATGCCTTGCGCATCGAGGTCTAAAGCTTCTACAAGCACTGGAGATGACTCGGGCTGTGAATTTAAGCGTCGGCTTCGGGTCATGACTCGCTAAAACTCAGGAGTTACTGCAACACGCTATTGCGCAAAGCCAGCCAAATACTCTGGCCAGGGTACCTTGCCCTGCTGTGCTTCCTGCTCCAATTGCTTCTTCACAAAAGAGAGCTCCTCTTCATACTCTGCGCTGGAGAACCCACCACGCATTTCTTGAAAGCGGCAATAAACTAAATAGGTGTTCACCACATCGGTCTCGCAGTATTGGCGGATTTGCTCTAACTGCCCCGCCTGGTATGCGGGCCATACTTGGCTACCATCCATGCCCATCTTTCCTGGAAAGCCACACAACTTCGCCATGGCATCTAGGGGTGCATTGGCACGACCATTGTGTTTAGCCAACACATCCATCAAATCAATATGACGCATGTGATAGCGATTGATATAGTTATTCCACTTAAAGTCTTTACTATCACTGTCATTACTCTCGCCCATTTCCCAGTAACGCGGTGCCGCAACCCGGTTGAGTAAGGCGCGATAATGCAAGACCGGTAGATCAAAACCACTCCCATTCCAAGAAACAAGCTGTGGAGTATATTTTTCGATCAGCTCATAAAAGGCGGTGATGATGGTTTTTTCATCATCGCCGATATGCCCAAGACTACCCACCTTAAATTGGGGCAAACCTTCTTTGGTGCTTCTGCGAATAACGCAGGAAATCGCAACAATCTGCTGGAGATATAGAGGCAAGAACTCACTACTACCCTCCGCCGCCCGCTGATCAGTGATCTGCTTGACCACTTGCGCATCAGTAAGCGTTTCAGAAAGGTTGTGCAAGCGCCGCAGCCCCGCGACATCGGGTACGGTCTCAATATCAAAAACTAAGATGCTCGGAGTTGATTTAGCCAAGACTTCTATTGCAAGAATTGCATCGGGTTCACAGGTTTACCATTGACGCGCACTTCAAAATGTAGCTTCACCATATTGGCATCTGAGTCACCCATCTCTGCAATGCGCTGTCCCTTACGAACAGTATCGCCCTCTTTGACGAGAAGACTGCGATTATGAGCATACGCAGTCAGGTACGTATTGTCATGCTTCACAATCACGAGATTGCCGTAGCCTCGTAGGCTATTTCCCGCATAAACCACTTTGCCATCACTAGCCGCCTGAATGGGTTCACCCAACTTACCAGCTATATCAATACCCTTATTTTTTCCTTCACTAAATTCTTCCACTACTTTTCCTTTTGCGGGCCAAGAGAGTTTGATGGGGGGATCAATCGCATCAACTTTAGCCTCAGCAACTGCCGTTTCTTTCTCATCGGTTTTCTTGGCTGCTACTTTTTTATCCGATGCTACTTTCGCATCTTTGCTCTCAGTAGTCTTGAGGGGTTCAATCGGCTTCGTTGCCACTCGGGGTCCAGGTGGCGGTCTTACCCGTAAAACTTGATCGACTTCAATCAAATTAGGATCTGTAATATTGTTCCATGCTGCAAGATCGCGATAGGACTGGCCATTATCTAAAGCAATACGCAAGAGCGTATCGCCGCGCTTGACCCGATAAAATCCTGGTGGAACTGCATCGGGCGTTGGAACAGTTGCACCGATGGTGCTACTACGATCTGTAATGGTCGCTTGCTTGGTCCGAGGTGGGGTTGAGCAGGCCACAAGACAAAGCACCAGTGCAAGCACAAGCAGTGCTCTTAATCCGTTGGTCGGCATAGTAAACGGTGCTTGGAAGATTGTTAATTTACTCATATCACCCCCGATTGTAAGGGTACAAAAAAGACCTCATCAAGTGCGGTCCTTTGATAACGGTGGGAACTCACCCGCTCAATTAAGAGAAGCTGTTGCTCGGTCTCGCTTTTTGAGACCGGGGCAATCAGACGCCCACCAATCGCTAATTGATCCAATAAGGGGTCTGGCACACCCAAACCAGCAGCAGCCAGAATAATGCCATCGAAGGGAGCCGCTTGAACGAGTCCCCGTATTCCATCCCCATAAATAAGGCGCAGGTTTGCAATCCGAAAGGGGCGTAATTTAGATCTAGCCAAATCATGTAAGGGGCGAATGCGCTCAATCGAATAGACCTCTTTGGCCAAAAGACTAAGGACGGCAGCCTGATAGCCGCAGCCCGTTCCAATCTCTAATACTTTACCGAGGGGTTGTTTGTTTTTATGAAGCAACTCAACCATGCGCCCTACTACCGATGGTTTTGAAATAGTTTGTTGATGACCAATAGGTAGGGCTGAGTCCTCATAGGCTTGTGCATGTAAACCCGCATCCACAAAGGTATGCCTGGGTACTGTTGCAATAGCTTGTAATACATTAGGATGCTTGACGCCTGCATCGTGGACCTTTCTAGCTAGGTCTTGGCGATGGGCTGTATAGCGCTCCGGTGATTTCATTCACGATCCCAACCAGAATCTCGCATGCTCGCTTGCCTGACATGATTGGTGAGGTCCAATTGCATGGGTGTGATCGAGATACATCCTTCGCTAATCGCATGAAAATCTGTTCCTTTAGAGAAATCTCTTGCTTCACCGGCTGGCCCAATCCAGTAAATATCTTCATTACGCGGATTTTTTTGCACAATCACTGGTTGAGAATGGTGACGTGTTCCCAAGCGCGTTACGCGCCAGCGTTTGAGTTGCGCATAATTACCATTAGGAATGTTCACATTCAGTAAGGTGGCTATCCCATCACCACGCTCAAGAGGCTCCTTCAAAGTTTGCTCGACAATATCGCGCGCCGCTTTGGCAGCATCTTCAATTTGAGCCCAACCGCGATCTACTTGCGAGAATGCTAGACCTGGTACACCGAACATTACACCTTCAATCGCTGCGGCGACCGTACCCGAGTACAAAACATCTTCTCCCATATTTTCACCCTGATTGATACCGGAAACCACTAGATCAGGTTTTTCATCTAAAAATCCAGTCATGGCCATATGGACACAATCGGTGGGTGTGCCGTTCACAAATAAAAAGCCGTCGCGCTCACCCCCCGCCACTCGATGAATACTCAAAGGCCTGGAGAGGGTTAACGAGTTTGATGCGCCGCTATGGTTTTGCTCAGGTGACACCACCGTAATCTTGCCAAGAGGTCGTAGGGCATTGACCAGGGCTAAAAGTCCTGGGGCTAGATAGCCATCATCATTGCTGACTAAGATATGGGGTGTACGACTCATAACTTTCCTATTTATGTAATTGATCGTCGGTCTAGTAAAGCCCGGGCTAAGGTCCCAGCATCCACATACTCAAGCTCCCCCCCAACCGGAATCCCTCGAGCAATGCGAGTTGCTTTGATGCCTTTAATCTTTAAGATCTCGCCGATGTAATGAGCGGTGGCCTCACCCTCACTCGTAAAGTTAGTAGCAAGCACGACCTCGCGAACGGGCCCACCAAACTCAGGCTTCTCGATACGATCGAGTAAACGATCGAAGTGGATCTCTTTGGGACCCATTCCATCCAATGGCGAGATGCGACCCATTAATACAAAGTACTGACCTTTAAAGCTCAGGGTTTGTTCTACCATCACCTGATCTGCTGGAGTTTCCACGACACAGAGTAAGGCAGGGTCGCGCCGTGAGTCTGAACAGGTTGTGCAAAGCTCGTGCTCTGAGAAGGTATTACAACGTTGGCAATGCCCAATCTTTTGGACAGCATCCCCTAAGGACTCTGCCAATACTGCTGCGCCATTGCGATCATGTTGCAACAAGTAATACGCCATCCGTTGTGCTGATTTTGGTCCAACACCCGGTAAAACTCTTAAGGATTCCACCAAACGTGCTAAAGCATCTTGCGGTACATCATGGCGGATATTTGAGCGGCTCATTCCCGATCTTAGAAAGGTAGCTTAAAGCCGGGTGGCATTGGCATACCTGCCGTTGCTCCAGACATTAGTGCCTGACTTGCTGCCTCCGCTTGTTTAAATGCATCGGTATAGGCAGTAACTAACAAATCTTCAAGCATCTCGCGATCATCCATCGCTCCTGGATCAATTTGCACCCGCTTCACCTCGTATTTACCACTGATGGTGATCTTGACCAAACCGTTTGCTGCCTGTCCAGTAATCTCCATCGTATTGAGCTCTTCTTGAGCCCGTTTCATTTTCTCTTGCATCTGCTGGGCTTGTTTCATCAAACCCGCTATTTGGCCTTTCATCATAGTGCTCACATCTCCAATCGTATTCTGTCATTCATAAAAGGGTAATCAATTTGCAATCATATGGGGCGCACCGATCCAGTGACCACCTTGGCACCAAACTCACGCTCCAACTCTTGTAAGAATGGATCTTTCGCCATTTGTTCTTCGGCATTCAGTTTTTTCTGTTCGTAGATCTTTGCGTCCACCTTGGCGACCGTATGACTCGCTTTGCCATCTCCCAATTGCATCTTCACAAGCTTGCCATAATGCGCTTTCAGTGCCTCGCCAAGACGCGCAATACTATCCGGGGTCGCCAATTGCGACATAGCAGTCGTAACGGTCACAAATAGTGTGTCGGGCGTATCGCGCCATTCTTGTAGATCAGTTTGAAACGCCAATTGTTGCACCAAGCCACGAAGTGGCAAGGCTTTCATTAGCGCATGCCAGTCAGGGGTTTCCTGACTATTGGCTATAGCCTTAGTGGGTGCAGGAGTTGCGGAGGGAGATGCTCCGGGACTTACAGCATTGCTTGTTTGGACTTTATTGCTAGGGGTCGCTGCCTTGGATGAGGGGTTGGCGGGACTGGTACCTACCGCTCCACTGCCTCCTGGTTTAAAGGCTAACATGCGCAAGAGCGCCATCGCAAACCCAGCCTGCTCATCAGGGGCTAATGTCAGATCAGCACGACTGGTTATTGCAATTTGATAATAAAGCTGGGTTTCTTCGGGGGTAAATAGCTTGGCTAAACGACGAATCTCATTCGCTTCGGGCCAATCATCCAGTATTGAGTTAGGCACAATTTGTGCAGTGGCAATCTTATGCAACAGACTAGCTAAATCTTGTAATGCAAGAGAGAAAGACATGCTACTCAATCCCATCTCTTCTGCAATATCGGTTAGGGTCTTACCATCTTTTGCTTGCAATGCATCTAACATCTTTATAAGGTAAGCATCATCAATCGTGCCCAGCATGGTCCGCACTGCTGCCTCAGTTACTGGGCCTGCCGCATAAGCAATCGCCTGATCAGTGAGCGATAAAGCATCTCGCATGGATCCTTGTGCTGCCTTAGCAATGATGCGTAATGCATTGGTCTCTGTGCTGACTGACTCCGATTGAAGAACGGCCTGTAAGTGCTCCACGATCACGGGCACGGGCATCTGCTTGAGATTGAACTGTAAACAGCGAGATAAAACCGTAACTGGTATTTTTTGGGGATCGGTGGTCGCAAGAATAAACTTCACATGGGGAGGAGGCTCTTCTAGAGTTTTCAGCATGGAATTAAATGCATGCGAGGTCAGCATATGGACCTCGTCGATCATGTAGACCTTAAAGCGCGCGCTGCTTGGAGCATAAGCAGCTTTCTCCAGCAAAGCAACCATCTCATCAACACCACGATTGCTGGCAGCATCCATCTCAATGTAATCCACAAAACGTCCAGCATCAATTTCGGTACAGGCTTGGCATTTGCCACAGGGTGCTGAGGTCATCTGTCCATAGCCATCCGCACCGGTGCAATTAAGCGCTTTAGCCATAATGCGGGCAATCGTAGTCTTTCCAACTCCTCGGGTACCTGTAAACAACCAAGCATGATGCAGTCGTCCTTGATCCAAGGCATGGGTCAAGGCTTTGACAACATGATCTTGCCCAAGCAGTTCAGAGAAGGTTTTAGGGCGCCATTTACGAGCTAGTGCAAGTGCAGTCATAGTGCAATTCTAGCAAGAGCTACAATAATGATGGACGGGCCTCCTCGCATGGTGGCTTGGCAACCTGGTCAGGTCGGGAACGAAGCAGCCATACCCAATAACTATCAGTGCCGAGGGTTTGGCTCGTCCTTCGCTAATCCAACTTCCTTATCATCCAACGCGTGCGGAACTCAGACCATTTCCCGTATTAAAGTCATCGTCCGATGACCAACCTGTGAGCCTACATAACAACCGTATAGAGGCGCGCTGGCATTCTTTCTTACAAAAATACTGCGAGTTCAATTAAAGAAAGTAAGTCCGACAAGGAGCAGGATCTTTTGAATGCGTTAAACGCCTACCGCACTCTGTAAGAAAGTGGCTGAGCGCTTCGAATTTGTAGGGGGCATTTCCACAATCCTTTTGGATAATGGAATAGGACTTGATTTTATAGACTATCTAGGTAAAAACACAAAGAATACTGTACATTATTACAGTTAATATTTTCAGTGGCTACTCCCGCTTAATATGGCTAATTTAGGTGGGTCTGACCTATACTTAACCATTACTTTTGCCTAAAAAAATGTCTATCAAAATTCCTAATCCCGTTGCACTTACGCAAGATTTAATCCGTTTTAATACGATTAATCCCCCTGGAAATGAGGATGAAATTTGTGGCTTTTTAGAAGAACTTCTTTTGAGCGCAGGCTTCGAATGTAAGTCAGTTGATTTTGCCCCTCGTCGCAGAAGCTTAATTGCCCGCATCGTGGGAGAACGGGGTGGGCCCAACATTTGTTTTACCGGTCACGTTGACGTTGTTCCACTAGGAGGTCGCTCTTGGCAATATGACCCTTTCTCAGCCCAAATCCATGACGGGAAACTCTATGGTCGCGGTTCAAGCGATATGAAAAGTGGTGTTGCCTCCATGGTCGTAGCCGCCATGAAGACTGCCTCACAGGCCAAAGCGGGTCATGGCATTAGTCTCATTATTACGGCAGGGGAAGAAACGGGTTGTGAAGGCGCTTTTCATCTTATCGCACAAAAAGAAGTAATTGACTATATTGGAACTGCCGGGTGCTTTGTAGTTGCAGAGCCAACCGCCAATGAACCCTTAATTGGTCACAAAGGTGCCTATTGGTTGCGGGCCAAAGCAAGTGGTATTACAGCACATGGCTCAATGCCTGAACGTGGTGAAAATGCATTCTACAAAATTGCTCGGGGCGCCTTAGAGCTGGAAAAATTCCAGTTTGATAATCCGCCCCATCCCTTAATGGGTCAAGCGACTCTGAATATCGGGACTGCTAAAGCAGGGATCAATATTAATTCCGTACCAGATGCTGCCGAAATGACACTCGATATTCGCTCGATTCCAGGTCAAAGTCATCAACATCTATTTGGCTGTTTGTGTAAAGTTCTTGGCCCACAAATTACTCTTGAACCTATTATTGATGTACAAGGTTTTTTTACACCCTCTAGTGATCCATGGATCCAGCATGTATATGCAAGGTGCAATGAAATTAATGGCGTAATGCCAACTGAGAAAACAGTGGCCTTCTTTAGCGATGCCTCTGCACTCAAGACGGTCATTGGTGATCCGCCTACGGTTGTTCTTGGACCTGGGCAGCCTGAAATGGCGCACCAAACTGATGAATTTTGCTATGTACAAAAAATTAGCGAGGCAACTACTTTATTTGAGCATTTAATTAATGATTGGCAATCAAACTAATTCTTCCAAAGGAATGCTATGAAAGTCGAAACAACGCAATTTAAAGAAGTGACTGCTATGCAAGATGAAGTTGATATGCAGGCCTACTGGATGCCATATACCCCAAATAGATACTTTCGGAAAAACCCAAAAATTATGGTTAGCGCTAAAGGGGTTTATTACACCGATGATCATGGTCGTAAATTACTAGATGGTGCCTCAGGACTATGGACGTCCCCGCTCGGTCATGGTGATCCGCGGATTATTGAGGCTATCCAACGTCAATACCACACGATGGATTATGTTCCTGCCTTTCAGATGGCTAGTAAAGAAACGTTCCGGCTCGCTAATCGAATTGCACAATACGCGCCAAATGGTCTAGGAAAAGTATTTTTTGTGAATTCAGGTTCTGAAGCTGTGGACACGGCTCTAAAGATGGCACTGGCATATCATCGCGCCAAAGGTGAGGCAAGTCGCACTCGTATGATCGGTCGTGAGCGCGCCTATCATGGTGGATGTGTGGGAGGAATTTCGGTAGGTGGAATTCCAACAAATCGGAAAATGTTTGGCGCAATCATGATGCCTGGGGTTGATCATTTACCGCATACACTTAACCTATCCCAAATGGCCTTCTCCCGAGGTCAACCTACTTGGGGGGCTCATTTAGCCGATGATTTAGAACGCATAGTCCTATTACATGACGCTAGCAATATTGCAGCTGTCATCTTAGAACCCGTGCAAGGGTCGACCGGTGTTATTGTCCCACCACTTGGCTACCTAGAAAAGATTCGGGAAATTTGTACAAAACACGGTATCTTACTAATTTTTGATGAGGTCATAACCGGCTTTGGTCGACTTGCTGCCAACTTTGGAGCCGATCGCTTTGGCGTTAAGCCCGATATGATCACCTTTGCCAAAGCAATCACAAACGGAGTGATCCCCATGGGTGGGGTCATTGTGCGCGATGATATCTACGAAACCATCACCGGAATCGGTGGTCAAGAGCAACTCATTGAATTTTTCCATGGATATACCTACTCTGGCCATCCACTGGCCACTGCCGCAGCCCATGCATGTCTTGATATTTTTGAAACCGACGATATCATGGCACGCACCAAAGTCCTCGATCAAGTGCTGGGGGATGCAGTCCACTCGCTTAAAGGGATTCCTGGAATTATTGATATTCGGAATTGCGGTGTTTCAGCAGCCTTTGATCTTGAGCCAATTGCAGGCAAACCCGGTCTTCGTGGAATGCAAATACTTGAAAGTTGTATCGAACATGGCATTTTAGTAAGAATTACGAATGATACGATTGCGATGGGTCCACCATTTGTAGCCAGTTCAGAGGAGGTTCAATCCTTAGTTGAAATCTTCTCGAAAGTAGTTAAAAAGGCATACTAGTTCGTGGTACAACTTGACTTACAAACGCAGTTACGCATCAATGCCGAGCGTCTTCAAGCTTCTTTGTTAGAACTAGCAAAAATTGGTGCCACTCAAAAAGGCGGCGTTTGTCGCTTAGCACTTACAGATATGGATCAACAGGGTCGCCACTGGGTCATCAATAAAGCAAAATCCTTAGGTCTTTCAGTAAGCGTTGATCAAATTGGCAATACCTTTATGCGTCGTGCTGGACGCAGCGCTCACTTACCCCCTGTCATGACAGGAAGTCATATTGATACGCAACCCACTGGTGGCAAATACGATGGCAACTATGGAGTATTGGCGGGTTTGGAAGTGATCGCCACCTTAAATGAACATGGTATTGAAACAGAGGCGCCCATTGAAATTGTCTTTTGGACCAATGAAGAGGGGTCACGCTTTACTCCAGTGATGATGGGCTCAGGTGTTTTTGCTGGAGCCTTTTCACTTGAGCATGCTTATAGTCGGACTGATCAAGCGGGTAAAACCGTTCGTGACGAATTAGAACGAATTGGTTTCTTAGGTAAAGATAAAATTGGTGAGCACCCTTGTGGCGCTTACTTTGAGGCGCATATTGAGCAAGGCCCAGTACTAGAACATCACGACATCACAATTGGTGTTGTGCCAGCAGTAATGGGTTTGCGCTGGTTTGATTGTGTGGTTCATGGTTTTGAAGCCCACGCTGGTCCAACCCCAATGGAAATTCGGCAGGATGCTTTGCAAGTTGCAAGCCATCTTATCCAATATGTCGTGACTTTAGCCAAAAACCATGCGCCTCATGGTCGAGGAACTGTTGGCATGGTCCAAGTTTTTCCCAATAGTCGTAACGTAATTCCAGGACGCGTTCAGTTTTCAGTTGACCTACGCCATCCCGATGCCACGGTGCTGTCCCAAATGAGTGCTGACCTCCAAAAGAAAATTGATTCTTTGAGTGCCACGCACGCCATGACTATTACTCTAGAAGAGGTCTCTTATTTCCCACCCTGCAACTTTAATGACGCTTGCATTAAAGCAATTCGAGAGGTTTCTAAGGGACTAGGCTATTCCCAAATGGATGTTGTTTCAGGCGCTGGCCATGATGCTATTTACATGGCACGCTTAGCGCCCACTGGCATGATTTTCATTCCCTGCAAGGATGGCATTAGCCATAATGAAATTGAGGATGCTAAAAAAGTTCATTTGGAGGCCGGTGCCAATGTTCTTTTGCACAGTATGCTTCGTTTTGCAAAACCCATTTTATGAGTTTACGTTTTGTAATCGCTCGGTTTCAACATGAAACCAATACCTTTTCTCCTATTACAACTCCATTGGAGTCCTTCTACCCGCAATGGGGAGCTGATGCCTTAATAAATCAAACGGGAGCCCGAACGGCGATGGGCGCCTTCATTGATGCAGCTAAATCGATTGGAGCCACTATTCAAACGCCTGTAACTGCTTATGCCAACCCAAGTGCAACAGTAGATGCAATTGCTTATCAAACAGTATGTGATGCCATTTGTTTAGCTGTTGCAGCAGGGTGTGACGCAGTTTTGCTCGATTTACATGGAGCAATGGTAGCTAGTGGCACAGAGGATGGTGAGGGTTCATTGCTTGAGCGTATTCGGAAGATTGCACCTCATACAACCATTGGAGTTGCACTTGATTTGCATGCGAACTTGACCCCAAGGATGATTGCTAACTGCGATGTAATGCTTAGTTTTAAAACCTATCCACATATTGATATGTACGAAACTGGGGAGCATGTTGCACGCTTAGTGCTGGCAATGCTAAGAAAAGAGCTTCAACCCTACATGACTTACCGACAGTTACCGATCCTATCTCATACTCTACGCAGCAATACAAATGAGGGTGCAATGCAACAAGTAGTGAAACAAGCTCTTGCGATAGAAAATGAAAAGGGAATATTAGGTACCTCCATTTTGGCAGGTTTTAGTTTGGCTGATTTTTATGATGCTGGAATGTCAGTAATTGTAATTAGTGACGAACGTCATCCTAATTCCAAAATAATTGCAGAAAAAAATGCTGAGAAACTGGCTCAACAAATTATGGATCTTGCAGACGATTTTATTTATACCAGTGCCCCATCCCAAACTAGCTTAGATGATGCTATTCATCTCCAGCAAAAATCAGGATCGGGGCCTGTTCTGCTGTTAGACCATAGTGATAATGTGATGTCAGGGGGCACCTGTGATACCACGGATATATTAGAACTCGCTTTAGCGACAGGCCTCAATAATCTAGCAGCAGGACCCATTGCTGATCCAATTACAGTTAATCAATTACTAAAGATTGGTCTAGAAAAAAAATGCACTATTGCATTAGGAAACCGCTCTGGCTGGACATATCAAGGTAAACCCAAAAAACCTCTTATCTTAGAAGGAGTTGTAAAAACAATCCATTCGGGTGACATCCTAGTTAGCGGCCCAATCTTCACTGGGTCTATCTTGCGGATGGGTCCTAGCGTGTTGTTTGAGACCCAACAGGCACAAATTGTAATTAGCTCAGAGCGAGTGGAACCTTACGATCTAGGCGTAATGCTCGAACTCGGTATTGAGATTGAGAATAAATCATTTGTTCTTTTAAAATCACGTATGTATTGTCGCCCTGTATTTACTCCTCTGTGCAAAGGTTTGATTGAATGCGATTCCGATCAGGGTGGACCTACTAGTTCAAACTATGCCCGATTTGATTTCCAAAAAGTTCGTCGCCCAATCTTTCCGCTTGATGCATTGCCTGGCTAATTCCGAGGTGAGTCATGTATGAAATTATGAGTTTGCGCGAGCTGATTGCCTTACTTGTATTTTGTGCTGCAATGACTTTCTCTCCCGGGCCAAATACAATGCTTACAACAGCAATTGCAAGCAATGAAGGTTTACGCAAAGTCATTCCTTTTACTCTGGCAGTTCCACTTGGGTGGTTGCTCATTCTTCTGATTACCGGTCTTGGAATTGGCACACTTGTTATTCAACTACCAATTGTGCGCTGGTTTATTCAAATAGCAGGATGTGCTTATTTACTTTGGCTTGCTTATTTATTGAGTCGCCATCATCAATTAAAAACTATTGATTCTTCTAAGCTACAGATCACTTTTGGTAAAGGAGTAGCTCTGCAATTTTTGAATATTAAGGTTTGGCTTTTAGCTGTAACAGTGACTAGTACTTGGATTATTAATGCTGAAGGTCAAATAAGTACTAACCAATATGATCGATTGGCGCTCGCCTGCTTTGTAGTGATGTTTTTTGCTTTTGCAAGTAATTTTAGTTATGCGCTAGTTGGCTCGCTAGTCCGAAACTGGTTACTTCACGGCAAGCGCCTACTCATATTTAATCGAATCCTAGCTAGCTTACTTGCTGCAACGGCAATCTGGACTTTATTTATTTAGCTTGAAATGGCAAGCGACTGAGTGTCCTGGTGTAATTTCTTCTAGAATGGGTTCCTCCACTTTGCATCGTTCTTGAGCGTAACGGCAGCGTGTATGAAAATGACAGCCGTTAGGTCGGTTAATTGGGCTTGGCACATCGCCACCCAAAACAATTTGTTTGCGTTGATACTTCGGATCGGGCACAGGAACGGCTGATAATAAGGCTTCCGTGTAAGGATGAGATGGCGTTGAAAAGAGTAGTTTAGTGGGTGCCAACTCCACAATTCGTCCCAAATACATCACAGCAACCCGATGGCTAATATGTTTTACAACAGCAAGATCATGAGCTACAAATAAATAAGAGACTTGAAATTCACGCTGCAAATCCTCTAAGAGGTTAATTACTTGAGCCTGAACGGAAACATCTAGTGCGGAGACTGGTTCATCCAACATAATAAGCTTTGGCTTTACAGATAAAGCTCTGGCAATACCGAGACGCTGACGCTGACCACCAGAAAATTCGTGTGGGAAACGTAACATTTGATCTGGACGAAGCCCAACACGCTCAAATAAAGCAGATACACGTTCTCGACCTTGAGCCTTGGAAAGGCTCTCGAAATTCCGCAGAGGCTCAGAAACAATATCTGCCGAACGCATCCGTGGATTAAGAGATGAATATGGATCTTGGAAAACTGCCTGTATTTGTTGGCGGTATGGTCTCATTTGTGAGCGACTTAACTCGTCTATTCGCTCGCCACGCCAAATGATCTCTCCACGACTTGGCTCAATCAATTTAAGGATCGTCCGACCAGCAGTTGACTTACCACAACCACTCTCTCCTACCAACCCAAGAGTTTCACCTTCGTTAATAGTAAAACTAATTCCATCCACTGCGTACACATATCCAGCTATACGACTAAACAAGCCTTTCCGAATCGGGTAATGCTTACAAAGATCTTTTACTTCTAATAAAGTCTTTGATTTTTTTGTATCCATAGTTATCATGCTGTACTTATTGTTTTGATTTCATTAGGATGCCAACAAGCCACTAAGTGACGATTTCCTATATCTTGCAAAGTAGGTGAATCGGTTTGGCAGCGCGCGCTTGCAGAAGGACAGCGTGGTGCAAAAGCACACCCAATAATCTCGGTTCGCAAAGAGGGTACCATTCCCGGAATTTCTGTTAGTCTTTTTTGTGAATCATCATCCAAACGTGGCATTGAATTGAGAAGTCCTAAGGTATATGGATGCAGGGGTCTATCAAAAAGATCAAGCACATCTGCTTCTTCAACTTTGCGCCCCGCATACATCACCACAACTCGTTGCGCCATCTCAGCAACAACTCCCAAATCATGGGTAATTAAAATAATTGCTGCACGCGTACGATCTCGTAGCTCCCGAATTAAATTTAATATTTGTGCCTGAATGGTCACATCCAGCGCGGTTGTTGGCTCATCTGCAATCAAAATTTCAGGGTCGCACGCTAAGGCCATCGCAATCATGATTCGCTGTCGCATTCCGCCTGAAAGCTGATGAGGATAGTTGTCGATACGGTTCTCAGGCTCGGGAATATTAACTAACTTCAGCATCTCCAACGTTCGACTACGAGCCTGTTCCCTACTGCACCCGCGGTGTAACTCTAGAACTTCGCCAATTTGTTGGCCCACAGTTAAAACAGGGTTAAGTGAGGTCATCGGCTCTTGAAAAATCATGGAAATTTTATCGCCCCGAATATCACGCATTTCATCGTCAGATAAATGCAAAAGGTCTTTTCCATGAAACTTGATTGATCCAGAAACGATTTTTCCCGGAGGAGAAGCAATTAAACGCAGGATCGATAATGAGGTCACACTTTTACCACAACCCGATTCGCCGACAATGGCTAATGTCTCTCCTTGACACACAGCAAAGGACATCCCATCAACTGAGCGGACCACCCCATCGCGGGTATAAAAATAGGTACGTAGATCATTAACTTCCAGAACAGCCTGACCAGAATGTTGATTATTAGTGCTCATGGTCTACATTCTGCGGGATAAACGTGGATCTAAGGCATCCCGCAAGCCATCACCTAAATAGTTAACTGCTAAAACAGTAATCGATAGAAAAATGGATGGGAATAAAATTAGATAGCCAGCAATTTGAAAGAGGCTACGCGATTCGGCCATGATATTGCCCCAGCTTGGAATATTAGGTGGGGTACCTGCTCCGATAAAAGACAAAATCGCTTCTGTGATCATCGCTGATGCACAAATATAAGTAGCCTGTACTAATAAGGGAGCCATAGTATTAGGCAATATATGGCGAATCAAGGTCTTCAATAAAGGTGTGCCTGATGCTGTAGCAGCTTCTACATAAGGTTGTTCACGTAAAGTCAATACTAAGCTTCGTACAAGACGAACTACCCTTGGAATTTCTGCTAAGGTAATCGCAATAATTACATTCTCAATACTAGCTTTTGTAAGAGCCATTAGAGCAATCGCAAGCAAAATCGAAGGGATCGACATTAGTCCATCCATGATGCGCATTACCACTGCATCAACTGCACGTACAAATCCAGTAATCAATCCAATCGCAAGCCCAATTAATGTACTTAATAAAGCAACCGAAATTCCAACTATTAAGGACACGCGTGCCCCGTACATAACACGGCTATATACATCACGGCCAAGCGCGTCAGTTCCAAACCAAAATTCACTGCTGGGTTGCTTTAATCGATTAAGAGGTGTTACTGCCTGCGGATCCACCGTCCACAAAAAAGGTGCAAATAAAGCAATAAAAATCATCGCTATAAGAATAAAAGCTCCTAAAACTGCAAACGGGTAACGTTTATATAGAGCAGGAATTCTAACGCTGGCAAAAGACCACCAATTAGCAATAGAAAAGTAAGGGCCTGTTGAAAAAAGTGATGGTGTATTCAAATTAGAACTTTTCTATTAGAACTTAATAACGAATACGCGGATCAAAAAAAACATATGATAAGTCAATTAGCAAATTAATAATTACATATGTTGCTGAGAAAATTAAAATGACACCTTGAATCACAGGATAGTCACGCCGCAGAATAGCATCGACTGTTAAACGCCCAATGCCAGGAATCGCAAATACTGTTTCGGTTACAACTGCTCCTGAAATCAATAACCCGATTCCAATACCAATAATTGTAATAATCGGGATGGCAGCATTCTTAAGTGCGTGATGAATCAGAATATTATGCTCTGCTAACCCTTTAGCTTGAGCGGTACGAATATAATCTTGTGCAAGGACATCTAGAACACTGGCACGTGTTATGCGTGTAATTAAGGCAGCATAGACGGTTCCAAGTGCGAGACTGGGAAGAATTAAATGCTTTAACCAAGGCCATATACCATCAGCAATAGGCCGGTATCCCTGAACTGGCAAAATTTGTAATTGAAGCGAAAATAATAAGATTAACAAATAGGCTAGTACAAATACAGGCAAGGAAAAACCGAGCACCGAAAATCCCATAATCGCTCTGTCTGTTTTACTTTCTGCGCGAGCAGCGGCAATTGCGCCCAATGGTACAGAAGTAATAATTGCCACAATTAATGTGCAAATAGTTAAGGATATGGTCGGCTCTACCCTTTGGGCAATTAACTTTGTCACCGGTAAATTGGTAAAGATGGAAATACCTAAATCTCCATGAAAAAGGCTCCAAACCCAGGTACCAAAACGAACTATAAAGGGCTGATCTAGACCGAGCGATTGCCGTATACGCTTGATGTCATCATCAGTTGCTACATCGCCAGCGATTACGGCAGCAGGATCACCAGGCGTTAAATACAGCAATGAGAAAACAATAAACGCAACGACAGCCATTACGACCACCGTTGCGCCTAAACGTCTTACTATGTAAGAAAACAAATACTAACTCCAATCACATTGAAAGTGGCAGAACTATTTTTTCTCCACGTTCCATAAAAATGCCATTGGTGCAACGATGATGCCTGAGAGATTGGTGCGATACGCCGTAGGCAAGATAAATTGCGCAGTGGGTACGTATGGCAAGAACTCAAAGGCACGGGCTTGAACAGCCTCGGCTGCTTTTTTAGCTGCAGCAGCATTTGGAGCCTCAAAGAATGCTTCGCGTAAGGACTCCAGTTTTGGGTCTGTAGGCCAACCAAACCAAGCTTTATCACCGTTACCACGAATTGCAAAATTCACCGCTGGGTTCAGAAGATCGGGTCCGACTAACCATGTATGGAATATTGACCAACCGCCCTTATCGACTGGCTCCTTGGAAGTGCGGCGCGTGATTAATGTGCCCCAATCGCCAGCCTGTAATTCCACATTTAAACCGAGTTTACGTAATAATTCAGTCGTTAAGAGGGATTGCGACTGAACAATTGGCTGGTCCGTTGCAGAAATGATGACAATCTTTTCACCTTTATAACCAGATTCTTTAATAAGTGCCTTAGCAGCGTCAAAATCACGCTTACCAGTTAATAATGTCGAGCCTACTGTGCTTGCTAGAGGTGTATCGCATGTAAAGTAAGAGGCACAAGGTTTACCATTTTTTGGATTACCTGCAATGCCAAGGACATAATCTTGCTGGTTTAAAACCATTGCCACTGCACGACGCATCTTCTCGTTGTTAAATGGTGCATGCAAAAAATTAAAACGGATCATGCCCATTGAACCTAGTGGATCAATATTATCTACTTTGACACTCTTATTTTTAGCAAGCAAAGGTATTAAATCTGGCGGCATTTGTTCCCACCAATCTGCCTCACCATTGCTAATGGCATTTGCTGCTGTAGCAGAATCGGGAATGTAGAGCCATTCAACACGATCCACCTTTACAACTTTGCCGCCTGAAGCCCAAGATGGGGCCTCTTTACGAGGAACATAATCCTTATTCTTCACATAAATCACTTTGCTACCAGGGACCCACTCATCTTTAAGCATCTTAAAGGGGCCGGAGCCAGTTGGATCAGTAATATTCGTAAAAGCATCCGTCTTTGCAATGCGCTCGGGCATGATAAAAGGAACATTAGAGGATGGTTTACCCAAAGCATCTAAAACGAAAGCAAAAGGCTTTTTCAGTTTCAATACGAAGGTTTTATCGTTGGTAGCGGACCATGATTCGGTTGCATCAGCCAATTTCTGTCCCAAACCGTCCCTTTTTGCCCAACGATCTAGCGATGCAATTACGTCAGCTGAGCGAACAGGAGCACCATCATGAAATTTGAGTCCATCACGTAGTGTAAAAGTGTAGGTTTTTTTATCTGCGCTGACCGTAAATTTATCTACCATCTGCGGCTTGATCTCAAATTTACTATCCATAGCAAATAAAGTGTCATACACCATGTAGCCGTGATTACGAGTGATGTAGGCCGTTGTTGCAATCGGATCCAAAATCCTTAGATCAGCCTGGGCTATAAATTTCAAGGTTTTTTGCGCTTGCGCCTCAGCGGCTGGGGTGAAAAAACCTACTGAAATTGCGAGACCAACTGGAGCCGCAATCTGGAGGAAGGAACGTCTAACAATATTCATAAAAGTCTCCAATACATTAAATTTAAAAATCTACCTACGATATTAATGAGTATCTAATTCTCTACCTAGTAAATGTGCTTCATTAAAGTGCATACAAGCGCATAGGAGGTGCATCTAAGTTTGTATCGCTATTTAAAAAAACGTCAGTTATTTACTTTCTTCAATCTTTTTACCACAGAAATCAACTGATGCTCATGATGTTTGCGTCCAATTAACTGAACGCCTGCCAAACTCTCGGCGGAATACACACCAGCTATTAGGGGTATCCCTAATATTGGCAAACCTGTTGCCCCCATTGCTAAGCTTAGCTCTCGAAGGGGCTTGGCCGCATTAGGTAAATCCTTTTGTACGACAGGGCCACAAGGAGTAAGCCCTACAGCAAATAAATCGACTTCTTTATTTGGTGCATCGAATGCTTCTTCAAAATAAGCGGCAAAACGACGGAGTGCTGAAAGGGCTTGATCCAAATCAGCTGATTTCAGATTTTTGGAGTTACGCAACTCGTTTAGTACAGGATTGCCTAAACAAGATGAAAAATTATCTACGTCTCCGCACATGAGAAGAAAATCGTCGTAAAACTCCTTTTGTAATACAACAAGGGCATTTTGTGTTGCAAGATCAAGACTGGGCCACTGTTGCTCCACAAAAAAAACTCGCTGAGAATGTTGCAGGGTATTCATCCATTGTGTAAAGGCAGCGCGTACATCTGTGCTTAAAACTCTTAATAATTCTGGGTCCCAACCGATTCGAATTAGATCATTACCTTGGGAAATGGAAGATTGCTTTGCATTCGGTAAAAAAAGATCTCCTAAAAAATAAGCGCAATCATCCAATGTCTTGGTTAGGGGCCCTACAACATCTAGAGTTCGCGAACGGGGAACCACTCCATCGAGTGAAAACGAGTTCGAGGAAGGTCGAAGCCCAACGATGCCACACCAGGCAGCTGGCATTCGAATCGATCCCCCTGTATCGGAGCCAAGAGCGGCAGGGACAATTCCCATAGCAACAGCCCTAGCACTTCCGCTCGATGAACCGCCAGAAAGACAGTCGTCTAAATAGGGATTTATTACATCACCATAGTGAACGCTTTCACCCGTCAAACCAACTGCCCACTCATTTAAATTTGTTTTACCAATTGGAATGGCACCGCGGTCAATTAGTTTCTGAAGAACTGGCGCTGTCTGTAAAGCCTTTTTAGAATATGCCCTAGGACTTCCTGCTGATGTTATTAATCCAGCCCAATCAATATTATCTTTGACTGCAATCGGAATACCAGCTAAATCCCCAACTGCTTCACCCCGTGCAATTTGAGAATCAATCCTATCAGCCAAGAACAATGCTTCCGCAGAATGCAAACTAATAAAAGTTGGAGAAACGTTAGAACCCAATATTTCATTTTTCGCTAAATCAAGAGCCTTCACCACTTGAGAGCGTGCCGTTATGGTGCCACTTTTTACTTGAGTGACAATCTCGCTTAATGGAGGCCAAAAATGATATGGAATCATGAATAGTGAGTAGATAAAAGAATGGCTAATTTTTATGAATTATTTTGATCTATTTTGTCATACAATCGTTTGTAAATAATTTCAGAAAAAATGGTATGAAAATATTTAAGTTACTTCTAATTTTTGGTCTTTTCTCTATCGCATTATTTAGTTTAACCGTTAAAGCTCACCACGGGTGGTCAGAGTATGAGCAAAATAAATTAGTGAAGCTCTCAGGTAAGGTCACACAAAATGGCTATGAACACCCGCATGGTTTTATTAAGTTTGATGCTGATGGTAAAGAATGGATAGTGATATTGGCGCCACCCTTTCGCATGGAAAATCGGGGATTGTCAAAGTCTGATATTACCGCTGGTTCGCAAGTGAGCGTTGAGGGCTACATTAATCGCACCAAACTCAATGAGATGCGGGCTGAGCGAATCATGGTGAATAACAAAACGATCGAGTTACGGTGAACACTCCCTTAGTGGCCTTGGAGAGTGTTTGGTTAGCTCAGGCCATGAAATACTCAACTTGGCTTTACCCCACTGTTGAAACTGTTCATATTTGGGGCATTGGCATGCTCTTTGGAAGCGTAGTAATCATGGATTTACGAGTCTTGGGTCTAGGCAAGGCTCTTGATTACTCTGCTCTCTCGCGTTTAGGAATCGCAGTATCTGTAATCGGATTTTTCTTAGCTGTATTAACTGGCTCGATGCTTTTTATTACGCATGCTGCCGATCTCATTGCCTCACGCTTATTTATCCTGAAGATGTGTTTGATCTTTCTTTTAATAGCAAATGCTACTTTATTACGGATGCGTGTAGTAATAAATCCTGTTACAAAAGCCCAAGCAGTGATCTCTTTAGTTGGCTGGGCCAGTGTGATTGGTTTGGGGCGTTGGTTAGCGTATGTCTAGCTGAGGCTAAATCAATTTTTAGTTAGATACGTTTCTTTTTCTGAATCGATAAATAAATGCCAATCAAGATCAGCGCAAAGGCAACCCCCTGAAATAACTCTGGGGGTTTTTGCAGGAGCAAGGTTGAAAGAATTGCGGTAAAGAGTGGGATTAGGTTTGTGAAGAATGTCGCCACCGTAGCCCCTGCCCCATTAACACCAAGCCCCCAACAGCGATAGGCAATCAAAGATGGGCCGATGATGACAAAGAGGATCATGAGGACGGTTGGCCACGACCATGTGAAGTGGCTGTACTCGAGTTGCCACTCGGTCACTGCAAAACCGATAGACCAACAAAAGCCAAAACCTACCTGAGCTAATAAAAAATAGCTCCATGGCCAAGTGCGCTCGGTACTCTCTTTTGGATGGCTTAGCATCCAGCTATAAGCGCCCCATAATATAGTGGCAAGGACCATATATAGATCGCCCACAACAAACTCAATCTCAATTAAACGCTCAAGCTCACCCCGAACAATCACAATCGATACACCAACAAGAGAAATCAGCGCACCAATGATTTGTTTTGCGTGTGAAGATTCCTTATAAAATAGGGCTCCAATCACAATGGCCCAAATCGGCATACTTGCACCAATTAAGGTGACATTAATGGGTGTTGAGCTTTGGAGAGCTAGGTAAAGTAAGATGTTATAACTACCGACCCCAAAAAGACTCAAGAGCAAAAAACGCTTGGTTTGTCCCCACAAAGGGCTGCTACCTTTAAACACACCCCATGCAAAAGGCAGCAGAATGAGTGCAGTTACTCCCCAGCGAATGGTATTGAGCAAAACGGGTGAACTGGATTGCACCAAAATCTTGCCCACAACGGCATTACCTGCCCACATCAGGGCAGCGGTCGTAAGATAAAAAGCAGTAAGGGCCGATAGATGCATCGGCCCTACTGTAACAAGTTTATTGTGCGAGTAGTGTGTATTACTCGGCAGATGCTCCAGAGAACTTCACGACCTTGGCCCATTTATCGGTCTCGGCCTGAATGATCTTGCCAAAATCAGCTGGGGTTCCGGTAATAGGCACTCCGCCTAAATCCGCTAAGCGCTCCCGAATTTTTGGATTGCTCATCACCTTATTAATCGCAGCGTTCATCTTATTAATGATGTCAGGTGGAGTGCCGCGTGGCATTCCAACACCAAACCAAGCGGTCGCTTCGTATCCGGGGATGGTCTCACCCACGGTTGGCACATTGGGCAAGGATGGCTCACGCTTTTCCGAAGTCACGGCCAAGGCCTTCAGACGACCTGACTTAATATGCCCAGCCGAGGATGGTAAGTTATCAAAAAGCACTTGCACTTGATTGCCCATGAGATCCACTAATGCGGGGCCAGCCCCCTTATAGGGAACGTGCAACATATTGCAATTGGTCATCGACTTAAAGAGTTCGCCCGACATATGCACAGACGTACCACTTCCAGACGAAGCCATATTAATTTTGCTGACATTATTTTTACAATACGCTAGAAACTCCGCCACGTTATTAGCTGGAAAACTGGGTGGCACGACCATCACATTGGGAGAACGAATAATTCCTGCAACCGGAGCAATGTCGCGGATGAAGTTGAATGGCAAACTTTTATAGAGAGTTGCATTAATCCCGTTGGCAGGATTAACCAAAAGCATGGTGTACCCATCGGGCGGTGATTTAATAACTGCATCCACACCAATATTATTGCCACCGCCAGCTCGGTTCTCAACAATCACTTGTTGACCTAGTATCTCACTTAAGGGTGGTGCAATAATCCGAGCGATCACATCGGTAGTGCCCGCCGGTGGATACGGCACAATCCATTTAATTGCACGATCGGGATACTGCTGAGCCCAGGCTGAACCGATGGCGGTCAAAAAGGCAAATACGCCAAGCACGAGCTTATGGTGATAACGCATGGTAAGGTCTCCTAGTTTTTTTAATGGTGTACTGCCACTACTTTAAGCCATTATTTATTGAATTTTTAATTTAAGCAACCGTACAAATAGCAGGGCGTTGTAGGCCAAATTGGGTTACTTGCTCAAAAGCGTACGCCATTTGCAAGACTGCAAGGTCTTGGCGGTGGCCTCCAACGATTTGCACTCCTACAGGTAAACCCGAATCGGTAAAACCCGCAGGCACTGAGATTGCAGGGTTCCCCATCGCACTAATAAAGTAAGCGGTCTTTTGCCAATCAATATAGGTTTCCATTTTGACCCCATTAATTTCACGGGGGTAATCCAGATCCACCGAGAATGGCACGACTTGGTTCACCGGCAACACAAAGAACTCATAAGTGTTCATAAACTCGCGCATCCGATGGTAGATCTCAGTACGTTTAGCCTCTGCCCGAGCCATCTGGGGTCCAGTGAGGCCTACGCCCTGCTCTGCATTCCAAATCACGGTATCTTTGAGTTGATCTTTATGTGAGGTTAATAACGGTGCAATTCGTAACTCGGTTCGCCACGCCCGCCACATCATAAATATCTCACCGGCTTCGCTTAGATCAATCTCGTCATCGATTACATCACAGCCCAAGCGTTCAAATACTTCTCGAGCTGCTCGCATGACCGTTCGTACTTCGGGCTCTAGGGGCAAGCCACCCAAATCCTCGCTGTATGCAACTTTACATCCTTTGAGGTTACGTTGAAGAGGTATATTAAAGATAGAACCTGGGGACTCCAGTGCAATCGGAGAGCGATCATCGGGTCCTGACAACACAGACATCATGAGTGCCAGATCCTCTACGCTACGCGCCATGGGTCCAGCCACACTCATGGTATACCAACCCAATTGCTCAGGCCACGTTGGTACACGCCCAACCGATGGGCGCATGCCAACTAAATTACAAAAGTTAGCGGGGTTACGTAGCGATCCACCTAAATCGGTTCCATCGGCTAGGGCAACCATCCCCGTTGCCAAGGCTACTGCGCCACCACCCGATGACCCACCACAAGTTTTAGTAAGGTCATAAGGATTTAATGTAGTACCAAAGACCGAATTAAATGTTTGACTACCGGCGCCAAACTCTGGGGTATTGGTTTTACCTAAACTAATCGCTCCGGCATTCTTCTGCCGCTCTACGGGTAATGAGTCCACCTGCGGAATATTGTCTTTGTAGATAGGTGAGCCAAAGGTGGTCTTCACGCCTTTGGTCAGAAATAAATCTTTATGCGCTACTGGCAGACCATGTAAAGCACCGATCGCATCCTGTCTCGCCAATTGTGCATCCGCCTCTTTAGCAGCTTGCAAGGCACTCTCGGCAGTCAGGGTAACAATCGCATTGAGTGTTGGATTAAAGCGCTCAACTTGATCAAGATGGGCCGTAATTAATTGGGTCACACTAATTTTTTTGGAACGAATCAACTGCTCCTGCTCACACGCCCCCAAAAAACATAAATCATTACTTGGCATATCAGATCCTATTTATTAATGGGTACATCAAACTGCTTTGCAGCATGAACAATATCAGTCCAGGTCTGATCATCGATCTCGATACCCTGTTTCATTCTAGTTTGCATGATCAGCAACTCTGGTTCACCCGCTATTTGGACGGGGCTTGATGGATGTGCTGCTGGACTTTGTTTGACCCATGAAACGAAAGATGCTACTTCTGTGTCAAATTGTTCTTGAGTATTCGTACTCTGTGGATTAATCAAGATACTAAGCATGCCATTCCAAATAGCTCGACTCTTTTTGGGTCTTGGTTTCCAGGTCCCACTTCCTGTTAATGCTCCCGCCAATAACTCGCAAGCAATTGCAAGGCCTGACCCTTTGTGTTCACCAAAAGGCATCAAGGCGCCCATCTTGCCATCCGCATTGGGTTTGACCACGACACCAGGATCTTGTGTGGGTCGCCCTTGCGGATCAATCAAATATCCTGGCTCCATGGTTTTACCTTGGTTAAAGGCCACGCGCATCTTTCCTTGAGCAACTCGACTAGTTGCAAAGTCTAAGATGAATGGTGCATTGTTTTTAATCGGCACACCGATACAAAAAGGGTTAGTGCCATGGCGTCCATCACCTCCACCCCAAACAGCCACTACAGGTAAAGAGCGAACATTTACTAAATGAATCGATACCAAACCTTGACTAGCTACAATCTCGGCAAAGTGACCAATCCGTCCGAGGTGATGGGCGTTAGATAAAGATACGATGCAACTACCGTGCTTATGAGCACGCTCAATACCCAGTTGCATTGCTTCTTCTCCCACCACTTGACCATAGCCCTGCTGAGCATCGAGCACAAGCAATGAACCAAGATCACTGCGCACCTGACATCCTTGATTAATTTTGAGCACTCCCTCTAGAAATGCCTCCACATATCTCGGAATCATTCCTACGCCATGCGAGTCGTGTCCTTTGAGATTGGCAAGCACTAAGTTATGAGCCACTGTTTTAGCTTCGGCTAGGCTACTTCCCATTGCCTGAACTATTTTTGTGATCTGTTTTTCTAATTCTTGGTGTGTAATAACGGGCATGGTGGTGAGAGGTTCTATTGTTTTAATGAATTTAGGTTCTCGTGTATATTAAATCATCACCTATCGCTCATTACGGATATCTATGTCTACTCGCAAGTTAAAAAAGCCCGAAGAGTTACGAAGTCATCGCTGGTATGGAGTTAAAGATCTCCGCAGCTTTGGTCACCGGTCGCGGACTGCGCAAATGGGATATACCCGCCAAGACTATGCGGGAAAACCTGTAATTGCCATCATCAATACTTGGAGCGACATTAATCCTTGCCATGGTCATTTTCGGCAACGGGCTGAGGAAGTAAAACGGGGGGTATGGCAAGCGGGCGGCTTTCCTGTAGAAATGCCAGCGATGTCACTATCTGAGCCTTTCCAAAAACCTACCACCATGCTCTATCGCAATTTATTAGCCATGGAGACCGAAGAATTATTGCGCTCCTATCCAGCAGATGCGTGCGTCTTAATGGGTGGTTGCGATAAGACCACTCCCGCACTTCTCATGGGTGCGATTAGCATGAACTTACCTACCATCTTCTTGCCCGCTGGTCCGATGTTGCGCGGTGATTACCAAGGTAATTACTTGGGAAGCGGTAGCGATACTTGGAAATATTGGGCAGAGTTACGGGCGGGCAATATTACCGAGAACGATTGGCGGAATATTGAAAACGGGATTGCACGCTCACCCGGTCACTGCATGACCATGGGAACCGCCTCCACCATGACGAGCGCCACTGAGGCCTTGGGTTTATCGCTCTCAGGCTTTGCCTCGATTCCGGCATCCGACTCGCGTCATTCTCAGATGGCTAGCATGACCGGACGGCGTATTGTGGAAATGGCCTGGGAAGATCTCAAACCCTCTGATATTTTGACCAAGGCATCTTTTGACAATGCCATGAGTACGGTCTTAGCGCTCGCAGGTTCTACCAACTCGGTCGTACATATGATTGCCGTGTCGCGCCGTGCTGGCTTTCCATTAACGCTCGATCATATCGATGCGCTAGCTCGTAAGGTTCCAGTTCTAGCCAACCTTCGACCTGCCGGCGAGTATCTGATGGAAGATTTTTATTATGCGGGTGGTTTACGAGCACTCTTAAAGCAACTATCGCCCTTATTAGATCTCACGCAGCAAACTGTAGATGGTAAATCCTTAGGTGAATTGATTTCAGAAGCGAAAGTGTTTAAGCCCGAGGTTATCCGCTCGCTGGATAACCCTTTAGTAGCCAGCGATAGCTTGGCGATCCTCAAGGGTAACCTTGCACCCGATGGCGCGGTCATCAAACCGCCTGCTGCTGAATCGCATCTTCTCAAACATACTGGCAAGGCGGTGGTATTTAAGAACTACGATGACCTCTCCGCACGCATTGATGACCCACAGCTGGATGTCGACAAAGACTCGGTAATTGTGTTGCAAAACGCGGGTCCCTTGGGTGCCCCAGGAATGCCTGAGTGGGGTCAATTACCCATTCCGCAAAAACTGCTCAAGCAAGGTGTGCGCGATATGGTGCGCATCTCCGATGCCCGCATGAGTGGTACCAGTTACGGCGCCTGTGTCTTGCATGTGGCTCCAGAGTCTTATGTTGGCGGGCCATTGGCTTTAGTCAGGGATGGTGATTTGATTGAGTTGGATGTGCCAGCGCGCAAACTCAATGTCTTAATCTCAGACGCAGAAATGACCAAACGAAAGCAAGCCTGGCAAGCCCCTCTCAAGAAATTTGATCGTGGCTTTGGCAAGATGTACAGTGCGCATGTCTTGCAGGCCGATCAAGGTTGTGACTTTGACTTTTTAGAAACGTCGCACCAAGAGCAATCTGGAACAGATCCTGAGATCCATTAAGTGAATAATCCTACGCAACTTCGTCGGTATAAGGCTTTATCCTGCTAGTTTTTTACGATTGATTTCAAGTCGTCGATCTACTAATGCCACTTGGGCATCAATGGCAGGGTGACTCATTCCCTTTGAGCGGGCAATTAACTGGACCAATTTATCAGCCCGTTCAATATTGGGCGCTCCATTTTGTAGGGCTCTAGCAGCAGATGCTGGGCGTGAGAGTGACTGTGCAGCAGCTGCATATTTCTCAAAAGGAACCAAGTCGTTTGGCTGAGCGCCAAGTGCTACACACATATCAAACACAAAGTTATAAACCGAACGCGACTCCTCGATATTGGCATGAACTGCATCTTGAGTATTACGCATTCCATCTTCAGTAATGCAGCGGTAATTCCCAGCTAATAACATCGACCATTTAGCCAATGGCACAAACAAGGAGTCATGCACCTTTAATTTGACCGGGAGTTCAATTTTTCCTTCTGGTGTCTCAAAACGGGCATTAGCGACATCCGCTTCTAGTTGGCGCAGTATGGTGTTATAGCGATCATTGTCAAAAGTAGCGCACTTGAAATTAGTTGGCAGGGTAACTTGCAAGAAATTTGCCTGCTCACCTTGTGGACGTATGGCCTGAGGATCTGGGCTATTGAGGGTCAGATTGGCTGGATCAAACGAGTCCCAGATCCTCGCATCGGTATACGCAGATTCAAGCGATTTGTATTCCAAGCCAGGTATGCGCTTAATGAAAGGCAATGGTGGCATGTTCATGATGGACATACAAGGTAAGCCCGAGCGACCAATTGCGTCCATCAACTCCCGAACTCCAGCAGAACGGTATTGTGGTTCTTGCATGCAAAGTCCTACCAAGTCATATTGGCTTAGATCATTCCCCTCAGCAGGTCCAGCAGTAACGCGACCTGGGAGCAATCGTGACTCCAGTAAAACGGGTTCCGTACGACCACGGATTGGGAGTCGAACCTTAAAGCCCTCTTTATTAATCAGTGTAGCCTCTTCAGGTAAACACACTAAGTGGATATGGTGGCCGCCATATAAAAGTTTTGAGGCCAAGAGAGAGCCATAGGAGGCTCCGAGTAGTAAGATTTTATAGGGCATATATTTTTAGGCAGGATTTAATTTCTTCATTTCGAAACGTGTAATTTATGTCACCAATACCAATCTTCGTCAGCATCATTGACAAAGTCACCTAACACAAGTGAATTTTATTTAGATGAAGTAACTGCCATTGCATCTTTAGCCCAACCTGCGCGAATCTGCTTTTTTGGTTTTCGTAAAACGAGCATATTTCCCTCAACCGATAAGTGTGCAATCTTATCAGAACCAATATCCTAAATTAATACTTAGTTCGTCTTCAGTCTTGCTTCTTTGAGTCGCGGCTCTACCAGATGGCCTTTACGTGCTCGGTTGCCAGCAAATCCCTTCAATGCTTTTGCATCTAGGATAGTGTCGGTTGGTTTGCCACCCCTGCCAAGACCACTATAGCTAGCCCCTTCTGCTCCAAATGCGATTGCGGATCTCAAGAACTCTTTGGCATCAAGCCCCATCAAGATGACACCTTTGCCACCGGTTGGTAAGCGTTTGAGTTCATCAAGTGGGAATACTAACAAGCGACCATTTTCGGAGAGACAAGCAACCTGTCGCATCCCCTCCACTACTTTGGCTGCTCCAAGCGGTGCGTCACCCTGCATTTTTTTGTCTAAGCCCACAAACGATTTACCAGCCTTATTACGAGTAAACATATCCGCCACATTCGCCAAGAAACCATTACCGCCTTTGGTCGAGATCAAGACCAGATCATCGGCATGCCCTGCGTAATAGGCCACCATCTGCGACCCGGGGGCAAGATTAACAAAGCTCGTTAATGGCGAACCATCACCGCGCGCTCCTGGTAACTCACTCACCGAAACGGTATAAACCCGGCCATCGGTACCAAAGCCCAGCATCTGATCGACAGTACGGCACTCAAAGGTGTCATACAGAGCATCGCCTGCCTTAAACGTGAACTGTTGCGAGTCATGCTCATGGCCTTGGCGAACGCGCACCCATCCTTTTTGCGAGACGATGACCGTAACCGGCTCATCAATCACCTTGACCTCTGCCACTGCGCGCTCGTCTTGCTTCATCAGGGTGCGGCGCTGGTCACCAAAGTCCTTCGCATCAGCCTCAATCTCTTTAATGATGTGCTTGCGAAGCGAGGACTCATTGTTGAGGAGCTCATCCAACTCTGTTTTTTGCCCTTTGAGTTCTTTGAGTTCTTGTTCGATCTTAATGCCTTCTAATCTAGCGAGCTGACGCAGACGAATCTCCAAAATATCTTCGGCTTGGCGCTCACTCAATTTAAAGGCTTTCATCAGATCCGGTTTAGGCTCATCGCTGTTCCGAATCAACTTAATTACCTTATCAATATTAAGGAAGACGATCTTGCGTCCTTCCAAAATATGCATGCGATCTTTGACCTTACCAAGACGATGGGTCGTGCGCCGCGTGACCGTTCCTACTCTGAATTCAATCCACTCGCTCAAGATCTCCTTGAGGCCCTTTTGTCGGGGTCGACCATCGTTCCCAATCATCACGAGATTGATCGAGGCGTTGGACTCTAAGGAAGTGTGGGCTAAGAGCAGTGTGACAAACTCATGTTGCTCAATGTTCTTGCTCTTTGGTTCAAAGACGAGGCGGACAGGAGCGCCACGAGTTGACTCATCGCGAACGCTATCTAAGACATTGAGGATGGTTTGTCTAAGATTAATTTGTTCAGCACTTAAAGACTTCTTACCTAATTTCACCTTCGGGTTGGTGAGCTCTTCAATCTCTTGCAAGACCTTCTGTGTGGAGGTAGCAGGTGGTAACTCATTAACGACAACCTGCCATTGCCCACGCGCCAACTCTTCAATGCTCCAACGGGCACGCACTTTAATAGACCCGCGGCCGTTCTCATAAATTTGGGCGATCTCACTCGCCGAGGAAATAATCTGCCCGCCACCCGGAAAATCTGGTCCAGGTATGAGTTTGAGTAAATCCGCTGTACTTGTTTTAGCGGACTTCATTAAGGCAATGGTAGCTGCTGCAACTTCGCGAAGATTGTGCGATGGAATCTCAGTCGCCATCCCTACCGCAATACCCGATGCGCCATTAAGCAATACAAAGGGAAGGCGTGCTGGTAGCAGTTTAGGTTCTTTGAATGAGCCGTCGTAGTTCGGTACAAAATCAACCGTACCCTCATCGATCTCGGCTAACAGTAAATTAGCAATTTTGGTTAAACGCGCTTCGGTGTAACGCATCGCCGCTGCGCCATCGCCATCGCGTGAACCAAAATTACCCTGTCCATCAATCAACGGGTAACGTAAGGAAAAATCTTGTGCGAGTCGTACGAGTGCATCGTATGCCGATTGATCACCATGCGGATGGAATTTGCCTAAGACATCACCAACCACTCGCGCACTCTTCACTGGTTTGGCATCCGCACGCAGCCCCATCTCGTTCATCGAGAACAGAATGCGGCGCTGCACAGGCTTTTGCCCATCGGCAACCTCAGGAAGAGCCCTGCCCTTGACCACGCTAATGGCGTAATCTAGATACGCGCGTTCCGCATAGACTCCCAATGAAAGAGCTTCGTCTGCTAGAGTGATTTTTTTAGGGGGGCGCTCATCGACCATGGCAAATAGATCACCCTGATCAGAGACTTTCTTACTCTTGCTATTTTTAGAAATGGGGCTTGGTTTTTTACTGGGCATGATGGATCCTAAATATCGGCCTCGACCTCGTTGCCGCGCTCTTCTAACCAATCGCGTCTGGCGCCTGACTCTGATTTACCCATCAACATATCCATCGTTTTAATCGTATCGCTCTCACTCATCTCTCCCAAACTCATAGGAAGAAGTCTGCGAGTATCCGGATTTAAAGTGGTGTCCCACAACTGCTCGGCACTCATCTCACCCAAGCCCTTAAAACGTGAGATCTGCCATGCACCATCGCGTACGCCATCTTTGCGTAACTTATCTTCAATTGCAATCAACTCGCTTTCATCGAGCGCATAAATCTTTTGTGCAGGCTTCTTGCCACGCGCGGGCGCATCAACCCTAAACAAGGGTGGTCTAGCGATATACACATTGCCATTCTCAATCAGTCTTGGAAAGTGTTTATAAAAGAGTGTGAGTAGGAGAACTTGAATATGCGAGCCATCCACATCCGCATCCGAGAGGATACAGATCTTGCCATAGCGCAAATTGCTGAGATTGGGCTCATCGGTCGGTCCGTGCGGATCAACCCCAATCGCTACCGCAATATCATGCACCTCATTATTGGCAAAGAGCCGATCACGCTCGGTCTCCCAGGTGTTTAGTACCTTACCGCGTAGAGGCAGGATGGCTTGATATTCTTTATTGCGACCCATTTTTGCTGAGCCACCGGCTGAGTCTCCCTCGACTAAGAAGAGTTCATTAAGAGCAATGTCTTGGCTCTCACAATCGGTTAGCTTACCAGGCAGTACCGCAACCCCCGAGGATTTTTTCTTTTCCACCTTTTGGCCTGCTCGGGTCCTTGCTTGCGCTTGCTTAATCACAAGCTCAGCGAGGGTGCGGCCGTAATCCACATGCTGGTTTAACCACAACTCCAAGGCTGACTTCACAAAACCCGAGACCAAGCGTACGGCATCCCTGGAGTTCAAGCGCTCCTTAATTTGCCCTTGAAACTGTGGGTCCAATACTTTGGCAGACAAAATAAATGAGGCACGAGCAAAGACATCCTCTGGCATGAGCTTCACACCTTTGGGTTGCAGCGCGTGGATCTCTACAAAGCTCTTCACTGCATTAAAGAGTCCTTCACGTAGTCCACTTTCGTGTGTTCCACCCGCTGGTGTAGGAATCAAGTTCACGTAACTCTCACGCACGGGAGCGCCATCTTCGGTCCAACTCACTACCCACGCAGCACCTTCGCCCTCGGCAAAGGACTCTTCCTCGCCAGCACCCGAGGCGTAGTGCTCGCCCTCAAAGGCTGGAATGACGGGCGCACTATGGCCCCCTTGAGCCAGAGACTCATCCAAGTAGCCCTTGAGTCCTTGAGCATAGAGCCAGGATTGGCTTTGACCATTCTTTTCGTGAACTAGGGTGACCTTCACTCCTGGCAATAAGACCGCCTTGGAACGTAAGAGTCGCTCAAGATCGGCTAGCGGAATTTGTGCACTATCAAAATATTTAGGGTTGGGCCACGCGCGCACTTTAGTGCCATGCGCTTTATCACCTTTGGTGGCAGCTTTGGATTTGAGTTTCTCGATCACATCGCCATCGGCAAAGGTAATGGTGGATACCTGTTGTTCACGCCAAACCGTGACCTCGAGTCGTTTGGAGAGTGCATTGGTGACCGATACGCCCACGCCATGCAGACCGCCTGAGAATGCATAGGCACCACCAGCACCCTTCTCAAACTTGCCTCCCGCATGCAGTTGGGTAAACACAATCTCAACTACTGGTTTCTTTTCTTGTGAATGGATCCCTACTGGAATACCACGGCCATCATCTTCGATGCTCACACTGCCATCGGTGTGTAAGGTAACAAGCACTTCCTTGCCATAGCCACCGAGAGCTTCGTCTGAGGCGTTATCGAGCACCTCTTGAATAATGTGCAATGGATTATCGGTCCGGGTATACATCCCAGGACGTTGACGCACCGGCTCCAAGCCCTTTAAGACTTTGATAGAGGATTCGCTGTACTGAGCAGTTTTACGAGTAGCCATGCGCAGAAATTGTAGTCATAACTCAGAGTCGGGGGCTAAAGCATGGGAAAATAAGGGTTATGGGTGCTCTCAGTCATATTCGTGTTCTTGATCTCAGCCGCGTTTTGGCCGGTCCGTGGTGTGCACAGAACTTAGCCGATTTAGGGGCTGAGGTGATTAAAGTGGAGCGTCCCAAGAGTGGAGACGACACCCGCCACTGGGGCCCTCCCTTTGCGAAAGATCCATTAGGTAAGGATACAAGCGAGTCTGCCTATTACATCTCGATTAATCGTAATAAGAAATCCATCACCCTCGATATCAGCACACCTGAGGGTCAAGAGATTGTGCGTGGTCTTGTTGAACAGTCTGACGTGGTGATCGAGAACTACAAAGTGGGGCAGCTGGCAAAGTACGGTTTGGATTACGAAAGTCTGAGAGCGATTAAACCCAATTTAATTTATTGCTCCATCACCGGCTTTGGACAAACCGGTCCGTATCAACACCGTGCAGGCTACGATTTCATATTGCAAGGTATGGGTGGGTTCATGAGTATTACGGGTGAAGCCGATCATCTTCCTGGCGGTGGTCCTCAAAAAGCAGGGGTCGCAATTGTCGATCTCTTTACCGGCATGTATGCCAGTTCTGCTATTTTGGCTGCGGTGATCCACCGCGATCGCAGTGGCGAAGGTCAATACATTGATATGGCACTGCTTGATACTCAAGTTGCCATGCTCGCCAATATCTCCAGTAATTATTTGTGTAGTGGCGTATCACCCCATCGGTGGGGCAATGCGCATCCGAATGTGGTGCCCTATCAAACCTTCCAAACCTCTGATAGTTGGATCATCGTAGCCGTTGGTAACGATGGTCAATTTAGACACTTTGTGAAAGCGGGCGATCGCGAATTGTTGGCCGACGATCCACGCTTTGCGACCAATCCTGCACGGATTGAGTATCGGGATGCTCTCATTCCCTTACTTGCGGCGATGGTGAAAGAAAAGACCAAAGTGGAGTGGATCTCACTTCTGGAATCGGTGGGAGTCCCTTGCGGTCCCATCAATAATTTACAAGAGGTGTTTGAGAACGAGCAAGTTGTTGCACGGGGGATCCAACTGAATGTGCCCCATCCGACTGCTGGCTCCATGAAACTTGTAGCCAGTCCGATGCGTTTATCCAAAACTCCAGTTACCATGCGCATGCCCCCACCGTTACTGGGTGAGCATACGGAAGAGATATTAAGTGCCACACTTCACTACACTCATGAACAGATCGCGCAATTGCGCTCCAAAGGAATCATCGATTGAATACCACACGCACTCCCTCCTTATCGCTGATGCAAGTGCTAATTTTTGGCAGTCTGATGGTAACCCTTTCGATGGGTATTCGGCATGGCTTTGGTTTATTTAATTTACCCATTACCTCTGCCAATGGCTGGGGTCGCGAGACCTATGCCTTAGCAATTGCCCTACAAAACTTAGTGTGGGGCTTTGCACAACCAGTGGCTGGGGCATTGGCCGATCGGTATGGCCCATTCAAGATCATGGTGATCGGTGGTTTCTTGTACGGGCTTGGCTTAATTGGGATGGCACTCACTAGTGATCCATTCCTGTTTAATCTTGCAGGTGGCTTAGCCATTGGCATTGGCCTAGCAGCGACAACCTATAGCGTGGTCTACGGCATCTTAGGACGCAATGTATCGCCTGAGAAACGCGTTTGGGCAATGGGTATTACTGCTGCAGCAGGCTCCTTTGGGCAGTTCTTAATGATGCCCCTTGAGCAGGGGCTCATCAGTAATTTTGGTGCTAATGAAGCACTGATCTATTTGGGCTTACTTGCCTCACTCATGATCCCGCTGGCATTTTGTCTGCGGGAGACAGGCTTTACAGCCAACCAAGCAGGTGATCAAACAATTCGGCAAGCGCTGAGTGAGGCAATGGGTAACCGTAATTTTCGGTTCTTAATGATGGGTTATTTTGTATGCGGTTTTCAGGTGGTCTTTATTACCTTGCACCTCGCTCCTTATCTCAAAGACATGTCCCTCAAATACCCAGAGATCAATGGTGCAACGGTTGCTACCACCGCATTGGCTTTGATTGGCCTATTTAACGTGATTGGTACCTACTATGCCGGGGTCTTGGGTCAACGATTTCCAAAACGCTTTTTGCTATCGGGTATTTATATCTCACGCTCAGTAGCCATTACTTTATTTCTACTATTTCCGCTTAGTGCAACCACTACCTATGTGTTTGCAGCGGTGATGGGAGTTCTTTGGCTATCCACCATTCCACTGACCAATGCGATCGTGGCACAAATTTTTGGAGTGAAATACCTCACGATGCTCTCGGGAGTAGTGTTCTTCTCGCATCAGCTCGGTAGTTTTTGTGGGGCCTATTTTGGGGGCTATTTATACGACCTTACTGGCTCCTATCAAATCGTTTGGGGCATTGCAATTGCCTTGGGTGTCTTTGCTTGCCTCATTAATCTACCGATCCGTGAAGAGCCTTTGGTGCGTCCCGCAATGGCTTAAGATGCAAGCACGTACAGACGCTTTCGGTAGAATAAGTTGATGAGCAAGTATTTATTTCTGTCCCACGCGAGCCCTTCTTGGAAGAAGCGCTTCGGGTATGTGATTTCAGTTGTAGCACTTGCCTTAGTTTTTGCGCTCTACTCCATCCCCGAGGTGGTGATTGGTTTAGCTAATCAAGCTTGGGCTTTGTGTGGATGGTGATTCGTTTTAACCCGCTGTAGCACAATGGATAGTGCAATCGCCTCCTAAGCGATAGATCCAGGTTCGACTCCTGGCAGGGGGACCATTAAAGCCATGTAAAGTTTCTATTGGGATTAATCCCACTCCCTTCAAATTAAATCATGTCAAGCAGAATTTATTTATTTTTGCTGTGATGCAACTGAAGTTATCCACAGCGAATGTGGATAAATGTACGAATTGTTTTCTAAGTACTGATTTTGTATAGAGTGAACTAGGATGCTGAAAAATTGAGCAGTTATGAACGTACTTGTCGTGCGCCAAACTCACTGTATTTATTTATAGACACTCTGCATAAAAATAAAGTTCTTAGGTCTTGCCTTTTTACAAAAGTCGTATTAGGCATGAGCTCATTCTTATCGCCCAAGTTCTGATAAGCGCTTACTTGGGCTAATTGCTTCGGGATCAATCACGATCTCGATGATTGCTCCGTCTGGGCTCTTAAGCGCCTCTTGTATTGCTAGTGCAAATTGTTCAGTCTTCTCAACGCGGTATGCCGGCATGGAGAAGCTCTTGGCAAAGTCAATAAAATTGGGGTTGGTGAGTTCGGTGCCTGAGACCCGCGCCTTGTACTCCCGCTCTTGATGCATACGGATCGTGCCGTACATACCATTGTTCACAATAATCACGATCGGTTTCGCCTGATAGCGCATGGCGGTAGCCAACTCTTGGCAGTTCATCATAAAGTCACCATCGCCGCAGAACGCGACAGCAACGCGTGTGGGATCAACGATCTTGGCAGCAATGGCGGCGGGCAGTCCATAGCCCATTGACCCGTTAGCAGGCGCTAATTGGGATTTAAATCCCCCATAGGGATAAAAGCGATGTAAGAAGGCAGCAAAGTTTCCTGCCCCATTCGTTAGGATTGCATTGCGTGGCAAGTGACTTTGTAGTGCCGATACGATTTCACTTAATTGCACAGGACCGGGGATGGTGGTGGGCTTACTAAATGCGAGATAAGCATCGTGTGCTACTTTCATTTGGACTCGCTCAAGCTGTGGTCCCATGAAGATCTTGCTAAGTGCATCACAAAATGCCTGCGGTGATGCACAAATGGGGTAATCGGCGTAGTACACCCTGCCCAGTTCATCCGGACTGGGTAGTACATGAATCAATGGCATTTGTGGTTTGGGGACTGTGAGCACGGTGTATCCAGCCATGGTCATCTCGCCTAAGCGCTCCCCAATTACTAAGAGCATGTCAGCTTCTTGTACACGCTTTACTAATGCTGGATTCGCTGCAATGCCTAGGTCTCCCGCAAAACATGGGTCCAAGTTATCGAGTAGATCTTGAGAGCGAAAGCTTGTTGCTACTGGGACCTGCTCGCGATTGGCCCAGGCTGAGAGCGCATTGCAGGCTGCCTTGGTCCACGATCCACCACCCGCAATCACCATTGGTCGTTTGGCATTTGCAAATTGCTGCATGGCATTTGCAAAGAGTGTTTGATCAAGACCCGTTGCAATCATCTGTGCTGCTGGGGTTGGTTTCTCTTGTGCCTCTTTAAATAAAACATCTTCGGGGAGCGCTAAGACCACGGGGCCCTTTCGGCCAGACTGCGCTAGATGAAAGGCGTGCGAGACAAACTCGTCAATCCGATCGGTGCGATCAATACTCCCTACCCATTTGGAACACTCGGAGTAGACCTTGCGGTAATCCATTTCTTGGAAGGCCTCGCGCTCCACCATATCGGTTCCTACTTGACCAATCAGAACGACCATCGGGGTTGAGTCTTGATAGGCGGTATGTACACCGATTAAGGCGTTTGCTGCACCTGGTCCACGCGTCACCATGACCACCCCCGGTTTGCCGGTCAACTTGGCATAGGCCTCTGCCATATAGGCTGCGCCACCCTCTTGCCGGCAGGTAATAAAACGTAGGCGCTCCTGATGATCTACCAAACCATCCAATAGGGGCAAGAAGCTCTCACCGGGCACCCCAAAGGCAATCTCTACGCCCTGGCGTACCAAGGCATTCGCTAGGATCTGGCCGCCGTGCATCGTATTGGGGTGGGTTTGGCTCATGGTGCTCTTTCCTTGTTTTGCTAATACACTATTTAGATGAATAGTTTAACGACAAGTACCTTGGCCGCTCTCGAAGAAATGCTACAGAACGCCAAACGTAATCCAAGTTCAGATTGCTTACCGGTCTACTTTGAAAAAATATATGTGGGTAATATTAGCCGTCCATTGATTAGCGCAGTGGAGGATCTCTTAAAACATGGATCCTTTCCGCATATTCAGATGGATATTACGCGGATTATTTTAAAGAATGCACCGCCTGCCCAACTCAGTGATAGTCTTCGCGCCCTCGCGAATGGTCTGCATCAACTGGGATTAATCCCCGCTTGGCGTAATGAAGAGTTTGCGTGGTATGGAAGTGATGGTCATGAGTATTTTCGGGTAGAGCGTGCTGCGTTTCGTACGTTTGGCTTTCGCAGTCAAGCAGCTCATATCAATGGTTTTACCTCGACAGGAACGCTTTGGTTAGGTCGGCGTAGCGAGAGCAAACAGATTGATCCGGGTAAGCTCGATAACCTCAGTGCTGGCGGTATTAATGCCAATGAGACCGCAGTGCACTGTGCGATTCGTGAACTGTGGGAAGAGGCCGGTGTTCCACAAGGGATTGCACAGCAGATTAATCCTGCTGGAACATTGGTAATCCATCGCCCTCACCCACCCCATGGAATTCATCATGAAATGTTGTTCATGTTTGATCTTGAGGTGCCCAGAAATCTGGTTCCAGTGAACCACGATGGTGAAGTAAGTCGGTTTATTGAGCTTGATCTTGCAGAAGCTGCTGCCCGCATTTTGGCTGATGAATTCACCGACGATGCTGCTTTAGTTACTTCTGACTTTATCTTGCGTCGCAATAGATGATCATGGCTCAGGCCTAGAGCCCTTGCTTGATATAGCTCATGGATTGGCTTGGGGAATTCATGGTTAAATGTGGTTAAGGATGAAACAGGGGTGCCCCCACTTGCTAGTGGTGCTGAGAAAGACCCTTTAACCCGATCCAGATAATGCTGGCGTGGGGAGTTCCATCAGACCGACACCCGGTTTCGTCCACTCTATATCAATGTATTTTGCGAGGAGATGGACATGAGTGTTAGCACCGATACCAAGGATCAAAAGAAAAGTAAGCCTGAGGTTCCAAGCCTGAAAAGTTTGGAGCGTGATTTTGGGCAGAAGTTTGCCTACCCTGCCTCCACCAAAACCTATCTCGAGGGCTCGCGTCCCGATATCAAAGCACCAATTCGGATGATTGAGCAATTGCCCACCAAAACGGGTGAGACCGAAACGTCTAACCCACCCATCCCGGTGTATGACACCTCGGGTCCTTACAGTGATCCCGATATTGTGATTAATTTGGAGAAAGGTCTACCAAAATTACGCAGTCAATGGATTGAAGAGCGCAAAGATACTCAACAACTAACTGGCCCGTCTTCGGAGTATGGTGTTGCACGCGCGCATGATGCCGCCACAGCGAATTTGCGCTTTGCGCATATCGCCGCTCCACGGGTTTCTAAGTCTGGTGCGAATGTCAGTCAGATGCACTATGCCCGCAAAGGCATCATCACCCCCGAGATGGAATACGTTGCCCTGCGCGAGTCCTTAGGTCTTGAAAAACTCCGTCAAGATCCCCGCTATACCCAAATCCTTAAGCAGCACCCTGGTAAATCCTTTGGTGCCAATATTCCGGATGTAATTACTCCAGAGTTTGTACGATCTGAGATTGCTGCTGGGCGTGCCATTATTCCTGCCAACATCAATCACCCTGAGTTAGAGCCAATGATTATTGGTCGTAACTTCCGTGTGAAGATCAATGGTAATTTAGGGAACTCTGCAGTGACCTCATCCATCAACGAAGAGGTTGAGAAAATGGTTTGGGCGATTCGGTGGGGTGCAGACACCATCATGGATCTGTCTACTGGTAAGCATATTCATGAGACCCGCGAGTGGATTATTCGTAACTCGCCTGTACCGATTGGTACCGTGCCCATTTATCAAGCTCTGGATAAGACCGGCGGCATTGCCGAAGACCTCACTTGGGAAATGTTCCGCGATACGCTCGTAGAACAAGCTGAACAGGGTGTGGACTACTTCACCATCCATGCAGGCGTCTTACTCCGTTATGTACCATTGACCGCTGATCGCATTACGGGCATCGTCTCGCGCGGTGGCTCGATCATGGCGAAATGGTGTCTTGCCCATCATAAAGAGAACTTCCTTTACACCCGCTTTGATGAGATCTGCGAGATCATGAAGGCGTACGACGTCTCCTTTAGCTTAGGCGACGGTCTGCGTCCAGGTTGCATTGCCGACTCCAATGATGCAGCACAGTTTGGAGAACTCCACACCCTAGGTGAACTCACTGCCAAAGCGTGGGAGCACGATGTTCAAGTGATGATTGAAGGTCCTGGCCACGTTCCGATGCAACGGATTGAAGAGAACATGACCGAAGAGCTCAAGCATTGCTTAGAAGCTCCCTTTTACACCTTAGGACCCTTAATCACCGATATCGCCCCAGGCTATGACCACATCACCAGTGGTGTGGGAGCTGCTCAAATTGGTTGGTATGGCACCGCAATGCTTTGCTATGTCACACCTAAGGAGCATTTGGGTTTGCCAGACAAAGAAGATGTGCGCGAGGGCATCATTACCTACAAGATTGCTGCCCACGGTGCCGACTTAGCCAAAGGCTTTCCGGGCACTCAGTTACGCGATAACGCACTCTCTAAAGCGCGTTTTGAGTTCCGTTGGGAAGATCAGTTCAATCTTGGCTTAGATCCTGAGCGGGCCCGCGAGTATCACGATGCTACCTTGCCGGCTGAAGGTGCAAAGATTGCACACTTCTGCTCAATGTGTGGTCCGAAGTTCTGCTCGATGAAGATTACGCAAGATGTTCGCGATTACGCTGCCAGTCTCAAAGAAGGTGTTGACCCGAGTAAGGCAATGGAAGAGAAATCGATCGAGTTCAGAAAACGTGGTAGCGAGATCTATCAGTAAGGATCTTTGCATGTCACGGTCTTATGCCATTTTAGGTGCCGGTCTGATGGGCCGAATGATGGCCTATGCCCTTGCGAAAGACGGGGCAGTGATAGCTTTGTTTGAACGCAGCGGTCCTGATGCAGAGCAATCAGCTGCGCGGGTTGCTGCCTCCATGCTTGCTCCGCTTGCCGAGTCTGCAATTACCGAACCATCCGTAGTGCGCATGGGTCTGTATGGTCTTGATCGCTGGAAGAGCTTGATTGAACAACTCAATCGCGAGGTTGAGCAACAGACCTTCTTTGCCCAAAATGGCACCTTGGTTCTGTGGCATCGTCTAGATGCTGCCGAGGCACAACGGTTTGCCGAGCACCTCGAGCGTAATGTGCGGATGAACCCAGCACTCTCCTCGCCTTGGCATCTCGATAGCAAGGCCTTGGCTGAACTTGAGCCCAGTGTGGCGGAGCGCTTTGCACAAGGTCTGTTCTTACCCCGAGAGGGTCAACTGGATAATCGGCAGTTGTTAACCGCTTTATTGCAAGCTCTCCAGCAGTTACCTGTGACCTTTCATTGGGATACCGCCTGCGAGCCTGAAGAACTTAAAGGTCAGGCTTTTGATTGGGTGATTGATTGTCGGGGCTTGGGTGCTAAGACCTCGTGGTCCAACACGCACAATCCCTTACGCGGTGTGCGGGGCGAGGTTATTCGGGTGCATGCCCCTGAAGTGAAGTTGCAACGCCCTACTCGATTGATCCATCCGCGCTATCCGATTTACATTGCCCCTAAAGAGAATGATCTCTACGTCATCGGTGCCACTGAAATTGAGTCTGAGGATCTATCTCCGGTGAGCGTGCGCTCCTCGATGGAGCTTTTGTCGGCAGCGTATTCGGTACACTCGGGCTTTGCAGAAGCGCGCATTCTAGAGTCTGCTACGCAATGTCGGCCCACCTTGAAAAACAATTTACCCGAGATCTGTGTACCACGTGCCGGCCTCATGCAAATCAATGGCCTCTATCGCCACGGTTATTTAATTGCTCCTGCGCTAGTCGATACCGCCCAAGAACTACTGCAAGAGACCGATAGCGCCCTGGCGAGACGCTTTGAGATTGCGGTTCATCATCACGATCGCATGAGTAGCTTTGCATGATGCGCGTCCTAGTGAATCAAAATCCCCACGAGCTTGCGCCGTCCTCGAAGGTGAGCGATCTCTTGACCTTGTTGGATGCTAAACCACCATATGCAGTTGCTGTTAACTTGCAGTTCATCCCTAAGTCGCAACATACTCTGCATGTTTTACAGGAGAATGATGCTGTTGAGATCATCTCACCTGTCACGGGTGGTTAATCTTTTTTATTCGAATTCTTTATGACCGCACCCCTTCCCGCCAAGATTGATGATCCCCTCATCCTGTACGGTGAGTCCTTTGCAAGTCGTTTGTTGCTAGGTACTTCCCGTTATCCATCGCCTCAGGTTCTTGAGACCGCAGTGCAACGCGCTCGCCCTGCCATGATTACAGCGAGTTTGCGCCGTCAGGGCTCTGCTGCCTCAGAGGCACATAGTGGTTTTTGGGAACTCCTCAAGAAAATGGCGGTCCCCGTGCTTCCCAACACTGCAGGCTGCCATCGTCCACAAGAGGTGATCACCACCGCACAAATGGCACGCGAGGTTTTTGAAACCAATTGGATCAAACTCGAGTTAATTGGTGACGACTACACTTTGCAACCCGATACCTTGCGCTTAGTTGAAACAGCCGAGCACTTAATTAAAGATGGCTTTAAGGTCTTGCCCTATTGCACCGAGGATTTAATTTTGTGTCAGCGTTTAGTGGATGTGGGCTGCCAAGCAGTAATGCCTTGGGCTGCCCCGATTGGTACAGGGCAAGGCCCTCTCAACCCCTATGCTCTGAAGCTATTGCGTGAGCGTCTCTCAGTTCCCCTGTTGGTGGATGCGGGCCTTGGCCTTCCCTCGCATGCCTGCACAGTCATGGAATGGGGTTTTGATGGGGTCTTACTCAACACCGCTGTTGCACTCGCTCATGATCCCGTATCCATGGCGCATGCGTTTGCGCAAGCGGTTGATGCAGGCCGTCAAGCTTATTTATCCGGGGCCATGCAAGCCCAAGACTCTGCCCAAGCCAGCACTCCACTCGTTGGCACTCCGTTCTGGCATCAAGACCCGGGGACAAATCCGTGAGCCATATCCGTGAGTTAGCAAAGCACATTGTGGAAGCGCATCGTGGCGATGATCTTTGTTTACCCTTGCCTGCGTTTAGCCCGAGTCATCCACCGCCGGTCATGAAGACCGAGAGCGGTCAAGATCAATATGAGCTTGCCGGCACTATTGCTGCGATTGAAATGGGCTTTATTGACAGCGATGCACGGGTCTTGGGGAAGGCATGGTCGCGAATGGTGAAGCAAGAAGGCGACTTCAATCCCAAGAGTTGGCCATCACGTCCCGAGTACTTTGATCTCATTTCCTTCACCCGCGACATTAACCCAAAAGCGTTTAAAGAATGTCCAAAGCGGTTGGGTCTGTATGGAGTATTTCCGGATGCCGATTGGATTGCACGCATGGTTGATGCCGAGCTTCCAACCGCACAATTACGCTTTAAGTCGGATGACCCCAAGGAGATCCGCAAACAGATTAAGGCTGCGGTCTCTGCCGTTCAGGGCAGCAATACCCTCTTGTTTATCAATGACCATTGGGAAGAAGCGATTGCGGCAGGCGCCTATGGTGTTCATCTCGGTCAAGATGACCTAGCAAGTGCTAATTTAGATGCGATTCGGGATGCCGGTCTGCGTTTAGGTTTGAGCACTCATGGCTATGCCGAGTTGATCATTGCGGATTGCTTCTGTCCGAGTTACATCGCCATGGGTGCAGTGTTCCCGACCAATCTCAAGAAGATGCCCACCGCTCCGCAAGGACTAGGGCGTCTGTATGCCTATGCCAAACTCATGGAGCATTACTCGTTGGTTGCTATTGGTGGCATTGATGAAAGCAGCATTCATGCAGTGTCACAAAGTGGCGTGGGCTCGGTTGCGGTAGTGCGAGCGATTGTGGCTGCAAATGATCCTAAGGTTGCAGTCAAACGTTTAAAAGAGTTGATGAAGACCAACTAAGAAATTTAATCGGGCTCTGGTAGTTTGGTGGGATAGAAGTCATGCATATGCCACAGGGGTCCTGGACCTTTGCCAATATCGAGTCTTTGCCCCGCTTCAATGGCTGCCGTTACAAATGAGATTGCCTTTGCGACTGAATGTTTTAGATCGTGCTGATCAGCCAGATAGGTAGCAATCGCAGACGATAAGGAGCACCCTGTTCCATGGGTATTGGAGCTTGGGATCCGTGGATGCAAAAACGCTTGCTGCAAAATAACGGGTTCGCCATCCTTCATATCGTGCCAGAGAAGGTAGTCCATTAACTCTTTGGGCTCACCTGCTAGATGTCCACCTTTGATTAAGACTGCTTTGGGGCCCATGGCCAAGAGCTCATGTGCAGCCTCTTCAAATTGAACGGTCTCATGAATGGGTCTGCCCAATAAGATCGATGCTTCATGCAAATTGGGGGTAATGATGGTGGCCAGTGGAAAAAGTTCTGCAACCATCGCTTTGGCGGTATCGTCCCCACCCAAGCTAGCACCTGAGGTCGCCATTAAGACTGGGTCTAAGACAATCCGTTTTATTTGGTGCTTTTTAAGAGACGCGGCAACGGTATTCACAATCGCAGGGCTGGCCAACATCCCGATCTTCACAACATCAACACCAATATCGCTGACCACGGCATCGATCTGAGCCTGAACCACATCAAGATCAATATCCTGAATGCGCGTAACACCCATCGTGTTTTGTGCCGTGATCGCTGTAATTACGGTCATGCCAAAGCCACCTAAGGCAGTAATGACCTTCAGATCCGCCTGAATACCTGCGCCACCACCGCTATCAGAACCAGCAATACTCAAGACTCTAGGGATAAAGATCGGGCTGGGTGAAGAGGGTTTCATCAAATGGGAAAGGACTTAATCTATTCGCTATAATAGCGTCTATTCCCTGATAGCTCAGTCGGTAGAGCGACGGACTGTTAATCCGCAGGTCCCTGGTTCGAGTCCAGGTCGGGGAGCCAAATTCAGTAAGGCTTACAGCTTAATTTTCTTGTAAGCCTTTTTTGTTTTCTATGAAGCATTACTCAAGCCTACTGTCATTCCACCGCAGACATAATGTATTTGCCCTGTAATAAATCCTGCCCGATCGTCGAGTAAAGAGGCTACTGCATGAGCTACGTCCTCTGGCTGCCCCATACGCTTGACCGGAATACTTTGCACGATCTTAATTGTTTTGGGGTCACCAGGAGGATTGCCGGAGGTAAATAGTTCAGTTGCAATCGGGCCGGGCCCAATCGCATTCACTGTAATTCCATATTGCGCCATCTCCAGCGCCCAGGTCTTGGTCATGCCAATTAATCCCGCTTTGCTTCCTGCATAAACCGTACGCTCTTCCTTACCCAAGGCTGCACGACTCGCAATACTAATAATGCGGCCGAACTTAGCCTCTCGCATACTGGGTAACAGTTGTTGAGCTAAGAGCATCGGGGCTCTCAAATTGAGGGCCATAACGGCATCAAAGTCATCCACGGTGGTCTGCTCCAATGCGGCAGGCCGAATAAACCCTGCGTTATTCACCAAACGTACGATGGGCTCATGCTTTAAGAGTGTTGGGATCAGTTCATGAATAGCCTTCACGTCGGTCAAATCAATTGGATGAAAGGTTTCATCTTTGAATAGCGTCTTTGGTGCTTTCTTGTCTAAGTTAATCACGCGGTAGCCATCCTCTAACGCACGGGTTGCAATCGCTCGACCTATTCCTTGGCTGGCACCTGTGATTAAAACGAGATTATTAATGTTCATTGATTTTCCTTAAGGCCTAACGACTGACAGTTAATGCGCGGCACATCGAGCGCTGATCACTATTATTAATGAAACCGCATTGGCTAGTATCTTTATTGATAATGGCTCGACACATCGACCGTAGATCATTCTCCTGAATAAACCCACATTGGCTAGCGTTCTTCTCTGCTAGTGCGCGACACAAAGAACGGTAATTGCTATCTTGGATGAAACCACATTGGCTAGAATCTTGCGCAAATGTTGGGGTCGATAGAAAGCTAAGAAAAAGTAGCTTGATCAATAAGAGCCGCATGGACCAATCTTAAGGGAATTCCTATGGTCTGACAAATCCTATCATTTAATGCTAATGTATTAGCTTGAAATATTCACGAGGAGATTGATGATGAGCCTAAAACAACAAATTACTGCAATACTTGCTATCTGCTTTATCTGCCCTGTTTTTGCTCAAGATCTGAGTGCAGAACAGAGAATGATTGATCATTGCCAAAAACGTCATCCAGAAATGTCAATCGAGCAATGTCGCGCGATGTATCAGAATATGAAAAACATGACGCCCGAACAACGGGTTGAGCGTTGCAAACGTAATCATCCCGAACTTTCTGCAGAAGCTTGCCAAAAGAAATATGGAGGATCGACCTAAGAAATTAGGCTCGCTCCGCCAGCATTTTTCTGGCGATGGTCTCTGCGATCAGCATCACGGGAGCGTTGGTATTACCGGATGTAATGCAAGGCATGGCCGAGGCATCGATCACCCGTAAGCGTGCCACGCCCCGCACCCGACATTCTGAATCTAAAACTGTATTGGGGTTCTCTACTCTGCCAGATGGATCCACCTTACCCATCACACAGGTACTCACTGGGTGAAAGATGGTGGTGCCTAAGTCTCTAGCCGCCCCTTCCAAATCTTGATCGCTCTGAATATTGAACCCAGGTAATACTTCTTTAGGTTGATAGAAGTCCAATGCCCTGCTCGCCATAATCTGACGGGTTATTTTGAGACTATTCACAGCCACCGCGAGATCATCTGGAGTCGACAAGTAATTACACTGAATCGTTGGCTGATCTAAGGCATTTGCAGTGGCCGCTCGCACCCAACCCCGACTGCTTGGTCTTAGATTACAAACGCTCGGGGTGATGGCATTAAATGCATGGAGGGGCTCACCAAATTTAGGGAGCGATAGCGGTTGCACATGCCACTCGATATTTGCGCTCGTTTGACTTGGATCACTCTTGGTAAATGCACCCAAGGTGGAGGGTGGCATGGTGAGGGGCCCCGTACGCTTGAGTAGATACTCAAGGCCCATGCCAATCCGAGTGAATAAGTTCTTATAAAGAGAGTTGACCGTTTTACAGTTCTCCACCTGATATACGGTGCGGATTTGTAAGTGATCTTGTAAGTTCTCCCCAATCCCCGGCAACTCCACTTGGGTTTTCACCCCAATACTCTCAAGGTGGGATCGGGATCCTATTCCGGAGACTTGCAGTAGATGGGGAGAGCCAATCGACCCGGCCGCTAGGATGACTTGATCGCTGGCATGAATGGTCTTTTTGCTTCCTGCGTGCAAGACAAGAAGACTAGCAATCTCATGCTGAGCACCATGCCATGCTTTTTGCGTAAAGCGGTTTTGATTGTAAGTTTGCGTGGTAATGGGCTTGAGATTTAGACGGAGCACTTGCGCTTGAGTGAGGATGGTCAAGTTCTTGCGGTGTCGGATTGGATGCAAATAAGCATCTGCCATAGACCAACGCACACCCCGCTGTTGGGTCATCTGAAAGTATGCACAACCCTCGTTATTGCCTCGATTGAATTCTTCAATCTTCGGAATCCCTTGCTCGTGAGCAGCCTCACGCCATGCATCCAAAATATCCCACTGCACCCGCGGTCGCTCTACCCGCATCTCACCACCATCACCATGCCACGGATTAGAACCAGCGTAATAGCTCTCTAAGGATTTATAGGTCTCTAATGTGGTGGGCCATTGCCAGATGGCATCGCCGGTCATCTCGGACCAGCGCGCATAATCACTGGCTTGGCCGCGCATATAAATCATGGCATTAATCGACGAGGAGCCGCCAATCACTTTGCCTCTGGCGTAATGAATCGATCGTTGATTGAGTCCTGGATCTGCTTCGGTCTTAAAACACCAATCGGTTCTGCGATTAGCAATTGTGAACAAATATCCCACGGGGATCTTAATCCAGAACCAATCATCTTCACCGCCTGCTTCGAGTAATAGAACGCGGTGCTTAGGATCAGCTGAGAGCCGGTTCGCCAATAAACAACCTGCACTACCTGCCCCAACAATAATGGTGTCAAACTCCAGAACGGGTAAAGACGTATTCATTTAAGGTCTTATATTAAATGATCCCCGTGATTACTTAATGCTCATCCGCAATCGAATTACTAAGAATTCCAATCCCTTCGATCTCCACTTCGCAAATATCTCCAGGCTTCATGAACACAGGTGGAGTTCTGGCATAGCCAACGCCGGCAGGGGTTCCGGTAATAACCACATCACCAGGCTCTAAGGTCATGCATTCGGTGATGAGCACAATGGTCTCGGCAACACCCCAAAGAAAATCCTTGGTATTAGCATTCTGCATGAGTTGACCATTTAAGCGAGACTGAATTTGTAAACCGCTTGCACCTACTGGTAACTCATCGGGGGTAACAAGCCATGGGCCAAAGGCACCTGTTTGGTCAAAGTTTTTACCAATGGTCCATTGGGTTGACTTACGTTGGTAATCGCGCACACTACCATCATTGAAAATGCTATATCCCACTACATGCTCTAGCGCGTTTTCAAGAGAGCAATGCTTAGCCCGCTTACCCATCACAAAGGCTAACTCTGCTTCGTAATCCAGCTTTGTCGATGCCTTTGGACGAATGATGGGGGCTTGATGCGCTGTGAGAGAACTTGGGCCGCGCATAAAGAAGCTCGGATAGTCTGGTCTAGCATGTCCACCCTCTTTGGCATGATCGGCATAGTTCAAACCCAAACAAATAATCTTTTCAGGGCAATGGATTAGAGGTGTAAAGTGGATATCACTCAGATTGTGAATAACAGCCTGTGGATTGAGCAAAGCTCTTCGTGCTTGGGTGAGCTCACGGTCGCTCTGAATAAGTGCTAAGAGGTCTTTAGGAATATTGGGATCGGTGGCACACAGATCGATGTATTGAGATGAATCTTTTTCTAAAAGAGCGCCAAGAGAGTGATGGCCCTGCTGGTCTTGAAAGCTAAATAAGCGCATAGTGAGAATAATTGATAAGTAATCTATTTATAATAGTCTAGATCAATTCGAGGCCCTCTCTATTTATATCGTCCAGAGTATCCACATCCGCTATGAACGTATCTTGCTGGGTTTCATAAAAACAGACTCGCTTGGGATGTTGGTCTAACCATTGCCGAGGGGTCTGCACTGGGGTATTGAGGATTTCGAGGACCGCTCTACGCCGCATCACTATTGGATTGCCGCGCTGCCCTTGGCAAAGTGGTACCAAGGCATCGATTTCATCTCCTTGGCCTTCAAGAGCATCGATCAATAGCTCTAAGGATGCTTGTGTCATTCTTGGTTGATCGACTAAAGCAATTAGTAGAAGATCAAAATTAGTATGAAGAGACTCCAGTCCTAACCGAACTGACGAAGCATGTCCCTCTTCTGCTTGCTGATTAATTACTACCCGTGAATACTGTTTTGCTAGGGGCTTAATCTCGTCTGCATAAAAGCCCAAGACGCTGATCGATTCGATGGCATTCAATGAGGATGCCTCTTGCCAAAACCGTTGAATCAAGGGGATTCCCTCTTTTTTTAAGAGGGCCTTAGGGACATTACCAAGACGATTTCCCTGTCCGGCTGCCAGCAGGAGAATAGCCAGTCTCGATGGATTTACTTTCATACTGTGTTATTTGCAATCCGCAACTTGAATAACTCTACAATAGCACTGAGCTCATTATCATGAACAGCACCGATTACATTGTCCTAAAGACCGCCCTGTCCTGGTTACGCGAAGGTAAGCGGATTGCCATCGCCACCGTAGTACAAACCTGGGGCTCCTCCCCTAGACCCATTGGCTCATGGCTAGCCATTCGCGAAGACGGACAGGTGGTTGGCTCCGTATCCGGTGGTTGCGTTGAGGATGATTTAATTAGGCGCGTACAAACAGAGATCTTGACCCGCAATACTCCTGAGCTGGTAATTTATGGTGTTAGTAAAGAAGAGGCTGCGCGCTTTGGTCTCCCATGTGGCGGTACCTTGCGCCTTCTGGTTGAACCGAGTCCCGAGCAAGCGGTACTCGAAGAAATCCTCAAGGGGATTGAAAGCCATCAAATCATTTTGCGTCGCGTTGATCTTCATTCTGGTAAATCCACGCTTTACCCAGGATCTCGAGAAGACGGTTTCTCCTTCGGGGATGCTGAGATGCAAACCTCCTATGGTCCGCGCTGGCGCATGTTCGTGATTGGCGCAGGACAACTCTCCTTATATGTTGCTAATTTTGCACTTGCCTCAGACTTTGATGTGATAGTGATTGACCCCCGGGAGGAATATACCGAAGGTCTTCATCAAGACGGAATCCAGTTCATCAAAGGGATGCCTGACGATGTGATGCAAGAACTAGGAATTGATTCGCATACGGCCATTGTGGCCCTCACTCATGATCCTAAGATCGATGACCTGGCTTTAATCGATGCGCTGCAATCAAACGCCTTTTATGTTGGAGCGCTGGGTAGTTATACCAATACCTTAAAGCGCAAGGAACGCCTTCGTGAATTTAATGTTTCTACTGAGCAACTCGATCGCCTGCATGGTCCGGTCGGCCTAGAAATTGGTGCCTTAACGCCACCAGAGATTGCAGTGTCGGTGATGGCGGAAGTGATTGCAGTAAAGCATGGCAAGCAAGTCTAAGGCCGAACTGCAGGACTCTCAATCCGCATACCATTGGCCCGCTGCATCAAATAAAGCTCGATTTGGCTTAGTTCCAAAGATCCATAGGCATATTGCTCAGCCCGCACTCCCGACATGCAATTGCGTAATCTACGCTGCAAGGATCCAACGTTCTGCCATTCCAAGCGATAGATCGGATACCCAGTCGGATGCGCTTGTGGAATAACACTGCCTGCCAGCTTTGAGCCTGCCCGCTCATCATGACACTGGGCACAGGATAGATTGAGTTGTCCCATTCTCTGAAAGTAGAGCAACTTTCCCTTTTGGAGGTCTGGCTCAAGGGCAGAGTCACGCGATGCTGCAATTGCAAGTCCTCTAGATTGATAGGCAATCAGTGTACTCAATGCCAATAGAGGCTTAGACTCGTAGGCAAGAGTTGGCAATTGTTGGCGCGTAGTACGACATTGATTAATTTGTCCTTCGAGATTGAGTAATTTGCCTTGAACGCGCTTGGGGAATGTGGCGGAGACTCCTTTCATGGATTGCTTCGCATCCCGATGACAATCCACGCAAGCTTTATTGCTCGGATTATTACGATCCGCCCACAGAGCCTCACCATCCATGATCCAAAACATCGCTGGATTAAGGTTCATATCATTTTGCATCGCCTGATTAGAGGGAGACATCAATGTATAGGCTGATATTCTGGAATCGGCGTAGGAAAAAATTGGAGCGGCTAGTAATAAGCCCAGTAAGGCAAGCTGCCCTAACAATCTCATAGTACGGTGATAGTCTGCTTCACAATCGTGAGGTAATTATCATCACCGGTCCATTTGAACTCTAGGCTTCCAGATTGCTCTGCTTTGGCGTAGAAGATAAACAGTGGATTTGAGCCAATACCCGGATGAAGCTCGGACCTAAAGACTTCCTTGCCATTATAGGTACACACAAACTCCCGAATAATGTCACGGGCAACTCTCACGCCCTGCTCGGTGTGCCGAAACCCAGACTCCATCTCGTGCTGAACGATGGCGCGGATTTCAAAAACCTCGCCCCGTTTTGCTGTCTTGGGAAGAGTGACGACTGCGCGAGAAGAGCGACTCATATCATCTCCGTGCAGGCAGAAAGCGTCACCACCGTATCCACACTGGTGCGCCAAAAGGAGTCATCACTCATTTGTGCCAAAGCCCAGACCTTTTGCGAGTCGGCTAATCGGATTCGGGTACTGACTTCTGCTTTACCCGATAGTGGTGTGAAATAACAACTAACAACATTGGGCAATGGATTTGCCTCAGCAATCACGTGGATGGCTTTAACGTAATCGTTTTGCGTCATTGGACTTTGGACGGCAATCTTAATGGCCACCAAATTACCGTTCTCAACCAAGGGTGGCAGGTCAAAGTAAATACGCCCCGTGTTGACAGGACGATTACCCACAATCCTTTGCATCGCTTGCATCGCTTCGCTCGGGGTCGCGCTGGCGCTCTGCCATGGGCTTAATGAAAGCGCAGTCAGTGAGGTGATAAAGATACGCCGCTGGTTCATGGTGTTTTGATGGTTAATAAATAAGCAATGACATCTTCAATCTCTTGGGCACTTAATACGGTCTTCCCTGAAAATGGTGGGGCTACCCGCTGCAAGTGATCGATTCTAAAGTAGGCAGGCATGATTGTATTGGCATTGGTTTTAGAGGGATCTACTAAACGAGCACGCAGTTGTGCCGCCGATAGATTAGCAACGCTAAGTTTTAAATCGGGTGCAAGATTACCCTGAAAACGTTCTTCTGGAAACGGTCCAGCGTGGCACAGGATGCATAAGCCGGTCTGCCGGCTGGTGACGATTGTGCGGCCCTTGATGGGGTCTCCAGGTTGACCGCTCAATGAACTTGGGATGGCATCGCCATCCCAAATGATTTGCGCCTGAGAGGATGTGGGAAGCACTAGCAGCGCACTAATCGCTAGCGCAATCCCAAGCCGCATACCTTAAACGAGCGTAATACCGCTATTTTTCAGTGGTACTGTGCGGATCCGCTTACCTGTAGCCTTGTAGTAGGCATTGAGAACAGCAGGCGCTGCCACTGAAATCGTTGGCTCACCAATACCGCCCCACTCCTTACCGCCACCCTGAATAATGATGGTCTCCACTGGAGGCATTTGCTTTAAGCGAATCGACCCAAAGGTGTCGAAGTTGGTCTGCTCAATCCGACCATTCTTGACCGTGCACTCTTCCTCAAACAGGGCGGATAAGCCATACACGAAGGAGCCTGATACTTGACGCTCAATTTGTGCAGGATTAACTGCATAGCCAGGATCGGTTGCTGCGACAATCCGATGAATCTTGACCTTGTTACCATCGGTAACCGATAACTCACAGGCTGCCGCTACAAAACTACCAAAGGATTTTTGTTGAGCAATGCCACGAAATACTCCTGCAGGCGCAGGCTTGGTCCAACCAATCCGATCCGCTACCGCATTAAGCACTGCAAGATTGCGTGGATAGTTCGCAGAGTATTTGCGTCGGAACTCTACCGGATCCATTCCTGCATACTCGGCAAGTTCATCCATAAAGCATTCCATGAATACTGCATTCTGATTAATGTTCACGCCTCTCCAAAATCCAGGAGGTACATGAGTATTGCGCATCGCATGATCAATAGTGAGGTTGGGGAAGTCATAGCTAATGCCGTGTTCGCCACCCTTCGCTACCCCCTGAAATACGAGTGGATCCATTCCTTTGTTCTGCGCGACCACTGCTGGACGAACTGAGCTCAAAATAGATTGGCCCGACAAACGCATGTGTAAACCTGTTAGATTCTTCTTACTATCAAAAGTACCCGACATTTTGCACATCATGATGGGGTGATAGCGGCCTTGGGTCATATCCTCTTCACGCGTCCAGATCAACTTAATCGGTGTTCCTGGCATTTGCTTCGCAAT
>Ga0255102_1000005_pt1 | contig 81785 bp, 106 predicted proteins | sample Law_Cont_RepA_0h_FD_188448 | JGI IMG/M metagenome (GOLD analysis project Ga0255102, IMG submission 188448) | Freshwater microbial communities from St. Lawrence River, New York, United States - Law_Cont_RepA_0h | ecosystem: Environmental > Aquatic > Freshwater > River | place: USA: New York... | reverse complement strand
CGCACAAACAAAGATAATTTAATCTGACCAATTGGACAAAACATTTTAAATAACATAAAAAACAAAAAATGAGAAAAGCAGCAACAAAAAAGACATCATCTGGGTTTCCAATATCTGTTGATGGCGTAGAATTGGCTAAACCAAGCGTATTTAAGGTATTCTTTGGTAGGAAGTACTTTATTTGGAAAGGCAAGAATTTAGGGCAAAGTATTGACTTTATAGGCAAGTCTATAAATGCGAGGATGAGGGATGGCAATTTGGATAAAACTAACTTCATGTACCATGTAGCAAACCATGTGCTTAAAAGCAAGGTAATGTGTGGTATATGTAAGATAGAGTTCGTATTTAACGACTATGAGAGCGAATTGGGCATCATAGATGGCTATTCAATGCTAAAGAAAGAGCAAGAGATGTTAAATGAAAGCATTAATGACCCATATTGTCTTAATAACAATGTACAGGCATACGTTCCAGATAACAATGCGTACATCACAAACAAGGATAAGCAAAGATTTTTGAACTGGTACGAAAAAAACATATCGAAATGGAAATAGTAAAAAGCACATACTTCCCCATTGTTCCTATGGCTGCAATGAGAGCTACACAGAATATGTCATGGATAGCTGCTATATCAGAAGAAGATGCAGCTAAAGAAGATGCAAAGTGGTCGCAGAAGGAAACAACTCTGGGCATTATGTGGGTTAAGATGAAACTGGACAAGAAAACAGGTGAAAGAAGGGAATATGCAAGAAAATCACCACCCAACTATGTAAGGCAGAGAAGGCATCTTATTGCTCACTATGAAAATAAGAGAAAGATAAAAGCGTATGCAGAATCAATAGGTTTTACTATGCCAGAAGATTGTTATATGATTCTGATTAAGTTCCCAATGCCAAAATCTTGGACAAAAAAGAAGAAGTCAATAATGAACGGTCAAAGGCATAAAAGCAGACCAGATAAGGATAATTGTGAAAAAGGCATTATTGACTCTATATACTACAAGGACAAGACAAGTAGGTTTAAGAGAGAAAAGGGAGATACCGATGCAATGATTTCAAGTGGAGGGGTGGTTAAGATTTGGGCTTACGAGGATAGTGATATTGGGTTTTATGTAAATGAGTACGATGTTAGAGAGTGGGATTCGGTATTTCTTCCAATATAAAAAAATGACCTGTAATATAAACAGGTCATTTTAATTTTTTAAAATTCAGAACCCTTCAAGCCTTTAAGTATCATTATGGCATTGTCTTTATAACAAGCGAACATATCTCCGTCTATTATACAGTTACCTAAATAGATAACTTTTTCATATTTGACAGAATTAAATTCTTGTCCTTCTATTTTAATCCACCCTCCTTTTACATTTCCATTTAAGTAATGGGTAAAAATAGTCTTTTCTCTTCTTTCACTTGGCTGTTCCAAGTTAATGTACTTTGTCATATTTATCTTTTATTTTAAAGTTGAGTTTTTTAAATATTCATCAAATTCAATTTCGGTCATTAGCTCTTCTATTTGAACATCATTTAGGTCTGTACAACTTTTTATAAGTTCAATAAACTTATCTAGGTCTTCTATTAATATTGCAAACCTGCTCAATCTGAATGATTCGTATGGTGCACAAGTTTCATCCAGTGGCTTTTCGTAAATGCTCACTCCTTGTATTCCTTGATTAGGGTGATAGAATATATGTGTTATTTTATATAATTCATCAGTTTTAATCCACATACTTTTTGGTATTTCGTGTGGTCTATTTTTGCTATCTATGCAAATACATCTTACCATTTTGTTCTAATTTGATTGTTTTAATGCAATTTCTCTTAATTTTCTCTTCTCTTTTATTTCTAATTTAGCGTCTATTCTATTTTTTGATACAGCAATTAATGGGAATTTCATCCTACTTGTCTGGTATATAATTACATGCATCTTCTTTTCCGTAAACTCTGTTATATTAGTATTACCCATTTTTCCTAGATTTGATTTTTTTCATCCTGTTATACAGCTCAACATATTCTTGCTTTGTAAGTTTTGGGGTATAGACCGTATATGATGACTTATGATTAAATCTGTTGACAAATTCAACATTTTTCCTATCGACTAGGGTCATATTTAAGATTCGCTCCACATCCCCAAGTCTTGTTGACCACTTATGCGTTTTATACACCTCCATCCAGTAGCCAATTGATATTTCTTTAGGAGGATATATAAGAGTATAGAGCACTAATTCATGTTGATTTTCGGGTTTTTCTACGACCACCCCATCATAATTTACATCAAATAATACATCTTGATAACCAACCAAGTCCATTGATTTAGTTAAAGATAATATTGCCTTTCTGTAATCAGGTGTTGCAGATGTTCTTATAAAATTTAAAACTTCTTTAATTGTTGGAATATTGGGTCTCATGTTATTTTAGTTTTTTATTTGTCTTAAAATGCTTGTCTAGTTCCAAGCTGCCAACTCTGTACGAATACTGTGAGATTTTTATCTTTGATTACTTCTTAGTTTTACGAATAGGTGTCGGGGAAGATTTCTCCCAAAACTCCTTATCAGATAACCCAGTTTCTTTTTGCATAAGAAATACAGCCGCACGAGTGGTCAATAAAATTGAACTCTCATCTAAATACTTTTTTGCAGAAGATGCATTACACATAATCTCCAAACCTAGCTTCATGGCATAGTTATCTACCTCTTTGAACTTATCAATTGCCTTCTGTGATACTTTAAAGTTTGACATATAAAATTACATTATTTTAGGAGCAAAGATAATTCAAAGTTTGTAAATACAAAATTTTTATTTATTAACATTCTTTGAAAATAGTTTGCACATACTTTGAGTCAAACTTTGACAACAATACGAACTTATTAAGTGTCATCATAAATAGCATTTGACATGCTTTATACAGACATAATTTTTAGACAATAACTCAATGTACAGGTAGTATTAAAAAGCTGATTTTTAAAATATGAGCACCCATTTTTGACTACCAGATTACATAACTCAATAGGCACAATAGTCTTAGGGGTTAGGCTTAAAATAAAATATGGGTCTGTAAATATAAAAAAAACCTTAATATGTTCTCTGATATTCAATGCGCTGTAAGAATCTATGTTTTTGCCCATAGTCATCTACTGTTATTTCGGTACTGCATTTTGAGCAAAAAAAGATATATTTTTTCCATGAAAAAACCCCTTTTATATACTTTATTCAAAGGAATAATTCAATGCTTATTGAATCGGGCGCAATAATTACAAACAAATCATAACCAAAACAATTTTATCCCAATATCACTCCGTATGGACTAGGGTTATGATTTTTACGTTGGATTTTTTTTTTCATTGGTTTGCCTTTTAAATTTTGCTTTGTGTCGAGGGGGTTAGGGTATTTGATTGCTTACACATATACTCCTATATATTTGCTTATCGCTTTTACCTTGCTTCTCTTCTGTTGTGCGCTTGGCGTGTGGTGTGGCGTGTGTGGTGTGTGTAACTGGGAGTGCTACATGATATTTTTTTGCTTGGTTTTTTTTGTATGCTCTTGGGGTGGTGGTGTATTGGTCTGCCATGCTCCATGATTTTATTTCGTTGGTTCTTTTGGGTGGCATTTATTCTTTTATATGTAAATGTTAATGTAAAAGTGAAACGATTTTTAGGTTATTTTTGGCTAAAAATTGCAAATTATTGCAAAAAATGAAACGATTCTGAAACGATTCTGAAACGATTGTGAAACGATTCTACTTAAATTCAATGAAATCAATACTTTCAATTGAAACGATTATGAAACGATTTTGAAACGATTTTGAAACGATTTTATTTTGTAGTATATTTGCATTATGATAGAATGTAAAAATTGTGGCGAATCGTTCCACTCAAAAAATAAAAAGGCAAAGTATTGTTCTAGTAATTGTAGATTAAAGGCTCACAGGTCGATAGAAACGCCTTTGCTAAGAAAATACCCTTTTGTATCAGATAGTGCTGGAAATCGCATTAAAACAAGCAAAGATTTGATTTTAATGATGCTTTCGGAGTACGAGAAGCTAGAAAGTAATATATCGGCTAAAATAGTTGATATGAAAAATAATAAAGCCATTATAGAGCCAAGTACTAGACAAATTGAAGAAAATACACTTATTGCATCTGAAATTTTGAAAAAAAATAAAATAGATTATAGAAAAGAATTTGAGTCATGTGAGTTCCCTAATGACTTTAAATTATTGTGGGAAAAAATAGATAAAGACTCTTCATTAACCCAAAATGAAAAGAAATTATGGAGGATTGAATTTGGTGTTAAATAATATTTTTTAATAGTATTTTAAATATATTTAAAAATAAATTTGGTAGATATTTATTCAATGTGTATTTTTGGTCATTATTGTAACTCAAAAATGTACTTAAAAAAATAAAATATATGACAAGAAAAATAGTTTTAACAAAAGAACAAATAAAAATCATAACAGAAAATTATGGACTAATGACAGATGGCGAACTAGCTAAGATGGTAAAAATTACGGTACATACATTAAACAAGAATGTTAAATCTTTAAATATAATCCCAAATGAAAGCAAAAGAATATTTGAAGATTTTGATGATGGGAATGGATTTTTTGACATAGAAAAATATAAAAAAACTGTATTCTAAACACTTAAAATAAATAAACATGAAAATTACAACAACAACACAAAGAACAGAGACAGTGGAAATTGAAATAAATTTCCCAACATTCACAAAAGTAGTAGATGTACATGCTACAAGACTTTATTGTATTAAATCAGAAAATGACATTACACGAATTGAGCAATATAGTAGTGGTAAAATTATTAATATATCAAAGTGGGGAACTATATCAAATGTATTTGCAGAAGGATTTGAATATGTTAGCCAAGATGAATTTATGCAATATTACCAAGATACGATTGACGAATTATATGCAGATTTATCTGTTATGAAGGCAACGCTACCTAAGCCTGAAAAATTTATGTTACAAGATTTTATAGATGAGATGGAACAACATGAATTAGAACAGGAGCGCAAAGATGCAGAAGAGCAAATGATGGTTGATGAATATCGTGATAAAATTAACGAATAATAAAAAAATCAAATGATATGGCAAATAATAATTACGATTCTAATTTACGAAAGTATGCGTGGATTATTGGTACGATTTTGGTACTTTATAGTGCAATGGCTTTCGGATTTATAATGAGTATTTATCAAAGAATATTTAAACCTTGTAAACAAGATAAAAAAAAATAAAATGACTACACTAACAGAACATATAGACAAAAACTCAACATTAAATAATGTGCATTTAGATATTAGTGATATTGTTGATAGTACAAAATCAAACTTAGTTAGTAAATTGGGGTTGCTAGAGTCAGAGATGCAAAATGAAGTTAAGGACTGGAATAAAATCGCTTTCCTAAATATTGAAATAGCTGGATTAAAATATTACTTAAAATTGAATAAATAATATGATAATGTTTCTTATAAAGGATAATAACAAGTATTAACGTGTAACTTTTATAACACATTAAAATAAAAAATAAAAATGGCAGACATAACTAAATGTAAGGGTACAGATTGCCCTATTAAAGAAAGTTGCTACAGGTTTACAGCAACAGAAAATGAAATATTACAAGCATATTTTGCAGATTCACCTTTTAAAGATGGGAAATGTGAAATGTATTGGGGTGAACACGCAAACGACCTTATTAATCACCTTAAAGATATAATGAATAATGACTAAACAAACAGCAGTTGAATTTTTAATAGACAATTTACATTATTCTACTTCTACAAAATGGAAAGAAATTATTGAAGAAGCCAAGAAAATGGAAAATGAACAGAAAGGGTATAGCGAGGAAGATATGGTAGAATATGCAGAATTTTGCATCAACGAATACGAAAAAAACTTAAACAATAAAAACAAATAAACATGCAGATAGTTAACACAACAATCGTTACGACAGTAGCAGAAATAAAAGAATTGATACAACATTGTATTATACACAATTTTGAAGGGCAAATTAATCTTACCTTTGAAGATAGTAAAATTTTAGTATCTGAACCATCAAAAGAAATTGCTCCAGACGATATAGGGTAATAATAATATGAAATACACAAAAAACATATATAATAAAGATTGGTTTGTTTATTTGCTATTATTTATTAAAATAATATTTATCATTCTTTACTTTAAATACTTAAATTAACATCTTAAAACAAAATAAAATGAAAATAGGAGAAAAAATTCGAGTAAAAAGTACTCAAGAAGTCGGCACAATTGTAGAAATAAACGAGGAATCCATAAAAGTAAATGTACCTAAACGTGGGACATTTGGATATTTGAAATCTAATTTAGAACCCATAGACAGAGTACCTAAAAGTGATTGTATTGATAATTCACAATAAAAAATAAACATGAATACAAGAGGAAACAGTTTAGATGAAATTGCAGAGAGATTGGTTGATGCTATACTTTCTGATAATTTTTTGCAAAGAGATAAGTTAATCCCAAGATGCAGGTCAATAATACAAGCATGGGTCAAAGTAAATGATAGACCTGTAAATTACGATGAGCCAAAAACATCTAGTGGTAAATTGCAAAAAACAATAGAGCAAAGAGGTTTTGAAAAAGAATACTGGCGTTCAAAGATAATTGAAATTAAAGGCAAAGAAAATATGCAAAAATATTACGATGAATTAGATAAAAGTCTGATTGATATGGGTTATATTAAATCATAAAACTTTGAAAAATAACATTATTGATAATAAAAAGGGCTCTGAAATTAAAACAGAGCCCTTTTTTCTTGACTAAAAAACATAAGACGTTGCAAATGTAGTAAATTATTTATTAAATTTTAAATCTATTTTTTAATAAAACTAAGAATCCACTCAATTATTGGTAAAGTCCATCCATCACCTAAAAGGCTTCCAGCTTTATTGTCTGATAGAATATCGACATAATTATCTGGGAATCCTTGCAATCTACACATTTCAATTTTGTTTGGCAACCTAAGTAGTCCATTTTCATTAATTAAAATTACCATGCTTTGTGGTCTTTTCTTTAAATAATTCTGCCAATGCTCACTATAAAGGTCTGATGAATTGTTTTTAGATACAGTTCCTTCCATAAGACATACAGACTTTTTTCTTTTTGTAGTTCCACTTGTTAGTATATCTTGAAAGCTAATATTTTTATCTTCTGGGAGTGGAATATCTGTTACTACATCAAACATTGTTTCTTTTGTTCTTATGTTTGACCAATAGTACCTATCTCTCAATTGGGCGGTTAAAAGAGAACTATTAATCCTACAAGGGTAAACTCCAAGCGCTCTTGACATTATTCCAACATCTGATTTATTAGCACTTCCGACATTTTCTTGCAAGAACAATACATTTGGATTTAAACTTTTTACATGATTCAATATTTCAACGAATACAAAAAACAAACTACTCTTAGTTCCATATAATCCTTCACGCTTACCTGCAGCTGATAGATTTTGACATGGAGAGCCACTACCAATAAAATCAATTTTACTCCAATCAATATCCCAATTTCTCCAATTATTTATATTCCCCAATTGAATAGTATCAGGGAAGTGGTGTTGAGTTAGTTCTATTGCATAGGGCTTAATTTCGCTAGAATAGTATTTATTCACTTTTATACCAATGTTTTCCATTGCTTGTCGCAGAGTATTCATACCATTAAAAAGGCTCAATACATTTATGCTACCATTATTCATATTTTTAATTTTATTTTTTATTCAAACTATTAAGAGCTGTATTTATATTCTCATCAATTTCTTCAAGTTGAAGACTTAACTTTGAAATCAATGTTATTATTGATGGATTTTTTTCTACCATGCTATTTAATGTTATTGGTATTGCAAAATGCCTTTTGGCATCTTCATCTTTAATCTTCCCTTTTGCCCCAGTTGTTATATTTTCATACTTTGTATCTCCATGGTATTTGTAAATATCTCTAGTCTTTTTAGATACTACTATTGCTAAATTTTTTTGTGCCATTTTTTAATATTTTATTTTAGAAAGGAACTTCATCACTTGAATCAATAACATCTAATCCAAAGCCATCATCAACCTGCATACTAGGTGATATTAATTGCGCTTGCTTATACTCTTGTCTTGCTTCTAATGCCAATGTTGATTTAGCCATTTCTAGACTACAAGGCTCTATTCCATCAATTTTATATCTTTTTGTTTTCCAATTCAATGACATTGTAAAATAACCCAATTTACCTCCAGTTCTTTTTCTTTTTAGCTTTTGAATGTGTATTTCTACATTTGGGTCATTTTTATCTGTGTGAAAATGAGGTCTGTAATATGAAATAATTTGGTCAACTTTATTCCCCCACATTGCACCTCCGGCTACATCATACATATCTACAACTGGTAGCGACCTATCTTCATTGTATTTTGGAGTTTTAGGATGTGCAACGATATTATAAACTACTCCATTTGATAAAGCAAATCTTTTAATATCTTTTAGAACTCTTGAAATATACATGTCTTCTCTCTCAAAATTTTTCTGTAAATGGTCTAATTGATTGAATGGGTCAAGAACAACACCATCAACTCCATATTTTAATACTAAATATCTAAACTTTTCGTGTATTGAAACGATGTCATGTTCATTGTCTGGATAAACATAAAATATATGTTCATTTAAAAAATCGCAACCTTCTGAATACTCTTGTTCTGTCATGTTGCCAATCCACTTACCAACGTACATTTCAATCATATCATTAAAAAAGTCATTTGCAGGAAAGTTTTCAGGACTAAATACAGCCCACTTCCAACCATCATATATACTTTTTGTAAGCATTAATTGCATCATACATGTAGATTTTCCATGGTTTCCATATCCAACCCAAAGATTAATATCTCCTGTTTTCCAACGAAAATACTCATCCATTGTTCCAAATCTTGTTGTATGACCCATCTGAACTCCATTTCTGAAATCATTAATCATTGATTCTTTGAGCGCATCTACAAAATAAACCCCCTCAATTGGTATTAATTCAGAATTAATAATCATATTTTGAACAGCAGCTTCCCCAAAATATATAAGTACCTCGTTCATGTCTTTACAGGACCTCATAAAACCTTCTTTTGTTGGAACTACTAAATCGGGAGGGTAATTTACTGTTCTACATTTTTCTGCACCAAGTCTTTTTATCAATTCTTTTTTTAACGAATCACCTGCTTCATCATTGTCTGTTGCAATTATAAATTCAGAAATCCCCATCAAAAGTTCTGCATCATTTTCAAGATATTCCAATTTTGCATTTCCACCTAGAGAAGCACCATTTGGAACAGACAATAACGCCCATTTACCCAACCCATTATCTTCACCAACTTCACCTGTTTCTGTATCTACATTCAAATTACTTCTACCTATACCTGCTTCATACAATGACATGCAATCTATTTCACCTTCCACATATATTGCATATTTTTTACCTCTAATTGATTGCAAGTTGTAAGAAATTAGTTTAGCATCTTTAAATAACTTAAACGCTTTATCCTTCGACCTGTATTTTATGTTTACTATGTCTAATTTTTCATTGATATAAGGGAAACAAATAACATTAGTTTTTGCATTTATCTGTGGCATCCATTCCTCTCTTGAGTAAATTGAAAATGCCTTCACAGTCTCTTCGCTTATTTTCCTGCCCTTAAAGAAAGAAAAAACACCTTCGCTTATCTTTCTATCAACCAGCTCCTGTTGTGACGGTTTTGAGTACTCTCTTGAAGTAATTTGGGCATTTATGTTTGTTCTTACAGTCCCACGAAAGGTGCATGTCGAATTATGGCAGTTATAATCGCCAGTATTAACATTTACCGAAAGGCAGGTATCTCTTTTGTTTTTTCGTGTAGGTGAGCACTTTGGACAAACTACTTTTTGTTGCCCTCTTGAATTTCTCAATTCAATCCCTAAGTCTTTAAGTTTTTCAAAATACATTTTTTATAATTTTTTAGTCTTTAATAAATGAGTCCTTTTTTAACAAATTGTAAATCTAAATCTCCGCCCTCAAATTGCGACTTTTGATTCACTCCAAGGGGTTGTGTTGACCCGTCTGCTAAAAGTACCGTAAAATCGTTCCTATTAACTTCTACGCCTATAATGGTGTTGTATGTCCACCCGTCTTTGTGCTTTGATGGTAAATGTTCCCTCCCATCAATCCAAATTGAAGGAGGTTTTTCATTTTTTGAAAAATTTTTGCCATATTTATTATTATACCCTATAACCTTATCCCTATCCTTATCCCTATCCTTATCCTTAGGGGCTTGCCAGCCCTCTGATAACTCTTCTTTAAGGGTTATGTAACCCTTAGATATGCTTTCATCAAGTAAATCTATGTGTTTTAAAAACAATAAAGCTGTTCTTACTGGTGCAGATAAACTTACCTTTTTGTCCTTTCCTTCATATTGAAATTGAATAAATCCAGTAATCCATAAATAATTATTTTTTACAATAAGTAATCTATTTTTTACTATTTTTTCTCCAGTAACAGAGTCGAAATCTGCATTTACACAATCTATAAAATCTTTTATATCAAAATTATCTAGGCACAAATCATCAATTAAATCTAAACAAGATATTTTCCACATGCCTGAATGATTGCACATATCTTTTATATAGCAAAATGCTAATTTGTGATTAGGTTTTAATTTTCTAAACCATCTTTGGGTTTTCCACAATTCTGTTTCTGTAAATCTTTTAGCCATTCATTTGTTTATTTAAAAAATTAACAATATCTAAAAAGTCTTCATAAGAAATTACAATAATTGGATTATCATCTTTTCTAAATACAATATTTTCATTTGTATCATCAATAAAAACTTCTATTGGTTTATTTTCTTCTAAAATATTATCAAACATTAAAGAAGGTGGTGTCCATGTTGCCATAATATATATTAATGCCACAAAGGGGGTCGGTGCTAACCTTGTATCAAAACGAAGTACTAATGTAGTACATTGATATTGACCCCCTTTGTGGTATATTGTTTTTTATAAAATTATTTGAAAAGTCATTTTGATATTTAAAGTTAGCGTTGCAAATATAACATTATTAAATTTTACGAATCAAATATTTTTCCAAAAAATAATAATCTTTTTTTGATATATTTTTATTTCCCCAAGTTTTAAGATATATATCTATTCTTAGGATTTCGCATCTTATTAAATACAAAAAATAACTTTCTTCTGGATTATGATATATTGGAGATAGTTTTAATAATTGTGGTTCAATTATGCACAATTCTTTAAATTTTTTATTTACCATTATGTTTTTATTTTACAACTTTTATAGAAAAACCTTTTGATTTGATGTAACTTAATCTCTTCTCTTGGTCTATTATTCCAAGTGACTCTTGCATTACTTTAAATAGTTCATTTAACTGGCTTGTAGATGGCTCTATTTCATTTCTTATTATTGGAGTTATTCCATTTTTTATAGCATATCCACAATTATCTAAAATATTTCTTTGTGCATCATCCAGTTGAACGTATGTATTTAGTATGTTATCTAATATACCTGTTTCATAATTATTTGAAATTCCGTCTCTGATTTTCTTTGACATTTCATAATCAACAGAGCTACAAATTAAATCACCAGCTCTATTAAAGCACCTAGAAACATCGTTGAATAATTTTTTAGACCCTCCTCTCATGTTAAATTGTAAAATAACCATCTCTGATAATCTCAATCCATTTATTGCATGATTAAGTAGTAGTTCTATGTTGGCATTTGTTTCTGCGTAACTTTGTTTTAATGATATAGCTTCTGCTTCTGTGTATTCAATAGGGATTTCTCTTGTTCTAAGTTCCCATTTTAAATTTTTACCATTGTTTATTTCTTTTTGTTTTTTAGCCATTTTATATATGTTTATTTGTTTTTAAAGTTAGTAGTCAGGACAGGACTCGAACCTGTATCTATTCAATTTAATGAACACGTTACCTTTGTGGTATTCATTCCCACTTACGCCACCTGACCATTAAGATTTCTAAAACTCATCCTTAAAGGGTAAAGAAACTCCATCTTATTTGTTTTTTGCATCTTTAAAGTTTTATTTCTCTTGTTTAATCTTTTTTATAAGTTTCATTATAGTATTGTTCAGCTGTCATATCATTTTTAGCTGTAACTCCTTTAGTCCAAGTGTTTAATATTTGTTGTTTTTCCATATCTAATGCTTTTTTTTGTAAATGTTCTAAATTTTTGTGCATCATTGAGCTGCTGTTAAAATATTTTTGTTTAAATAATTCATCAACCATCCATTGAACCGCTGTTTTTATTTTCATAATTTTATATTGATTTTATTTTATGATAAAAATTTGTTTAAAGTATTTAATTTTTCCATTTTACTTATTGATGTTTTTGATTCAACTACAATTTCAGCTTCTACATCAACAACTTCGTTTGTTTTCAAAATTTCTATGTTATATCCAGCATCTCTCATCTCTTGTATTGCTTTTTTATTATCATCTGTTATCTTTTCATTTTTTTCTATTTTAACTAAAACTCTATTCCAACGACCAGATTTTGAAGTTATTAAATCCCTGTATTCTTGCTTTGTTTGAAACCCATAATGAGATGTCAAATATTTTGAGTACTCTACTTGCCAATTTTTAGAAAATCTTTTATTGAATACAATTAAATCTTCTTTTGGAGGAATAATATTGTTTTCATAATAGTATGTCATTTTTGTAATATCTTCTTTGTATATTTTTAATAACTCTGCATCATCTCCATAAATCCAAAATGATTTCATTCTTGCATTATTTTTATCAAAGTAAACTATCTGAAATGGCAATCCAGTCCATTTAGCATAATGAAATGCTTGTAGTTTATGGTGATGTAATGGTTCATTTGTTTGCTCAATTGCATTAAATATATATTCACTACAAGATTTTATTTCTAATCCACAATCTGAATAATTATTATTAGGATTAAGTTTGGCAAATTCCTTAATAGCATCAGAAAGCAATCCTATAAATGATAAAAAATTAAACTTCTCTAAAATATCGTTTATGTCATTTATATTAAAACTTCCACCATAAGTAACATCTAATCTTCCACTTACTTTTAAACCAAAATCAAAATTAGAATATACCCTTTCTTCTTGTTTTTTAAGAAGCCCTACTTCAAATAGAACTATCTTGAAAAAGTCCTCAATCAAAGCGCCTATCTTAAATTTTCTAATTGCTATTTCATTTGGAGCATTAGAGTATGGAACTCCTTTCATTGAAAGGTATCTATCATACATTGATGTAGAAATCTCACTTGCGTAAATGTAATCACGAGGTTCTAATATTCTTGTTTGCTCTTTTGCCAATGCAGAATCAAATATTTCTACAAATGGCAAGTATTGTAGTTCTTTTTGTTTTTTAGTCATTTTTTATTTTATTTTTTATTTAAGTCTATAATTTTATCTGTTAGGTTTTCAATTTCAATTTTCTTTCTTTTTGATATTAATTTCAATAAAGAAATATGCATTAGTGTTTGAGAATTTCTTTTAAACATTGTGCTTAGTGCAAGTACATTTGTTTCTAAATTTTCAGACAATTCTGTAAGTAATACCGCATCAGATAATATAGACTTCTTTATGTCTTTTTTAAATATTAAATAATACTTTTTTTGCTTTGCCATTATTTTTAAATTTTTGCAAACATAAATCATTAAAATCATATTTGCAAAAATATTTGTAAAAATATTTGTAAAAATATTTGTTTATGTTTTAATTGTATCATAATATTGCATTTGATTAATATAAACTAAAATTAAAAAACATGGGAACAACATTAAAAAACATTACGATTAATTCATTTAAAGGAATTAGTGAAAACTCACCTGTAATTATTGATTTCAATGGAGAAGATAACATCATTAAGTTTGATGGCGACCAAGGGAAAGGTAAGTCATCTACACTAGATGGTATATTGTGGTTAATGGGCGCATCATTTGATGTAAACATTAAAGAATTATTCAATGGGAAAAATCCAATTGAAGAAGAAATGGTATTTGAGCACAATGAAGTAAAGTATAAAGTAATTGCCAAGGGTGATAAAATTGTAGTTAAAAGTTGCAGAGAAAGTGATGGAACTACATCTGATAAATATGTAAATGAAGCAAGCCCAAAAGACTTATTGAATCGCATATTTAAAAAATGTATTGTGCGACAAGATTTTAGATATGATAAGCCAGAAAAGCAAGTTGAATGGGTTTCTGAATTATTCCCAATGCCAAAAGATGAAAAGCAAGTAATTATTGAACTAACAAAAAAAATTGAAGTTCTTAAAAAAGAAACAAGACCGTCTATTGGCAGAATGGTAACACAATTTAAAACTCTTACAGAAAGCAATCCACTTTATTTAGAGTACAAGGAGCGTGGTGAATTATTAGAAAAAGAAATTTTAATGTTAAAGAAAAAAGATGACAAAAATGACATTGAAAAAATAACAAAAGAATATAATAAATTTGTACAAGCAAGTTCAACACTTTCTTCATTAAAAGAAATTGAAAAACCTAAAATAGAAAATGAAATTTCAGATATTGAAAAACAAATAAAAGAACTTGAATCAAGATTAGGATTAAAAAAAGAAGAATTAATTTTAATAGACGATAGAATTAATAAAGGAGAAGAGTTTATAGAAAAAAATAAATCAATTGAAAAGAAGTATTCTGATTCAATGGCGTTAGTTACCTCTGCAAATGAAAATGCAATTAGAATACAGAACTTTGAAAGTTTAAAGGCAAACTTTGCAGAGTGGAATAAATTTGAAAGCGATTATGCTACGATAGATTCACAAATAAAAGAAGTGGTGAAAACCATAAAAGAAATAAAAGCAGAATACATCCCAAAAATAGAAGGGGTTGAAATTGTAACAGACGTAGAAATGGAAGATGGAGAAATAGTTGGGAACGATGTTGGAATTTATTTTAATGATGTTAATTTGCGAACATTATCTGGTTCTGAATATATTATAACGATGATTAAAATTATTCGTAAAAGTGGCTCAAGATTTATATTTATTGATGATTTAGCTACATACGGTTCTGAAACTGTTTCTTATATCAATGAATTGGCTAAATCAATAAAAGATGAAGGAGGTGTAATTTTTTGCTCCGAAATGGATAGAGGAACTGAATTAAGAATTGAAATGACTGATAGTATCTAATTAATAAACTAAAGTAGTAGGCTTTTTATAGCCTATTACTTTTATAAAAAATATAATTATGCCACAACTAAACGCAAACACACCTTATATAAAATGCTATATAAGAAAAGAATTTACAGGAATGGACAAAGAAATGGAAGGGTACATTTTTGGATGTAAATCAATGCTAAACTACCCTTTATTATTTCATTTCCAAGCAGAAAATGGAGCTGTTTTTTGGAACGTATCAATAAACTATTTCTGTTATACAGAAAAGTATTCAAGGCTATCTAAAAACGAAGAAATAAGACTTCAAATGTTAGAAAGCTGGGATGCGCAAAGTAATGCAATAACAACAACTTGTTTTAAGTTTTTAGAAAATAAAATGGTAGATGTATATTGTAGAGATAATAAATGGAGAAGAGGTACTTATATTTTTACCATAGATGACTATGAAGGGGATTGTAATGAGATAAATGTAGGACATTCAAATAGTTTAGATAGCAAGTGCTTCCACTTTATAGCTTTAGATGATGGGAACTTTTGCATACAACCAAATAATTTATGTCGTTGGCATAACGCTGATTTCATAGTTCCTTATGACAAAAAAAATCCTCCAAGAATAAAAATAAAAAAAGATGTAATATTTTCTGAAAATATTGATAGAACATACGGCAATAGCCCTTATTACTTTTATAAAAATGGAGAAAAAAAGCAAAAATGATATTACAATTAAATCCACAAATAAATGTAAAAACACCTCTTGGATGGGGTTGGGCTTTCTTTATAATAGATTATAATCCTTGGATAAACTCTTGTTGGGTTGTGAGATTAAATGGAACTGGTCAAGTTAAACACTTTGACGCAAATGAGATATTAATAGAGGGCAACCCAACACTAGATGAAGGATTAATTGAATAGAAAAATAAAATGATAGAAAAAAAACATTATATATGTGATTGTGGTGCTAAATCTTTTGGATTTAAAAATTGCATTTCTTGCAGGTCTAAAAAATATGCAGAAAATTCAAAAAAGAGAAATGCTATAAGTATTTCAGATAATGTACAAGAAGATAAAAGCGACTTGGATTCATACTTTGATGAGCACATAAAAGCTATTGAAAAACATAGTTCATGTTGCGAAAATTGTCATAAAAAAATATCAAAACCAACAAGGTGGAACGTAGCGCATATATTGCCTAAAAGTATATTTAAAAGTGTTCGCTCCCTATCATTAAATAGCATATACCTTTGCAGAGATTGTCATGGTCAATTTGATAGTAGTTTTACAAATGCACAAAAAATGAAAGTCTGGATTACTGCAAAAAAAAGAGTAGGTCAATTCATTCATATCGTAAAAGAAAAACATAAAATATTAGAACAATATAAAAATTAAAAAATGAAAGTTAAAAAGAACATTTATAATTTTTATATACATTTGTAAAAATAATTTATAAAAATGGCAAAAGAAACAACACCAAAAGTAAAAAAGGTTGCAAAAGAAAAAACTACAAAAGCAAAAAAGGTTGCAGTAGAAAATGTTATTGAAGGGAGTGAAATAGAAGAAATTGTTGAACTTATTGATTCTGAAACAAAAGAAAATGTTGAAGAGTCAATTGAAGTAAATAATCAAGAGGTTGGTTTAATTAAAGTGTTTGACAGAAAATCTAATCGTCAAAGATTTTTAACACAAGAGCAGATTGATTCAGAAGCAAGCAGATATACTTTAAGGTAAGTAAATATTATCTAAAAACTTTGACATAACTTCCCCTACAATTAATATGCCTTTAGTGGATATATTGTATTGTTTATTGTGACAAAATATGTAATCATTATTTGATAATGTTTTTAGATTTTTTTCAAAACTTTCACCCATTATACTTTTTATATCACTTGTAGTATAGTATTTTTCGCTATTGTAATACATTTCAGTTAGAAGTATAAAGTCGTCTGAATTAATACCTATATTTTGTGTTATACTTTTTAGCTTAGGAAGATTTCTAAAAATATCTAGCATAATAAGACTTCCTTCTGATGCTTTCTTGTACTCTACTTCTGGGTGCACAATAGAAAAACTATCAAAATTATCTTTTATCTTTACTGATATTGATTCAGACATCTTTATAAATCTTCTTTCAAATACAGCTTCTAATCCATGAAGAGAATTGTGTATTAGATTTTGTGTTTGTGAAAAAAATTTAGAGTTTGTTATGAAAGATTTTTGACTATTAATAATTTTCTTTATTTCACCTTTAGATGAAGCAAAATCACCATTATCTACTAAGTTTTTATACTCATCAATATTAAACTTCTCATCAACAATATAAATACCCCAGTTAACTCCAATTTTACTTAATACAGAAAGTACAGAAAATATAGATTTCTTTTTTACAAAGTTTATTATTTTCCCTTTGCTAATAATTGTATTTCGTTCACTGGGAGAAAGTGAGCGATATTGTTCTTTTGTAAGATTCCCAAGTCTATCGCATAAATATTCTTGAATAAATGGGTTAAATGGGTTATAATACATTTTGTTTGGGTTTGGTTTGTAATATTAAGGCACTAAGTCCTCCAGTTTAAATGCTTTTACATTTTCTGAAAACTCTTTTACCATTTCAACATGCATGAATTGTTTTTGTGCAAATTGTTGTTTTAGTTTAAATATTATTGACTTAAACTCTTGCGCTCCTTGGTAAAAATCTCTCTGTTTTTTTATATCAATATCTCCAGTTTCATTTATGGCATTTGCAGCTGCATGTAAGTTTCTTTCATAAATATCTTTTGCAATTAATATTTCACGAAGAGATTCATCATTTTCACGCATAACGTATGATTGTACTACTTTTTCAAGTTCTGGTATTTTATAATCTAATATTCTTTTTGTTAGTTCAATATCTGCATTAAGGTCGTACAATACTTTTTTCTTTATAAATAATGCAGTATCGCTCAATTTCATATATGGAGATTCTTTTGTATAGCAATGAACAACGAATAATATCATTTTTATTATTTGCTCTTTTGTATAAATGTAGCCCTCAATACCTTGAAATGGGTCTTGTTCTATTTCCTTAATTTCAATTATTGGCTTAAAAAAATCATATTCTTTAATCTCTCTTATATAATTGAAGTCCAAGTCCTTTCTTTTTGTGATAAGGTCGTATAGTGATGAAATTTGCATATATTATTTTTCTTTGTTTTAAAATAAAATTTACCTTGTTAGTGTAAATATTTAATTTAATTGGTTTTGTCATACATTTTTACAAGTATAGGTAATTTCCCGTCTAAAACTACTCCACATGCAATCTGTGGTGGGGCATAATTTTTAGCATAAGCCATTGCATAAGAATCTTTATCTACACCGCAACCGACTTGCATCCCGAATACGTTGTTAATGTACTCTATGTAACACTTAGTGTGAGTATGACCAGCTACAACAGAACGAAACTGTTCTTTTGCTTTCTTAAATGCTGTGCCACCTTCCCCATGCACATATAATACGTTGTCAATTATAATATCTGTTACAAAGTTCCAGCCCGGTACTTCAAGCACATCACCGTATGCTCTAACCCAACGTGCTGATACCCCTCCTGCAAAACATTTTCTTATTACTATTCTGTCGTGGTTTCCTAGTACAACCGTAGCTTTAGGAAATGCTTTATACCATTTTCTAAGTTTTTCAATAGAAGTCATTAGTTCGTCTAAAGCGCCTAAACCATCTGGGTCTGAGGCATGAAATGAACTGTAGTTATTATCGACTATATCTCCAATAAAAACTACTTTATCACATTTAAAGCGTTTGTAAACTCCTATACAATGCTTCAAGTAATCTTCAAGGCAAAAAGGTTCGTGCATATCACCAACGACTAAAACTTTGCTCATATTTTTAAAAATTATATGCAAGTTAAAGTATTTTGCTTATATTTTTCTATAATTTTTTTATTTTAAAGCAATATTCAATACTTTTTTGCTTAAATTGAACTGAATATTATTAGTTTTTTTTCTAAAAGCCCTTGTCATTGATAATTTTTTTCGGAAATACAAATCTATGAATTTAGCTTCTTCTTCAAATCTATTTGGGATAATAGCTTCATACATAAAAGCAGAGTATATAATGTTTCTTTGAATAGAAGAACCCTTGCTTATACACTCATTTGCTAGCCATGTTAAGTCCGCATTAGTTATTATTTTCTCACTTTTGAGCACGTTTAAAATTGCCTTCTGGAAGGTAATTTTATTATTTTTTTTTATTAACATAATAAATTATGTAATTTTGGTTTGAATTTATAAAAACAAATATATGCTTTTATCTCCAAAATATACAGAATTAAATCCACGAAATAAAGATTCTAAGTGGATTAATGACCTTATTTCAGAATTTAGATTAACAGGACTTAATGCTATTTATAGCAGGGAAAAGGCGCAATTAAATCGAAGATTAATAAATTCAGACTCTAGCATTGAGAATATTAAAAAAATGTTTGAAAATCCAAATGAAATGGAAAAAGCTGGATTTGAATTTATGCAAATTGCCGTTATAGAAAAAATAAAGAATATTATTACAGCAGAGCGAATGAAGGCTGAAATTAAAGCCTATGTAGATGCGCAAGACCCTTCTTTAGAAAGATTAAAAAAAGAAGATAAGGAATTGCTTAAAAATAAAAAAACAATTGATTTTGCAGTAAATACATTAAAACAAAAAATAGGATTGCCATTAAAGAATATTGACAATGAAGATTTTAGTGGCAACTATAATTCATTTGATGAAATGGGATTTGATTCAGATGATATTGGAGATATTGAAACATTTTTCCAAGTATTTTATCAATTAGATACAGAAATAGACTTTCAAAAAATAATAAATCATGTATTTGCTTTAAATTCAATTGATGAATATACTTATAGATTTGTTGAAGATGTATTATGTACTAAAACATTAGCTATACAACAATATGTAAATAAACTAACAGGTCAAATAAGCATAAAAAGAATTATTCCTGAAAACTTACGAAGAATTGTAGGGGAAAATGGAGTAAATCAAAAATCTGATATTGCAGTAGGTTACTACGAAATAATTACTATCCAAGAGTTCTTAAAAAGAGTTGGTGATAATTTTGATTTTGTGCAAGAATTTGCAAGCATATTAGCGGGTGTTAACTCATATAATAATGTAAAATATGGTGCAATTGAATTGTCAGAAGGTGTTATACTAGGAGATAGAAATACTCAAATTTGTACATATACAAACTTGTTATCTTATAAAGTAGAAGTTGGTTATATCGAGTTTAAATCAATAGACTCAATTGATTACAAAAGATTTGTAAATAGTGTAGGGAATGAAAAGGTTTATCAAATTAATGATAATAAAAAAGATAAAAAACAATATTCAAAAGAACCTTTATTCATGGAGCGAACTTATAAAGCAAACTTTATGACAACAAGCATTTCTACACAATATGTATTTAATAGTGGACTTTTATATCATCAAGAAACAGAAGGTCAAGAAGATGAGTACTCTAACTTCTCAATTAAATATATTCATTATGAAGGTAAGACTGTTGCAGAGATAGCTAAACCTTGGGTTACAATGGCACAAGAAGCATTTAATAAATTTAGATTCTTACTTCGTAATGCAAAGCCAGATGGAACTGATTATAACATTGAATCTTTGATGCAAGTATCTAAAGCATTTTTAGGTACAGATGGCAAGCCAGAAGATTTGCAAGCTGTTTTAAAATTACTTCAAAAAAATGCAGACTCTCTTTGGTCATTCCCAGAAGTAAATGGTCAAATTATACAAACTCAAGGAGATTTGAATAGACCAATAAAAAGCCCTTTTGACAATAAGATGAAAACCTATAAAGACATTGTAGATTGGGCAGTGGCTGGAATAAAATCAGACTTAGGTTTTAATGATATGCGTAGTGGAGAAACTCCATCAACAAATGATGTTTATAAATTAGAGCAAGCAAGTTTAGTACAAAGTAGTAATGCCACATACTATATTGATAGCATGTTTGATTACATATACAAAAATGCAGCAATATCTACTTTAGCATTTGTCAATGATATTATTAGATTCAAAGATACATTGCCTTATAATTATATATTAAATGTTATAGGCGAATCTGGAATTAAAAGATTAGAAACTTTACCTAGAATTTCACCACATAGAATGGATATTTATGTTAGTTCTTTTGGAACAGTTCAAGATAGAATTAGAATATTACAAGATACATCTGTCGCATTCCAAAAGGGGATTATAGATTATTCAACAAAAATATTAATTGATTCAATTAATGACCATAGACAAGCGCAAAAATTATTAATAATCAAACAAGATAAAGCGAAAAAACAAGCTCAACAACAAGCTCAACAAGCGCAACAGTATAAAATGCAAGAAATTCAAGCTAAAACACAAGGAGAAAAAGAAATTGTACAGCTTCGTGGTGACTTGGAGATTAAAAAAGCACAAATACAAGCAGAAGGTTATATAACAGCAGCGACAATAAATTCTCAATCAGGTCAAGAAAGAGTTAAGGCTAAAGGAGAGGTTGAAAAAGAAGGTGCTTTATTAGAGCACCAACTTAAACAACAGGATGCATTTGGTGTAGAGTAACATATTTACTTATTATTCTTAATTTCTTTTAAGTACATGGCAACTTCAAGTATATACAATTGCTTGTAAGTTAGACCTAGCTTATTATTTATTTCATTAATCTTTGTTGATATTGGTTCTGCTGGCTCTGTGACAACTATTTCTCTTTTATTATCATTAAATTCTATGTCATCAAGTATATTATCAAACCGTTCAATTATTCTTTTATTGATTTCATTGTTTAGTTTCAATGAATTATTATTATAAATAGAATTTAATATTAATTTTCTTAATTCAATAAATGATTGATTTATAAACCTTATTCTAATCATATTTATATTTCTTAACATACCCCAAAATTAAAATAAATATTTCAAATTTTGTTACATATTATATATTTGTTATACCAAACCCATAAATAAATGTCAAACGAAACATTAGATATTAAAAAAGATGCTACTTCAAGCGAAGTGGAAAGATTGAGAAACATTCTTAATGGAGAAACCCCTATTGTTGAAAATAAAGAGGTTTCAAACGAAGAAGAAGTTCAATCAAAAGAAAATGTTGAAAATACTTCAAGTGAAAACTTAGAAGAAAATGAAACAAAAGAAACTAAAGTTGAAAAAGACGTTGAAGATTCTAAAGTAGAAGGAGAAGAAAAAAAAGGTGAGTTAATAGTTGGAGTTGATGAAGAATCTGTAATGGCATATCTTAAATCAAGAAACATTCAAATTGGTTCTATTGAAGAATTAAGTCAAAAAATAACTCAAAGCCCAAAAGATGAAGAAGTTGAAGACCCAAATAAAATTGCGTTAAGAAAACTCGAAATTAAAAAGTGGGCAATTGAGAATGAAAAAATAGACCCTAAGAAAATTGAGCAATTTGAAGAAGATAGTAAATTATCAGATATAGAAATTGCCTATAAACTTTATTATGATGAGAGAAAAGACGAAGTAAATCCTAATACTGATGAACAATATACAGATTCAGAATTAAGAGAAGAGTTTGAAGAAGAGAACTTCTTAAATGAAGAAGATACATCACTTCTTAAAAAAAGAAGATTAAAAAATATTTCTTTAGTTGCTCAAACTTATAAATATGAAACTTATAAGGATTTGGTAAACTTAGAAAAATCTTTTGATAACCATGTGATGACGGCTAGCGAGGAAAGAATATTAAATGAAACCACAAACAACGCTAAATCAAAGATAATTGAAAATGGAATGTCCTTTTCCATTAAAGATGATGTTGGTGTAGATGTTGTTGTAAATATCCCAATTACAAAAAAACTACTTGATGAGATTTCACTAAAAGGAACTGAAATTGAAAACATCTCTGATACTGACGGGATTGCATCAATTATCCAAGATGTGTACTTTTTAAAGAATAAGGCTAAGGTGTTACATGAAGTTGCAACTTCATATCATAGTCAAAAAATATTAGGAATAAAAAGAACAAGTATTGGAATCGAAAATAAAAAAGCAGAAATGCAAGAAATAACATCAGATGAAATAACTGAAAAATATAAAAAATTAGTTGAAAAGCACAGAGTTAATTGAGTTGGGGAAACGATTAAAAACTAAATTAAAAACAAATTAAAAACAAAATTTAAAAAAAAATGGCAACGATTAGTATAATTAAAAATACTTGTAGCACAGCAACATCAGATACAGTTGCAGGATGTGTTACCAAAAGTTCTGCATTGAGCATTTTCTCTTTCCAACAACAAATGGAAGTATTAAACTCATGCGCAAACCAAGATGTAGCTTTAGCTTGGCAAAAAAATGTATCAGAAGACTTCATTAACTGTTGTGGAAACAATAAAATGGATGTAAACTTCTTTATGAACATGTTTTCATCAACTCCAAAAGAGATTGAAACTACAAACTACTACCAAAGATACCGTTCACACGAAAATCAAAACATTTCTTCTGATTCAGCAGGTTTAGCAGCTGCTGGTGTAATACAAAGATTTACATTAAGTCGTGCATCTCATTCAGGTCAAGGAACTACTTCTAGTTTATTTGTTGGTATGTTATTATTTAACTATCGTACAAATCAAACTTTACAAGTTACTGCAATTAATACAACAGCGCCTTATGCTCATATTATCACTGTACGCAACACAAAGAATGAAAATACTTTGATTGCTAAAGGAGATAAAATGATTAGAATACCTGCTGCATTAGTAGGTGGTACAGCTTGCCCTGAAGGTAAAACTACAATGAATACTTCTTTCACTACAAAAGGGTTAAACAAATTACGTTTATCTCAAGGATGGTGTATGGATATTGAAATGGACAGACCTTATGCAGACCAATTGCGTTTTGCAACATTCGTTGATAGAAATTTCAATGAAAGTGAAAGAGTTTTGCCTGTATTGAAAACAAATGCAATGGCAGAAATTACACAAGCTGCAAACTTAATGTTATTCATTGGTAATCAAATTACTAATCCTAATATTTCAGTTGGTGAGTGGACTGGAGGTGATGGTTTAATCGGTGCTATTAAAGGTGCAGGTAAATCATGGGATTATTCAGCAACAGAAGGTTTCTCTTTATTGAATGATTTTGAAGAAATTATCTTATCAGAAGATAAATTGAAAAGAACAAGTGAGTGGTTACTTATGGGTTCACTTCAATTCTTAGCTTCTATGACAAGAAAATCTAAAAATGATACATATTCTGAAATCACAGCTTTAGACTTCATGACAATCGAAAGATTTGGTGCAGATAAAGAAATGATTAAAAAATATGCAACAAAAGGATTCGAGTACTTAGGTAAAAAAGTAATGTACAAAGAGTTTGGTGAATTAAACAATTCTAATTCATTAGGAAACGGATTATTCCCTGACTTAGGTATAATGATGGCTATGGACGGATTGACAAACTCTAAAGGTGAATCATTACCTCCTATTCAATTCTTTAAATCTAAAGATGCTAAAGGACAATGGGATGAAATGGAAGAAATCGACAGAGATAGACGATTCATTGATGGTTGCGAAAAACTTGAAGGAGATATTCGTAAATCATTACTTTGGATGTTCCATTGCCCAGAAAGACACTATTTGTTGAATCCAACATATTGTGCATAATACAAACCGTAAAATAAATTAAAACATATTTTAAAAAAAAACCCAAACTAAAAAAATGAGTAATTATTCAGATAGCAAAGTAATATTTATCTTGACAGAGAAAAGCCCTACATCTTACAAAAGAGAGGATGATGGGTCATTCATGGACACACCCGTTGAAAAACGAGTAATACATGAATATACAGCAAATTTTGATGGCAAAAATGAAAAGTTCAGACATATCAGAAATGAAAAGTCAGCAATGGTTTCAATGCAAGATAGAGATGCTGTATTTTCTCCGAAAAGAGATAACTTGTTTTTCGTAAACGGATTAATGGTATTAGAATCAGGCAAAGATGACGTTTCTATTGAATTTATGCGTAATCATCCTTATAATGAAGATTATGATGACAATTTAAGAAGAGAAGGAATAATGCCATATTTTAAAGAATCAAAACCAGAAGAAGAAGGAGTTGTTATTGTTGAAGATTTAATGAAAGAAAGTGAAGCATTAGCATTAGTTTTTGCATTGCAAGAAAAACTTGAAGATGGAACTACAAAATACAAAGAAGAAAAAATTAACTTCTTTATTAGATTGTTCTCTTTAGATTCAACTCTTGCTTACAGTGAAAAAATAGTTGCTTTGTATAAAGAAGCTAAACAATCACCACAAGATTTCATTTATGCAGTAAATAATGGATTTTCTGAAATAGAAAAAGACATTGAAACTGCATTAAAGTTAGAGGTAATATCTTTCGATAAAAAAACCGCTTTTTTAGAGAAAGAAGTAATGTTTGTTTCAAGCAAAAACTTAAATGAAAAGGAAATGAAAGAAGCAATATTATCTCACTTTATTTCACAACAAGGAATTGTTCACTTTGAATCATTAGAAAGACTCATTGAGGAAAAACAAAAAAATATTGCACTAAAAGGCAATACGAAGGTTATTTCTTAGAATTAAAAAATTTAAAAAAAACTTAAAAACAAAAAATTTAAAATGAATAGTAGTAAAAAAATTTTAGTTCCTGTTAGAAAATTCAATCATGTAGTTTTCGCAGTAGCTTGTCAAAGAGAGATTTGTTGTGACTTTTCACTTGTAAAACAAGTATGGTCAACTCCTGTAATTAATGCTTCTGGCGTAGTAGTTTCATACAATGAAATTGCAGCTGGTGCAGATGCAACGGGTAAACCAACAACAGATTCAGTAAAGATTGCTAAAATCAATTCTTGTGGCAATGTTGTAGAAGTTGTATTAGCTGATACAGAAAATGTAAACAGTTTAAAAACTGCTTGCGATGTTTGTTGTGGAGACCCAGCAGTAGTGTTTTCAGCAACAATTCCTGCTGTAAGAGTAGAAGATACTCCTTGTGTAAATAGCGCAGGAAATAGAGTAGAATCTATCCCTTATAGAGATGGTGCAACTTTAGTTGTAGCTGCAACTTTTAATCAAGTAGCTGCTACTCCAAGTCCTTCTGCAAACTATGCATCAGGTGCAGCATTTGTAACATGGGCTAATACAAACTGGAGTGCTTACGGTGTTTGGTCTGATGATGCTACAAATAAAATTGTATCATTGACATTAGCAACAGGAGTTAATTCAGCAGGTATAACAATATTGTAATATTTGCCGAAAGGCTTAAAAACTCACCTCACCTAGGTTTGGGTTAAAAGGTAGTGGGGTCAAACCTGCTACCTTTGTTTTTTAAAATAAAATAAAATAAAATAAAAATGGCAAAATATTTATGTATAAAAAAAGCATTAGATTATTGGAATGTTTTATATGGGACTGCTAATTTTTGGTTGACAGGAGGTAATTCGGCAACAAATCCAAGTGTGAATTTTATAGGAACTACCGATAATGTTGACTTTAGATTTAAAAGAAATTCATTTGATGCAGGGCATATAACAGCTAACAGTACTGCGCTTGGTCAAGGTTCTGGTAATTGGGCACAAGAAGGAGGAGTTGGTGCAACGCAAAGTTCAAATACATCTATTGGTCTTTATGCAGGTTGGAATAGTATTGGTTCTGAAAATACATTTTTAGGAACTCAAGCAGGTCGTCAAAATACAGAACAACAAGTAGTATGTATTGGACAAGCAGCAGGTTTTCAAAATAGTGGTCTTAATTTAGTTGCTGTTGGATATAATTCAGGTAATAATAATTCAGGAGTAAATACTATTTCATTAGGTGCTTCATCAGGTCAGCATAATACAGGAGATAATATTGTTTCATTAGGTTTTAGGTCTGCTGAAGATAATACAGGTGATAAAGTTATTGCTTTAGGAGAAAATGCTGGAAAAAATAATACTCAATCAAATAGATTTATTATAGGTCAAGATTACCTACCTACATTTGCTGGTTCTGCGGCTGCTAATGCTGGATTACCAGCATCATCTGCAAACGGAGTATATTTATATATAGACTCAACAGATGGTAATACTATAAAAGCAAGAATTTAATAAAAAATTAAAAAAAAATATCTTAAAAAATGGGTTGCACTATTCCTAATTTTAATCTTAGTGTCAAAGTAAAATATGACATTACAACAAGTACTCCAACGGTTACAATTTATAACCAGAGTACAGGAGCGAATCTTTCAAATATTAAATATTGGTTTGAGTTATATACTCCAAGTGGGGTCATGTATCACCAAGGAACTTTATTAAATCCAGACAAAGTTGGTATATGGACAACTCTTAATATTGTTGAAAACATCCCACAATCAAGCGGGAAAATTGAATTTGACAATGCATCTCCATACATTGTAAAGGTATTTGCAAAAGACAACTTAAATAATGATTGCGATATTGAATTGTCAGATATTATTTGTGCTCCAAATGGTAACAAAGGTGCTAATAGTTTTGGTGCAACATTGGTAGATGTATTTCAGAAGTGTAGTGAAGGCGTATTGCAAGTTACAGACACATCAAACTATTTGTATAAAGGTATTGTAGGTAATGTTGTTAGTAGTCAAACTACATTAATATACCCAGAATCATCTGATGGGAATCAACCTGCAAACTATGTAGTAAATAACAAAAATGCATTTTTAATGCCAATACCTATTAATGGTAAAGGGCATCAATTAATCCGAAACTTAACAATGAAATATGCATTGCCAAGTGGTAATGAAGTTATTATTAAATATAGATATAAAAATTCATATTTTGAAGTCAATTGTGGCGTTCAAATGTGCTCAATAATGTGTGGGCTAACAAAATATAGAGAATCGTTACAAAATGAAGATGGTACTTGTACTCCAAAGGCTGAAAGTAAAATTGCAAATCTTTCTTTAAAAATTGCACAACTTACTTTAGCATTAAATTCTCCTTTATGTGGTTTTGATAGTACATCGCTTTATGCAGAAATAAAAGAAGAGCTTTTCTTGAATGGTTGTGTATGTGACGAATGTGAAGAATTTACTGGCAATAATGAAACATCAGGATTAAAATGTGCAGATATTGATATTGCTTGTGTTTGGGATAATATAAATACACTTCTTACTACAACCCCTGCTCAAAAAGCAAAATTATGCGTTTTAGTTTCAGATTGCATAAGCTCAATGAATAGTGGTTGTTCTCAAGTATTTATGTCTGGAGTAGTATTTACACCAACAAAAATAACAGTAAACTTCTTACTTTCAAATCAATCAAATTCTAATAATTTAGAAGTATTCTATAAATTACACTCAAGTAGTACATGGATTTCTGCATCAGGGTTATTGCCTGCGAACTCAACTACATACGATATTAATGGAACATTTACACAAAATGCATTGTATGATGTAAAAGTAGTTAATCGTTGTTCTGGAAATGCAAATGTAGATAGTGCTATTGTAAGTGGAATAATTCCTGCACAATTAACAGCATGTACATACTTAAATGATATTTATGGAGGTTTAGGAAATGGTGTTTATTCAATTAAGGTTGATAATACTCAAACAGGATGTGCAAAATATTCATATCAATTAATTGATGGAACTTTTGTACAAAGTTTAATGCCATGTCCAACTCCAGTAAATGTAAATGTTAATTCAAGTGGTTTTGTAAATTGGACTGGTAAAGCTGGAGATTATGAAATAGCATATAAACTAAAAACTTCTCCAACATACGTTGTTTTTTCAACAAGTAACTATTTAACAACTGATAGTAGTGCAAATTTATCATCTGTATTAATCCCTTCTGTTGATTTATTTGACATAAGAGTAAGATATAAGTGTGGAACTAATAATTTTTCTCTACCAGTTTATTGTGACTTATTATCAATAGCTAGTACTCAATGTGAAAGCCCTGCTGATTTTATGAGTTATGACCAGCAAACAGGTACTTTAAGATGGTTTGGAGGAGTAACTGGAGGAACATATATAATAAATGCTCGTAAATCAGGTACTAATATTTCAGCAATCAGTTATTCAATATCAAATAATGGTATTATTACAATAAACTACTCAAATTTACCTGCATTGTCGTCAGGTGGAGATGAAATTACTTTCTCGGTACAAAAAGATTGTGGAAATGGTTCTACAAGTGATATAGCAAGCTATACATATACTGTTACAGATGCACCACAAACTTGTCCATTCGTACCATTCGGATTCCAATATAATAACATCGCTAATGATATAATTATACTTAATTATGGAGGAGGTTCTCCTAATCCAAGTCCACTTATAACAAGTGCAGAGTATGAAATGAGAGTTAATGGTGTTGTTTCTAATATTGGTATTATTGATATTTCAAGTGGTAGTGCAGAAACAAAAATAAAATCAACAATTCCATTAAAAACAGGGGATGTTGTTCAATTTAGATACCGTTCAATTTGTAGTTGTTGCGATAATGTAAATAGCACAAGTGGTTGGAGTGCTTGGGGTGGAACTACTATAAGTTTAGGTACAACAGGTCAAGGATTGTGGGATGATATATGGAAGATATTACCTTCAGCTTGGCAAACATCACCTTCTTTCTTTGATTATTCTAATTGTTATTATAAAATTGATAAAGAAGGAAAATTGCATTTTAGAGGTCGTATATCTTGGAGTGAAATAATCCCTACTACATCCGCAGAGGTTGTTGTAAATACAACTTTTACTTTTATAACTATCCCAACAGCAATTATGTCCACATTGAATACTTCTACGATAACAAGTATTAATAATGATAATTATGCAGGAGGTAATGCTAGATATGAAGGTTCTATGGATACATTTTATATAATAAATTCAATAAATAGAATTGGGAATGATTTAAGAGCAAATATGGTAAGAAGAAATAAAAATACTCACATCGCTACCGCTGTTCTACACGATGTTCATGTTTCACATATCTCAATACTATAATTAATAAAATATAAATGATAAATATTTTTTCACTATACGAAGATTTTAGAGGTCGTGTAAATGCCCACCAAGGGGGGCATATACGACCTTTAGACTTCGTGTCATGGGTACATGAAGTACAAATGGATATTTTTAACGATAGGGTTAATGAATTTCAAAAGAGCCAAAAAATAGCCGATGAAATAACGCCATTTTTAGAATCATTAAATGTTATGGTTAGCAATGTATCAGGTTCAAGTTGGGATTTAGTAAAAAAACCAAATGGATATGAAAATTATGCATCATCTCGAATCATAAAAAAGGGTGGGGTTTCATGTGGTTGTAAGGACTTCAAAGAATTTAATGCTAATGGTGAAGAGGAAAAAGGTGTATGTAAAGCATATATTGATGAAGATGATTTAGCAGAATTAAAAATGCTTTCAGATGCTAAGAATTGTGAAGTTGGAATATCTTTAGTTGATAATGATAGATGGAGTTCTATATGTAGTCATCCAAGGAAAAAACCTACTTGTGCATCACCTAAGATGACACAATATGCAGGTGGTTTTAAAATTGCGCCAAAAGGTTGTGCTACATCAATTATAATGGACTTTTTTAGAAAACCTAAAAAGCCAGTTTTTAATTATACTGTAATTAATCCACAACAAGAAAATGAATACTATCAATTTGTACAAGCTGGTAGTGTAGATTTAGAATGGAGTGAACAATTGTTACCATTGATTATATCAAAACTAATGGATAAGTACGCTACATTTATTGGGGATGCTAATCTATGGCAACAATCAAAAGTTGAACAAAAAAGCAAATAAATTTTAATTTAAAAATAAAAACAATTAATTTTGAATTAAAACAAACAGACAATGATAAACATTTTAATTTTCGGTGCTTTTTTCTGCTATGGTATTTTTACCGTACAACGTAATGGATTTCTATTAGATTTCTTACCTAATTTTTGGAAGAAATTCCCTAAACAATTACATGAACCTCTATTTAGTTGTGGTATTTGTGTAAGTTCTATTTGGGGTTCTATATTTATAGTTTCAAGTTATTTAATACAAGAAAATGTAAATGAAAAGTATCAAATATTAGCAATGATGCCATTGTACCTAATTGCATTTATTGGCTTTACAGCAATAATTGACAGAGCTGTCAAATCATTTGAATATAATTATCGCTACACACAAATAAAGCCACTTTCTAATTATTCATATCTTGAAAATTATGAATTTAGAGATAGCATGATTGAGTGCTTTTTATCTGATGTATTAAATAGTAATTTATTGCTTGTAGAAATTGGAGGTTTGACAGAAAGATATGCACATCTTACAAATGAAGGTAAATATGTATCTTATGATAAGGCAAATGGAACAGATATTGTTAATTCTTATATCAGCGAAGACTACTTCTTGCTTATAAAAGGAATTGCATTTGAAGGTAATTTTGACTACCTAATGGGTCTTGCTTCAAACGCAAAAGGATTTGTAATAGAAGGCAGTTTAGCAGGAGATAGTGGGAAGCAATTAAAGTGGATTATGGATGCGTTTCCAAGTGTTATTAAAATGCCATATATGACTAATTGTAGTGTAGAAGCGCCAACTCATTGCGCAGGAGATGTTAATAATAGAATTGTATTAGTAAAGAAAATTGTAAAATAAAATGACTCGTTTAGAAATATTAGCAAGTTTAGTAATGGATGCATACTATCAATCGTATGCAAAGGAATCAGACTTCTTACAACAAGAAGATTTTGTTCAATATACAGGCATGTTCTATCAACAAGTCTTGCAAGAAGATTTTGATAAAACAAGGCGTGAATTAATACAACTAAGGATGCTTGACATGAATGAGTCAATTATCCTTTCTGATTCATGGTATAAAATAAAAGAAGTAGATGTTAAAAAAGATGGAGATAATTTTATAGCAGAAATGCCAAATTATTTTTCATTTAATCGTGACATATCTTTTTCTGGATTGAAAGCAGTATATCCAATTGATAATGTTGGTGATTGTTGCAATAAATTTGCTAAAATAAAATCAGAGCAATGCAATGGGTTAGCATACTTACCAAGTAGCGATAAAACAATCTATTACTTTCCTTTAGGAGATAAAATATATTTTAAAAAAGTAAATTGCAACTTAAAGAAAGTAAATGTAGCATACATTCCTAGTATAAATGAAAACGAGGATGAAAATACAGAAATTTCAATCCCAGAAGGACTTATTGCAGATATTGTAATTAGAACATATAGTTTTCTTACTTCTACAAGAAATGGATTAGTAATTGATAAAACAAACGACCAAAACCAAAACAAATCAGCACAAACCGAAATAGACCCAAATAGTATTCAAAATCAATAAAAGAAACTTATAGATGTCAGATAATAATAGTAATTATTTAACCGTTTCAGAAGCATTAGAAAAGCACATGGTGCTAAGTGGAAATACTTCTACATCTGCAAAAATGCAGTACATGGTTCGTGCTTTAGAGGTGTGGAAAGATATTAGAAATAATGTTTTAAAAACTACTTCTCATAAATGGGTAAAAGTAGATAAAAGCGTTTTACCTTATAGAGTAGAGATGCCAAAATGCGCATCTATGTTTTTAAATATTACAATTAAAAATGATTGTGGAGAGTATGTGTCATTAGACAGATGGAGTAATATGGTTTCTACACCTTATGTTGATGTTAGTGAAAGTTGTTCGTGTGATGACCAGCTAAAAAGTTGTATTGAAAGTGAAAGTGTAGATGTAGAAACAAATGTAACAAATACGATAATTGGGGAAGAGATAATCATAGACCACGACCCAAGTATGCCATTGAATAAGATACAATTTAATTTTACATTAAATGGAAATGTTGTACCTATTTTAATGAGTAGCTTGCCTTCTGGTTGGAGTTATTCAAATGGAGTTTTGACTAAGCCAATAGATAACTACAAAATACAATCTGTAAATTATTTAGCAGTTACAATAAATGCAACTACTTTAAATATTCCAAGTGGATGGAGTTATGCTGTCACTTCACCAGCACCACAAGTACAATTACTTGCAATTACTAAGCCTTGTTTAGATAATTTTACATTTTTAGGCGCTACATTATTTGTTTCTAGTCTTACATTTCAATATAACACTACTCCTTCTAATTGTGAATATGTAATTAAAAAACCGGGTTACGTTCCTATGAGTAATTTAACATTTACTTTTGTTAGTCCAACTTTAGGTACTTTGATTTGTAGTTTAGCACTTGGATTTCCAAGTAGTTATAGCTTGACTTATGGCTCGGCAGGAACTACAACAACGGATATAATTATAAATAAACCTTGCCTTGACGATTATGTTTTACAAAATGTGACTATGAATAGCCCTGTCACTGTACCTCATACATATAGTGCCACTCCTACTTGTAAATATACAGTACAAAAGGGTGCATTTGTTGACGAAAGTAGTTATACATTTTCTTTCAGTAGACCTCAATCAGAGTTTCCACCAAAATTTGTAAATGATAAATATTCATCATTTCAATCAACAGAAACTAAAAAGACTAAAGTTTATACAAATGGTGATGTATTTATTGAAACAATAACTCCTTATGAAAAACTAAATGATTCTGGCAATCTTATTAAGATTGAAATGGTTAGTGATAAAAAGTTTATATGCAAACTTAAAACTAAAGAATGTGGTTGTATTGAATTGAGTCAAGAGAACTTACAAGAAATAGAAAATTGTTTTTGCACAGAAGTATCAGACAGATGTAAGAGTATTTGCAATGCAAAATTTACACAACCAAATGATGAACTTTTAGGTCAAAATGAAAGTGGATATTTCTCTTATGCAGAGCCCGATAGAAACATTTATTTATATGGCGCAATACCTAATCAAGTAATGATAAACTTCAAAACAAAAGGTGATAGCGAAGAAGATGAACTAATGCCAGATTATGTTTTTATGACATTCTCAAAAGGCATGGATTGGATAAATTCAAGATACTCAAAGTTAATGAATAGACTTGAAAAAAATGATTATGAAAGAGATTATAAATCAGCAAAAACGGAATTAGAATTATCATTACCAAGAAGTAAATTTATATCAAGTAATTTCAATAATCCATTAAAAGATTTCTTCCCAAAATGGTAAAAATTTATGAAACAAATAAAATAGAATTATATCTAATCGTATTTTTTATTTATGGATTGGATATTGATTATATTAAAAAAATACATAAATTAGATGTAGATGAATCATTGTCGGATATTGATAAATTAAAACTATATGTAGAAGATACAATGAGTTCAATTAGCGAATTTGAATCTATTTATAAATTGGTAAAAGATGATAGTGTTATAGGATTTTTTACATTGAATAATTTAAGTAATTATGAAACACAATTAAATGGTTTTCATATATCTGAAAAATACAGGACAAAAGATGTTTTACAAGAGTTTTGGCGTTTTATTTATTCAAAATCTAATGAATATTTAATATGTGGGTTATATGAAAAAAATGAAAAAGCTATTTCTCATTTGAAAAACAATAATTTTGTAAAAAACAGCAAAATTTACTTCGGTAAATACAATAAAAACTTCACAATTTTAACTAAAAAAATAAAATAAAAATATGCCATTAGGAGGATTATTAACAGCAGGTATTGTAGTAGGAGCAGGCTCGTTAGCTTACGGAGCAGGTAGTAGTATAAGCAAAAACAAAAAAGCTAAAGAAAGAGAGGAAGCGGCTGGAGCAAAGCCTGTTTACAACATTCAAGAGCCAACATTAAAAAACCAAGGTATCGCTGAAAACTTAGCGCAACAAGGCTTGTCAGATGAATCGAGAATGATGTATGAGCAACAAGCAAATAGAGGGCTTAGTGAAAGTATTGATGCCTTATTAAAAGTAGGTGGAGGTGTTAATTCTGTTTCTGATTTATACTCAACATATCAAGATAAATCAGCGGATTTAGCAAACTTAAATGACCAAATTAAGTTTAGAAATCAACAAATGCTAATGGCTCAAAACGAAAAAATGGCTAATGAGTTAGATAAGCAATATCAACTTAATGTATTAGACCCTTGGAAAGATGAAAAACAAGCTATTGCTGAATTAAGAACTATTGCTAGAAACGACTTAAATGTAGGGATAGCTGGGGCATCTAACGCTGTAATGGGTATAGCTGGTGCTATGTCTGGTTTACAAAAAACAACGAATACGCCTACAACAGATATGACAACAACTGCGCCAAAATCTACACAAACAGCTTCAAGTCAAGTCTTTCCTGCTATATATCCTGAAAGAGGTTATTATGACCCAAATAACCCAAACAATGAGCTTCAAAATAGAGGACAAAACACATACCTAAATAATAATTATTATCTTCAAAGTTTGTTTGGGCGTTAAATTTTAATTAGGTAAAAATTAATTTGTTATTTTTTAAATAAAATCATTACATTTACATTATGGCTACGGCTAACGAAATAGAATCATACAAAGGTGACAGCGCACTAGCTGGGGGTCTTGGTGCTCAAAATACTCAATATGCTATAAGTGGAGCGTGGAAAATGATTGATTCAGTCAATGACTCGTTTTCCCTTCTTAGAGCACAACAATTTCAAAAATCACAAGAAGAATATAAGCAAAAGATAAAAGACAGAGATGATATTGCTAAAATGATTGAAAGCGATGAACTTAATGTTGATAGTCTAAGTGATGAAGATAGAAAAAATGCAAACTCTAAAATAGATGATTTAAGAAACAATTTAATTAGAGCAAGTAAGGATGGTAAACTATCTGAAACAGCAACATTCTTAGAGTTGAAAAAGCAATTTGCTGAAATAAAAGGTGGAATAAATAATAAAAGCGTAAATAATATTGCAGTTGATGCAGACCAAAAGAAATATGGTAATCAATTTGATGATAGATATGAAGCACACATAGCAAAAGAAAAGGAATTGATGGCTAGTGACCCAAATCATAAATACCAACCTTATGTTCCTATATTCAAATATGATGCAACTAAAGTTTTTTCTCCATTAGTTACAGATAAGGATATTAAATCTCTTAATAAATATAAAAATGTAGTTACAGAAACACCTAATATTGTAAAAACATTTGATGAAACAGGAGCATTTTATACTACACAAGCAGGTAGAAAAGAAATAAGTTCAGCTTATGATGAATTTGCAAATGGAGGAAATGCTTCGGTAGCATTATTAGACAATGTAAATAGAAAGTTAGAGAAAATTGCACTTACTCTACCAGAAAATCAAAGAACACTATTAAAGCCAATTGATTTAGCTGTTGACAATCCAGTAACAGTAGTAGCAAAGCAAAGAATAGCAATGGGTTGGGATAAAATTGATACCAAGCCTAAAGAGGTTTATAAAGATGCTACAATGGAAAAAGCATATCTTGATGAATTAAAAACTGACCAAGATATTAGAAAGGCAAAAAGTGATAATATAGATAAAATTGGACTAGAAAACTTAAAAGCTAGACAAAGAGAAAGATTAGAAATGTTAAAAAGTAGATTAAGGGGGCAAGAGGAAGCAAAAAAAGCTGTATTGACAAGAGAAACAAATAGATTAAAGGAGATAAATAAAGGTGGAACTGACAGTGGGTATCTATTTATATCACAAGCACAAAAAGATTTAGCGCAATCAATATCAGGTCAAGGTAAATATATTTCTTCAAAAGAAGAAGTTCAAAAGGTAGCTAATAAAATATCTAAAGATGCTAATATAAACATCCCAAAAGGTTCTAAAATATCTATTGTCCCAATAAAACAATTGCCTAAAGAAACACATGGTAAATTTGATATGAATACAGAAGATGATATTTATTATGTAGAAGAACCAGATGGCACAAAAAGATATGTTACATTAGATGGAGGAAGAGTATATAGTGAAAAAGATTTATTAAAAGATATTACTGGAAAGGGTGAAAAAGCTTTAAAAGAATGGGAAAGATTTGAAAGTGAGAATCCCGTAAATAGCAAAGAATCTAAAACTAAAAATAATAAAAATAAAAAATCTGCTGACGACTTATTAAAAGACGTAGGATTATAATATATTTGTAATATGGCAAAGAAACTTACAACGCAACAAAGAGAAGAATTAAGGTCAAATATGCAGACTTTAATAGATTCTGGGAAAGATGAATCTATTGTATCTAAATATCGTGATAATTTTATTGCTAAATATGGTAGTGAAGATACTCAAATTGCAAGTGATATAAAAAAAAAAGAAGAATCCCAAGGATTGTCTTCTCAAAAAGTTCAGACAACTCAAGCACAACCTATTCAGCCAAAATCGAGTGGTACTGGTAGTTTCATGGGTGGTGCAGAGGGCGCATACCAAGAGTCTAAGATTCTTAGACTGTCTAAGAAAGTAGTAGAAGATTCTAAAAAAATAGAATTAGAAAATGAAAGAATAAAAAAAGAAGAAACTGCTAAAAAATTAGGAAGTTTAAATATTGATTTTTCGGGAGGTTTTGCTGATATACAAGGCATTAGAAATCAAATAAAAACAAAGTTAAAAGATGCTTCTATTAGTGAGATAAATGCTTTTAATGATATTATTTCAGAAAATATTAAAAAGGGTAATGTTTCTTATACAGGATATAGACAATCAAGTATTGGTAAGTCTAACGAGTTAATTGATAACGTAAAAAACGGAATTGAACTTTCACAAGAAGATGAAGCTTATTTAAGAAAAACAAGTCCAAAAGCATACGATGAATTAATTAAAAGTACATCTGATGGAATTATTCCCACTAGCGTAAACTCAATAGCAAAACAATATAAGCAATTTAATCAAAAGCGATTCCAAGCATCTGCTAATGAAGACATTAAAGGTTCGTTAAATGTATTATCTAGTATAGGTATTGATGTAAATAAAATAGGTACTTATAAGATTACAGAAGAACTTTCAAAAGTAGAGTCCAAGTATAATACAGAAATTGAAAAATTAAATCAAAAATATCCATTAAAGGATTATACTTATGAAATAAATGATGGTAGAGGTGTATCAAAGCAAACTGTTCAAAAAAGAGATGATGCCTATGCACAAGAAAAAACAGCTTTAGATAATAAATATGGTGGTTTAAAACAAACAATGGGCAAAGTAAATGCCTTTAAATTTGCATTGCAAAATACAAATGCAGATGCAGAAGCTGTTGGAGAAGAAGCATTAAGAGTATCAGACCCTATAAGATATAATAATTATATAAAGGGAGGTAAAAAAAGTATTGATGTAAAAGAAGATGTACACAAGTTAGGATATACAATACTTCAATCAACAGGCAATGATAAATTAGTAACAAAAGGGGTTGCAGCAGAACAAGAGCATGAAAATAAATACCCTAACGAGGTAATAAATGAAACTAAAAAAAGAATAGCTATTGAATATGCCAAAAGCATTGGTGGAGAAAAAATAGCTTTTAATAAAGGTAAATTATCAATACAAGATGCAGATAAATTTGTTGACCAACTTCCTCAAAAATATAAAGATGTTTATCTTAAAAAAATAAGACCTTATGCAGTAAATGAAAATGGCATAGTGTCTAAAATGACAAACACAAGTGACCCAAATTTCAGATATTTGCTTACTAATAAAGAAATAAATCCTAAAGATGCAACTATTGACATTCCAAATATGGGTGGTGCATTAAATAAATTAGGAGAAGGTTTTTTACAACCAATAGAAGGTGCATTTAATTTTGTTTTAGACAGAACAAGTAGTAATGAAAATATTACAAATCGTGCATTGCAAAAACCTAAAATATATCAACAAGATTTAATTGATAGAAATGAAATAAATAATAGAATTGAAGAATTAAATTCAAAGAGAAAATTAAGTGTCAAAGATGCCATTGAGTTAGATGAGAAAAAGAAGCAATTAGAATTAAGCACACCATTTAAAAAAGTAGTAGATGGTTCTTTTAGTTTATTAGGTCAAGTTTTAGGTCAAGTAGTTCTTTCAGAAGTAGGAACACCTGTTGTGTCTTCATCATTAAAAGGATTGCAAGTTGGAAGTAAATATATTGGGTTAGCAAATAAAGCAGAGCAAATATCAAACTATGCATCTGAATTTAAAAATATAAAAGGAATATCTTCAAGCATGGTTGCTTATGTCAGTTCTTATTCTGATGCCGAAAAAGAAGCAATTAATTTAGGTCTTGATGGTTGGAAAAAAACATTGTACTCAAACACAGTTGCAAGTTTAAATGCAGCTACGGAAAGAATATTTAAAGATGAAAAAGTTTTAAATGCATTTAATGCAGAAGTATCTCCATTAATAAGTGACATGGTTAGAAACCTAAGTACAAGAGGTGTTACAGATGCAGTATTAAGTAGGGAATTAAAAACAATACTAAGTAGGACATTACCAAAGTTTGGTAAAAATATGACTATTGAAAATCAAAAAGAAGCCATAGAGGAACTTACTACACAATTTGGGACTTCGATTGCAAAAGGGGTGTTAGCTCCAAGTCAATTTAAGACACAAGACGAAATTGATGCAATGAAACAAGTTTGGTATGAAACTACTATTTTTGGTGGATTTACTTCATTTGGTGCGGCTGTTACAGAAACAAGAAATAGTTCTGTTTCAAAAAAGGCAATGTATCAATTAGGTTCAAATACTGATGAAATAAATAAATTTGTTGATGTAGTAAATACTCAAGTGTCAAATGGTAAAATGAGCCAAGAAGATGCTAATGATAAAATCAAAGCAGTAAATACAATACAACAAATTGTGCAAAAAAGTATTCCTTTGATTGATAGTAAGAGAAAGCTAACAGAAGGAGAAAAGGTTAAGCTATCAAATATACTTTTAGCAGAAAGAAAATTACAAGATGAAATTAAAGACCCTAATTTTAGTGATGTAAAATTATTAAATGAGAAAGAATTATCAAAAGTTCAAGATTTAAAAAATAAAATATTAAATAATGAAGTATTTATAGATGATAATTTAGATGTATATTCAGAAGAAGAATATAATGCAAAAAGAGATGCTGAAAAATTAGCAGAAGAACAAGCTAAAACTCAAACTAATGATACAAAAACAGAAACAAAACCAGAAACTCCAATTACAGAAGTCACAACAACTACTGGACAGACTGCTGAAAATGTTGGAGAAACTACCACAGGACAAGCGCCAATTATTCCAACAGCGCAAGAACAAGTTGTTACAAGTAATACTGAAGTTAAAAATGAGCCAAGTGTTTCGTTAGAGGAAGAGTCAAAAGTAATTGAAGCAAAAATTGCAGAATTAGAAGCTAAAAGAAAAGAAGAGTATGACAATGCAATTGAAAGTTTTAAAAATAAAACTGGTAAAGAAATATCCCAAACTACAAAAGACAATTTAAACAAAAAAATATCTTCTACATATAATCCACAAATTGAAGAATTACAATCACAATTAAAAGAAAAACAAGATGCCATTAAAGAAAGCAACAAGCAACAGCAAGAAGGCGGTACAGAAAGCAATATCAGCCAACGTGAGGGAGCTATACAAGGACAACAAGAATCCAATCAAGTCAGAGGTGGGCAACAAGGGAACGCCACGCAGTCGACAACAAATATTAGCAATAGCAATCAACAAGGCGAAGGGCAAAAAGAAGGGGGCTTAGTTTCAGAAGATATTGTTAGCAACTTAGTTGATTCAAAAGTTGAGTATAATGGCAAAATAGGAGTAATAAAAAAAGATGATGGAGGGAAGTTGACATTTGAAAATGAAAACACTCTAATTGAACTAGATGGAACAGAGAAAGCCAAAGAGTATCAACCACAAGAGGTAAGATATAATAATGGAGATGTTACAATTGGTACTGATAAGTATAAATATGTATCAACTAATCAAAATAATAATGGAGATGTAGTAAGCGTAACATTAGTAAATGAAAAAGGCAAAAACATTACCATTAGAGATGTTGATACAGCATTAGCAGTAGATAGAGCAAAATCAAATAGCGAAAACATCAATGATGTAGAATTGCCGGAGCAAGAAGAAACTGAATTAGTAAAAGTTGAATTGCAAAAAGAGTTTGGTGGTGCAGCTATGCAAGTAATTGAAAGCATGCCTGATGAAGTTGCAGATACATTTATTGCATTAGAAAGTGGTATCGTAGCATTAGCTCCAAATGAATTACAATTAATGGTAGCTACTGCAAGTGAGTGGGCTGATAATGCAAAAAAAGAAATTGAAAATAGTAAAGCACCACAAGGTGAAAAGAAAGATGCTATTTCAATGATAAATAAATTTCAAAAAGACTTAAATAAATATTACAATGCAATTGAAAAACAAAAAAGCAAAAGTAGCAATGCTACTCCTAAGCAAACAGGGACAGAACAAAGTAGTGAAGGCAATAACAAACCAGAAGAAAAAGAAAAGGTAAAACAACAACCTACTACTCAATCTGAAAGCAATATTAATAAAGAATTTACAGATGAAGAAGATAGAAAAATAAAAAATATTGCTATTGAAGCTAATACTAAAGTTGGGGATTATGTTAAAAGTATTCCTACTGGAAGAAAAGATAATTTTGGAAATAATATAAATGAGTTTGAAGCAACTAATCCATTTACTAATGAAAAGGTATCGTTTAAAAGACAAGGCGATGCTTCTCAATATGTAATAAATGAAATCGCTAAGGCAAATACAAAAAAAGGAAGAGAGGATATATTCAAATCCATACTATCTAAAGAAAAATCTTCTACACAAGAACAAGGCAATAATGCAATCATAAATAAATCTGAAAAAGATGGCAAAAGCAATGAAGCCCAAAAAACCAATGACGGTAAAGGGCAAGAAAAAAATGTACTAAATGAAAAAGTACAAGCAGAGGGTGCAGGTGCACAAGCTGCATCTGACATCCCTCGCCAAAAAAATGTTTTTGAAGAATTTTCAAGTGTTGATAATGCAGTAACTTTAAGTGGTTTATCAGAAAAAGAAAGACAAGCAGAGGTTGATAAAAGAAACAAATCACTAGAACTTAGTGATGCAGAAAAGGCAGAATCTAAAGTTGCTGATTTAGTGCATAAACACAATGGCACAGGACAATATGCAGATTATAAAAAGCTAAGTTCTTTACAGAAGCAATCTGTAAAATCTGAAATTAGAAAAATATCAAATGCACAAGGATTTGAAGTACAAGATACAGGTGGATTTTTGCGTGTTTATAAAAAAGCAAAAAAGGCTTTAAAGGGGAAAGGTGGAATGGCTGAAAGAGGTCTTACAAAAGTAAAGCAATTAAGAAAAGATGGGGGCAGGCGTTCTATATTACCTAATAATAAGCCATTAGATAAAAGAAGTGAAGAAGTGCAAAAATCAACTATTGAAATACTTAATTTAGAAGTTGATTTAGACTTTAGAAATTTAGACGATAATAGCAGAATGTTGCCTGCACAATTAAATAGTGCAATAGAAGATATTTTAAATGGTATTCCAAGCATACAAGCAACATGGGTTCTTGATAAAATAGAACAATCTGTAAACAGTAATCAATTTGAATTTGGAGATAAAGTTATGGGGTTTGGGATGATACCTCTTGACGAATATTTAAGTGAAGCAAGACAGTTAGCAAATGAAAACATTTTGGCAAATATGAGTGATGCCGAAATCGTAAAAATGTATGAAAACCAATTAAATCAAGATGAGCAATTAAATAACATAATAAAACAAGAGTATGAAAAACAACAAGATGTACAACAGCCTGCCGAAAGAATCACAGCAAGCAGTATTGAAGCAAATAAAGAGGGAGCTATTCAACAAAGAGCTGATGAAAAGAATAAAGGCGAAGAAGGGTATAAAGCAAGTGTAAACGAAATACCAAATAGTAATATTGGCTTAGAAAAAGGATTTAAAGAATATTTACAAGGTCAAAACATGAGTAAAAGTACTAAAGCAGTAATGACTTTTGTACAAAAAATGTTCCCTAAAATAGCAGCCAATACAAAAATAGTAAAAGACCAAAAAGTATGGAATAAAGCATTTGAAGACCATAATAACGACCCTAAAAATGCAGATAATCAATTAAATAAAGATGACTTTAATGGATTTTATGCAGTTGGAGATGATGGTAAGATAACTATTTTATTGCATCCAACAAAAAGCAATGATGAAACTTTAATTCACGAGTTGATTCATGCTTTTACACAGACAATTTTAGACAACCCTCTTACTGTAAAAGAAAAGGCGTATGTAAAATCTATAAACAAACTATTCCAAGATGCTAAAAAAAGCAAAAAAGTAGAAGAGTTCTTAGATGGATATGTATTTAATGACGTAGCCGAATTTATTACATATACAATGACTAATACTGAATTTCAAAACTTGTTAAATAGCAATGAAGCTACAAAAACAAGCTGGCAGAAATTTAAAGAAGCAATAGGAAGAGTATTTGGAATCAATTCTCCATCAATGGTAGATAAAGTAATTTCAGAAACTACTAAAATAATTAGTATTTCTGATTATACTAATATGCAAGATAGATTAAGTGGTAAAAGTGTCCAAGAAACAAAAATTCAAAAAGCAGAAAATAAGACCGTATCAAAAATAAACGATGTAATAAAACATCTTTCGACTATTTTTAGTGGCTTAAAAAATGCTAATATAAAATATGGCTTAAATAAAGGTTCAGTAATAGAAGGATTAACAAATGACCAAAGAACAAAAATGTTCAAAAAAGCATTTGGAGAAACAACAGCAAAACTAATTAGAAGCAACATGTCTTTTGGTTTTGAGAATCCTGAAAAATTAATTGAATTTTTAAAGAATAAAATACCTAATAAGTCAGATATGCCTTTCATAATAAAGGAAATGGCAGCTGATTTAGAAAAAGAGTTTTTAAGTGACCCAGAAAACAATAAAAAAGAAGTTACAAAAGAAAACCCAAAAGACCTTTTAAGTCAAGTAGGATATACATTCTTTGAACCTTTGCGTGATTTAGAAGATGCACAACCTTTTAGAGCATATTATGAAGGCGCAGGTAGTGATGGCAGAGAAGGGGGGAGTATAATTTGTACATATAAAGACCCTTCAAGACCTGTAAGAAACTTTGTAATGTTTATTGTTAAAGATGGCGCAAATGAAACATTAAGAGCAAGCCAATTAACACAAGATAATTTAAGCCAAGAGTGGAAAGACTATCTAACAGAAAAAGGAAGACTTAAAGAAGACGGAACATTTAATTTAGAAAATTTAAGAGCTGAAAGAGAAGACCCATTCAGTACGAGTGTATTAAGTATTCAAGTACCTAAAAATGGTGGTAATCCTAAAATTATAAGTAGATACAACCACGACTTACAATCAAGCAACCCAGACATTACATTTAATGGCAAATTAGACACTTTAGTAAGTGGGCTGGAAGATTCTATCTACAACTATGTAAATGTTTCAAAAGGGGTGTCAAATAAAGCACAATTGCCACAAAATGTTGTTGAAGATAATCAAGGTAGATTATTTATATATGGTAAAGAAGAAAATGGATTTTATTATGGTGATGGATTTTATATACTAGCTGGAATTGCAACAATGCTAGACCCAAATACTGAAAGAATGGTAAATGGGATTATATTTAAGCAAGATGGAAGTGTTTTAGATGTTGCAGGAAGTGACTTTATGCTTAAAGACATAGTTAATAATAAAGTTAAATTTCTACCAAATAACTCAATAAGGCTCGAAACAGAATATGGTAATATTGAGTTCCCTGTAAAAAATGGGGTAGCACAACAAAATACATTTATAGATAAATCATTAGCAATACATTATTTTGAATCTACACAAAGCAGATTTAAAATTGATGAAGATGAGAAAATGATAGTATCGAGTATTTTTGATGATGGTGTTTTATTTTATCATAATGATATTGTAGAAGTTACAGGAAATGTTCGACTAACTTCAAATACTCCACTAAATGCAGATTCATTAGAAAAAATAGGTGGAGATATTATAATTAGTAATAACAACACGTTAAGCGCAAAAAATTTAAAAAGAGTAGATGGAGGAATTAGTGTTCGAGACAAGGGTATATTTATTTCAGAATCATTACAAAGTGTAGGCGACAGAGGTATTTCAATTGAACAAAATGCTTCATTTGATGCTAAGTCGTTAGAAAAAGTAGATGGTAATCTTAATGCTCGTGGAGAAGCCAAATTACGAGATTTAAAAAGTGTAAAAGGAAACCTTGATATATTTAAAGGTGACGTTAAGTTAAATAATTTAAAAGTAGTAGAGGGAGCAATTAGTGTATCTGGAATAGGTACAAATTTAAGTTCAAAATCATTAGAATTGCTAGGAGCTAGCGCCATAGTTAGATTTGGGGCAACTTTGACTTTAGATTCATTAGAAACTATAAGAGCTAATGTTTTAACTAGAGAAGATTCTACATTTAATGCATATTCATTAAGAAATATAGTTGGAGATGTTGATATGTTTGAAGAATCTATAATAAATGCAAAATCAATAGAATCTATAAGTGGTAGTGCTGACTTTGAATCTAGTATCACACTAGATTCATTGAAAAGTATAGGTCAAAGTTTATATGTTAGAGAAGGTTCTACATTTAATGCAAAATCATTGAAAAGTATAGGTAGAAATGCTTTTGTTTCTGTTGGGAGTAGTGCTATGTTAAACTCTTTAAAAAGTATAAATAGAGATTTAACAATTGATGGTAAATTTATTGCAAATTCTCTACAAAGTATAGGTGGGAATTTAGATATTAAAAAAGAATCAAATATTACACTAGATTCATTACAAAGTATAGATGGTAATGTTTATATTAATGGCAAAGCTAAAGTTAATTCATTACAAACTGTGGGTGGAACTGTTATGGTAAATTTTGAATCTGAACTTGAAGCAAAATTATTGCAAAACATAGGAGCTTCGCTTGCTATTTATGGATATGTAGAATTAGATTCTTTAAAAAATATAAATGGAGGATTAATAGTTCAATCAATAGTTACAGCTCCTTTATTACAAAGCATAGGTAAAAAACTTGAAGTTTATAGCGATACTGCTACGCTAAATGCATTAAAAAATGTAGGTGGGGATATTTCTATTTCACAAAGAGCTAAACTAAATGCAGAATCATTAGAAAATGTAAATGGTTATATTGGTGTATCTGGTACATTATTACCTAGTGGATTGCAAAAACAAATCAAATCAAATGTAGATGTAAAAGAAATTACATACCAATTTAATAATGTTTACACAAGAGCTGTTGATAAATATAATGTTGCTTTAGATAATGGAGAAGATGTAGATTTAAACGATTTCCTACCTGATGAATTTAAAATAAAAAAACAAGGTGTAAAACTTTCATCAAAAACAAAACCAGTTTCTACAACAACAAAAAAAGAAAAGACAACTCTTAAAAATCTAATAAATACATTACAAAAAGCAATAAAAGCAAACGTATTTTCAGACCCAAAAATACTAAAGGAAAAACTTAAAGAGTATGGTGTGGATTATACTAAGTTTATGCAAGGTGTAAATAGATTAAATGTAGATTTATTGGATTTTAGTGACGTTAGTAAAAACATTAGCAAAAATAAAATAGAAGGCAAAATACTAAATGAAAAAGAGTCAAAAAGTCTTCAAAAAGAAATTGAATCTAAGTATAATAATAGTGATACTCCAATTAGTAAAAGATTTGGACAAGAAAACGAAGACATTAGACAAAAAGCATTTAGTTACGACCAACCATTAGCACAAAAAGAAGTAAATGGGATAGACGTAAGAATTGCACAAGGATTAGTTGAAGGAGAACCTTATTCAGGCAAAAGAAGACAAACATACCTTTTGTATGCTGATGGTAAAATAGTAGGTAAGTTTTATTCTGTAAATGATGCGAAAAGTGTAGTTAAATTAATAGAGAGTAATTTAGTAAATAGACCTTCTATATCATTCATGCAAACTCCAAATGGAGTTATTTATGGAGCGAAATTCCCTGATGGAACTATATATGTAAATAATGAAAATATAGACCTTTCAAGCCCTGTGCATGAGTTCTCTCATTTGTTTGAAGAAATGTACCCTGAATTATGGAGTGAAGGATTGCGACTTTATAGAGATTCAAGTGGATTTAAAAAAGCACTAAAAGAAGTACAAGATAACCCAGCATATAGTAATCTTACAGAACAACAACAAGCCAGTGAAGCACTTAATAATCTTATTGGGGAAAAAGGTGTTGGATATTTTGCCAAAGGAGTTTTACTTTCTAAATTCCAAAATTGGATGACTAAACTATTCAAAAATATAGGAAATAGAATTGGTAAACAATTTGGTATAAAAGGTCTTGAATTAAAGCCAGATGATAAACTTGATTTCTTTGTAAATGATGTATTAGGTAAGTTATTAGGTGGCAAAGAGTTAAAAGGCGAAACAAAGATTTCAAATATCACAAAGTTTAGCCAAGAATATGAAAATAGTCCTCAATTTGAAAAATGGAAAGGTAAAAACCGATTAGTTTCAGATAGAGCAGTTCAAGATGTAAAAACAGGAGAACCTATTGTAGCAAAAGTATATCATGGAACAACTAATGAATTTTATGAGTTTGACGCATCTGTAAAGGGTAATATTGAGGGTCATTTAGGTAAAGTTAATTACTTTACTACAAGTGAAGATGATGCTAATCAAAACTATTTGTCACAAGGGGCAGATATTACAGCTAGAGTTGAAAATTTAAAGGATAGAATATTATCTACACTAGAAAGTGAAATAGATGAATCTTTAGAAGAAGATGAAAGAGAAGATAGAATAAGAGAAGTTGTTGCTGAATTTTACCCAAATTTTGATAACAGCTCTTTGGATAATGATATGTCACTTGAAGAAATAGCTAATAGAATATCTCAAATGGAGTTATTGGGTGGCGATGAAAAAGTATTAGACTTATATGTAAAATTAAACAATCCTATTGTACTAGGTAATGGTTCTACATGGTTTGATGCTTTAGAAATTGATGAAACTTATTTAGAAGATGCTACTAAGGAAATAGCTGACGAATATGGTATTTCAGAGGAAGAAGCAAAAGATGAATATAGTTGGGAAATTAACGATAGGGCTATTGAGATGCAAGGTGAAGGTAATAAAGTAGTTGAAGCATTAGAAAAAGCATTGTCTGACAATGGATATGACTCTTCATTAGCATCTCAAATATTAGGCGATAATTACTACGAAACAGAAGTTGATTTAGATAATATAGAAAAAAGTTTAAGAAAAGCCGAGTTATATGAAAATGATAATGGTGAAATGGCAAGTAGCCAAGTTATCGCAGACTTATTTAAAAACCTAGGATTTGATGGAATAATACTTACTGATGTTTCAGAAAGATTCAAAAATATGGGTCTTAATAATTCAACATCACATATTCACGTTTTTGACGAATTTAGCAATCAAATAAAACTAGCAGATGGAACAAATACTACATTTAACCCAGATACAAATGACATTAGATACATGTCAATTAATGGGAAACAAGTACAAGTTAAAGTACTAGGAGTAGATGTTGTAAATGGATTCTATTCTCCACTTGAAAAAATAATTAGTGAAGTTAAGCAAGACAAAATGCCTGTTAAGCAATGGTTAGAAAAATTTGCTAAAGGAGATGAAGCTAAATTTACAGGATTAATAGATTGGTTAAATACTCAACAAGGTTCTGTATCTAAATCTGACGTTCAACAATACTTAAAAGATAATAGAATTGATATAGTTGAAGTGGTGAAGGGTGCATCAAATAAAGAGTATGATATTGTACAAAATGATGGAGGATATGATGTAATACGAAAAGATGGGACAATAGAAAAAAAATTTACAGATAGAAATGAAGCTGAAAAGTATGTGTCAATTAATACATATGGAGAAATATCTGCCACTACAAAATTCTCTCAATACCAATTAGAAGGCGAAAAAGAAAACTACAAAGAGGTGTTGGTTACGTTGCCGAGTAAAACTGTATCTGAATTTTCAATAAAAGAAAGACAAAACCCAAGAGGTGCGGGAGTTATTTATGATATAGTAAGCAATAAAACAGGACTTAAAGTTTCTACACATAGAGATGCAGTAGAAGCGATGGATAATTTAAAACAATATAATAAAAATATTGTAGAAGATAGACAGATGAATTTTAAATCATCTCACTTTGACGAACCAAACATTTTAGTTCATTTAAGAATGAATACTCGTAAAGATTCAGAAGGCAATAAAGTATTATTCTTAGAAGAAGTTCAAAGCGATTGGGGGCAGACAGGAAAGAGGGAAGGTTTTTATGATAAAAATTTAGAAAAAAGAAGAAGTGAATTACTTGACAAGGCTTACGAAATTGAGCGTAAAGAAAATGATAATATTGTAACAAAAAAAGTAGCTAATACTGGAAAAGTTACCGATTATGAGGTTTCATATAAAGATGAAAAATTAAAAGAAGAATTATCTAAAGAAAAAAGTATTATTAATAAAGAAATTGATGAAGTAAATAAAAAAATAGGGATTGTGCCAACAGCTCCATTCGTAATGGACACTAATGATTGGGCTAAGTTAGGTTTAAAAATAGCCTTAAAAGAAGCAGTAAAACAAGGCGCTGATAAAATTGCTTGGACAACAGGTGAGCAACAGAATGAGCGTTATGATTTAAGTAAGCAAGTAAAACAAGTTGAGTGGAATAGATACACAGAAAGAGGTGCTGTAAAACTTGTTACCATAACGCCAATTACAGGAAATGTTATTGAATTGCCTATTGATGAAAATGGATTTGTTTCTAAAAATGCAGGAACTCAATTTGATGGGCAGCGTATTGATAATGTTATTGGAAAAGAAATTGGGGATAAAATAGTTTCAGAAAATAGTGGAGATTTAAGTGGAGATGGATTAAAAGTAGGTGGCAAAGGAATGAAAGGCTTTTATGGTTCACCAACAGAAGGTAGCTTGGGGATTGTAGGAAATGTAGCTAAGAGTTTGTTTAAGCAAGAGGTGAAAACAGTAAATATTGAAACTAAGGAAGTTCCAGTTGAATATGCTATTAATGTATTTATTCAATGGGCAGAAGGGAAAGGTATAAGTGCAAATAAAGCTATTGATATTTGGGATAACAATGGTGATTTAAAAAAAGAATTTAAAAATGTAGTTGATAGCCAATCTAAAGAAATTTCTACCCAACACTCCATAGATATAACTCCTGAACTAAAAGCACAAGTGAGTGAAGGTCTTCCAATGTTTATGGTAAGACAAAACGAAACACAAGCTACTAAGTCTGAAATAGAAAACGCAATAAATAGCTTAGATACAGCAGTTTCAGAGTATGAAAGTGATGATTCTATTGATAATTATCTAGGTCTTAATGATGCCTTTGAAACATTAGCATATACTTCTATTAATGATGCGCAAAATATGGCTAAGGAGTTAAGTTCAAAATACCCAGAATTAAAAGATGATTTTAATTCAATATTAAACGAAGCATCAAAACCTAAAGCAGAAAGCAAGAAAATAACAAATGAAAGCGATGCAATAAGAACGCTAATTAGCGAAGATGTAGATGGAAGACTATATCCTACTATTGTAGATTCATTAGGTAAATTTGCACAACAAGTTACAGCTGAAACTACAAGTAATGTACAAGGTCGTGAAGTAAATGGTGATTATGTTAGATTAACACTACAAAACATGAAGGATATTGCTACACAAAAAATGCTACAACTTCAAGATGTATTAGGCGAAGATTGGGTTAAAAAATCAATAGATTTCTTTGAACGTGAACCTTATAGCGGTAATCCTGCAATTATCATTGGCTTGTCAAATATAATTAGCACAGATTTAGACAATAAGATAAGAGAAGCAACAGATATTAAAGAAATAGATTCATTAACAGCGCTTCAAAATAGAATGGATAGAGTTGTGAACAGAAATGGTCGTGTAGCTTCATTAGCTTTGAATTACAGACGTATATTCACTTCATTTGCAAAAGGAGATTCAGTTACAGATGCAATGTCAGGAAACAACCTTTCAGAAGAGTCTAAAAAACAAATTGAAGCAGTTAAAAAAGCACTTGCAGAAAGACCTACCGATGAAGAGTTAAATAGTGTTGGAGAAGTGGTTACACCAAGTGAACCAATTGCAAAAAGTAATAAATCTTCAAGAAAAACAACTAGCGATAATACATTAAAGGCGCAAATAAAAAATAATGCCATAAATTCGCTTACTCAAATTGATGAAAATGGCAAGAAAATTACAAAAACTTGGCAAGATGCAGTAAGAGAAGCAAAAGAAGAAGCTAAAAACCATAAATGTTAAAATAAATTATGAAACTAAATTGTTTAATAAGAAACACTAAAATAGAAACTAATGTAAGGTCAGCGATAAATGGTATCGTTGACTTTCTAGTTGATGAAAATAAAAAGCCTTCATTTAAAGAAGTTTATAAGCTATTAAAAGAAGAAGGTCTTGAAATTGACATGGAGAGTGTTGGTGCTTTATATGTAGAAGAAACAGAAAAGTATGGCAGTGATTTTTTCACAAATGAAGATGAAGTAGCTGATATTGTAGGAGCTAAAATACAACAAGCACAAAAGGAAATTGTTTCAAGAATAAAGCAAGAAGATGCTACTGTTGGAGAGTCTAAAATAGGTGAAATGTCACCTGAAAAGTCATTAGCAAATAGTATTGGTAAAATGTTTGATAGATTTATAAATGGGAATTTACCTCCAAAAACTAAATCTACAATGAAAGCATTTGAAGATTTAATGAAAAAAGGTATAGTTGCGTCATTGCCAAAAATGCCAAAAGAATCACAATCTTCTATTACATCTGTGCTAGACTACTTCTTTTCCCAAGAAAAAGATGGGTTTAGAACGCTAAATGGCTCAATGAACAATTTAAGAACATTACATGAAGCCACTAAAAAAGAAATAAATAAATATGTTGAAGGATTAGTATCAAAATTAGATACTCAAGAGGAAATTGATTTAGTTCGTGAACAATGGAATAGTTATACCGAATCTGTTATGAACGGAATGTATGACTTAATGTTAGGCAAAGGAGAGCAGAATAAACTATTAAATGAAGCCCTAAAACAAATTAAAATTGATGGGAAGAACATAATAGATAAAAATGGTAACATACAATGGAGCAAACTATCTGAAAGTGGAAATACAGATGTGGTAAAAAGAGCCATTTCAGACCTGTTTAGAGATGGCATAAAGAGTCAAGATGGTTCAGTCCAGAAATATACACAAGAACAATCTGATAGAATTGCAGAATACCTAGGAACAAGATATGAGCAAAAGTTACAAGCATACGTTCAAAGACAACAAGCTAACGAGAGGATTAAAAATAAAAGTTCAGACAATCTTGCATCAGATTTCTTAAAAAATGAAGGGTATTTCGGTGTGGGTAAAAAAGATGGTGTACTTTCTGTAACAAAATCAGATTGGAAGTCATTTATGAACAAACTTCGTTCAGACTTAAATGTTAAAAGTAAAAGTGATGTAATAAGATTAGTAGAAGACAGCTTTAGAGGTTTTCTGCAAGAAAGAAACAATACATTGCCAGTGAGTGAACAATTATCAGATGCTATTATTGATGAAAAAGTAAAAAGTTTTAGTGAACTTGTTGTAGCTAAATTTGCGCCATCTACATCAACTCCAAATGCATTACAAAGAGTAGTAGCACTATCTCAATTAAACAATGCAAAAGCATTTGAAGAATCAACACAACAAGCAATTAATAAGATTTCAGGTGTTGACGATATTGACCAAAAAACATTAAATAGATTAAAAAATATTGCCAATGTTATTTCTAATTTAATTGGTCAAAACTCTTTATCCCCATTATCTACAACTAATCCTAAAATAAGTAGGTCTGCTTATGCGCTACAAGCATTATCTCAATTAGATAGAGAGATGAAGATGATTATCCGAGAAGCAAAAATGGATAAATCTTACCTTAAAAAAACACTTGGGTTTATTAATGACTACATATCAACAGCAACGGTTACACTACTTGTAAACCCAAATAATACTAGAGAGAATGTCACAACAGCTATGGCAACATCTTTTACAGAAGCAATGACTCAATACATAAAAAACCCAAGACTTGCAGTTAAAACACAAGGTGGAAATTTTAAAGTATTTTGGAGTGCATTTATTAGTCACATTATGGGTGGTAGTCATACATCTACTATGACAGATGATGACATGAGTATTGATTTGCCACAAGGAGAAGTATATACAATTAAAAATATTGGTAGAAATGTTAGTTTAGCTGAAAATAAGACTTTAGCTATATCTAAAGAAATTATAAAAACCCCAATATACTTTTTCCAATTCTTAAATAGGGCTATATTAAACTCATTTGATGCAGCATTTAACTCTGTATTAATGAGAAGACAAATGATGGGTACAATGTATTCAACTTTAAGAGAAAATGGCTATTCTAATGCAGAAGCAATGGAAATAATGGATGAAGCTATTGAAATTACTCCTGAAATAAGACAAGAAATAAAAGATGAGATTGATGTTATAGATGGAGAATTAAAAAAAGTAGGGATAGTGCTTTCTTCAGCAGATAAGGCGTTAATGGCTATTGAAATGCGAAATGCGCAATACGACATAACACTACAAAAGTACATGAAGAATGATATGACTATGCAGCAAGTACAAGAAGCTACTAAGTCAATATTAAAATCAAGTGGAGAGGTAAGTAGAATGCTAACAGGTAAAAAGAAAATACCATCTAAAGACATTATTTCAATTTTTATTTATTCATTCCCACAATTCTTATTAAAGATACAACAAATTCAATTTGATAAAGCAAAAAAATCATTTGAGTATGGTAATTACAGAACATCAGCAGCTCAAGAATTTATTGGGGAACTTTTAGGTAAAAATGGTTTTGCAAAATTTGCTGGAGGTATTGGTAATTTTGCTAACTTAGCCATTACATCATTTCCTATAATTGGTTTTACACAAGTATTTGGTGTTAAAAGGGCAATAAATGCATTTTTAAGAGATAATCCACAATCTCAAAGTATGACAAATGCAGAAAGTATGGATAGGCTTTCTACATACTACGAGTTAAATGCTACATACAGAAGTTTATTCGCAAGACAATTAACAAGCATTGCATTATCAACAGCTTTAACTATGGCATTTATGTTTGATGATGATGAAGATGAAGGCTGGTTTGACGAAATGATGAATAATCTTATGCAAACTAAAAGCGGTCAAAGAGAGATTGCAAAACAAATGCCATTACAAATAGCAATTATATCAATATTTGCATATAATTCAAAAGACAAAAAATTAAGCGACAAAGGAACAAGAATAATTGAAACATTTGTTCAAATGCTTGGTCGTGGAGATAAGTCATTTGAATATCTTAAAAAGGATTATGAAAATGCAAAAACATCAGATAAGAAAGCGGTAGCAGTTGCTAAGTATCTTGGTGGAGTATGGAATGGTAATATTAATCAAATGGAGCAAATTACTAAAACAAAACATGTTATGTTAAGTGCTTTTGATAAATCATATATTACTCAAGTTAAAAAAGATGAAAAAATAGCAAAAGAAATATATAAAGACATGGATGATTATACTTCTGCATTTTTAGGTAATGGGATAATATCTTCTATATTAAGAATATCTAATGGAGAAGATTTTGATAGATTTGACAAAAATAAATAATAAAAATACCATAAACCCAATGCCACAAAAAAGAATAGGAGAGCATATTGTAAATATACCCGAATGGAGGGAAGGCATGCCATTGATAAATGAAGGGTTGCATTATGAAGATAGTTATTGGAGATATAAAATGTTTCCAAAAATATTTTACGATATTGATGAAAATACGGTAAGAGCTGCTGATGTTACAGAATATGATGAATCTGGAAAACTTCTCAAAATAAGCCAATTAGATGATATTGAAATTAGTAAAATAATTAAAGAGGAGCGATATAAAATGGTTCATGGAATACATATCAAGATTGGAGATAGAATTGAGTGGATTGCGCCAGATTATTATTTTTTCTTGCAATGGTTTCAACAAAAAGATATTTCAACAGATGAAAATGGAATGAGATTGGGTGGATTTCGTAAGATACAAAATGACATTCTACAATTATGGCACTATGTAAAGCATAACCCAGAAATAGCAGGGTTAATAATACCTAAAATTAAAAAAATGGGTATTACTTACTTGTTTTCTGGTGCATTTTTAAATGAAGCAATAAACACAAGAAATAATGACTTCTTAATGATGTCAAAAGATTTTGAAACGTGCAAATTGACATTATTTACATTTATTGAGTATGGATATAATGAATTGCCTTATGTATTTAAACCGTTTGCATCAACAAGAAATAAAACAGAAATTTCATTTAAAGAACCAAAAGATAAAAAGCACAAAAGCGAAAGTGGTAAATATCTTCAAAATGTATTAAAGGCAACTAAAACAAAGGTAGCTGCATTTGATGGCGCTGTTCCATTTCGTTGCTGGATAGATGAGTTCCCTAAAATATGGAAAGCCAGTAAGGTATCTGTAAAAGAAACATTTGATAAATCAATAGAAGCTGTAAAAAAACAACAATTGATTTCGGGTAAATTATTGATGACATCTTATATGCCCGAGGAAGCAGACCAAGGATTTGCTGATGGAAGAAAGATTTGCGAAAATGCAATGTTACGAACTATAAAAGAAGGGCATTTGCGTACAGAAAATAACATGATAATATTCCCTATTTATGCATACCAAAGTAACCAAGAGTGCTTTGATAAATTTGGGAATTGTGATGAAGAGCGTGCCACAAAACTAACATTAGAAGAACGTAAAAGTAAAACTACTAAAAAGGATATTCAATCACATAAACGCCAATATCCTATGAGCTGGAATGATATGTTTGACAATACAGGTAGTGGTGCAGCTTTTGACAATTTAAGACTAAGTATTCAACTAAATAACTTAAAAGAAGAAGATAATATTGGAGTTAGACCTTATAAAGAAGGGTTCTTACGTTGGGAAAACTCCATGTGGGAGGAGGGCAGAAGACCAGAAAAGCAATTTTGCAAAGTTTATTTTGATGAATTAACGCCACATCAAATATCAATGGGGGATGTTGGCAGGTTTAAAATATATGAAGATATTAGTCAAATTGACAACTTGAAGCACATTCTAAATAGAGTAGTAATTGAAAATATAAAAGAAAATGGGTTACTTGCCCCACATAAGTCAAATTTAGGTGTAATGTCGGTTGACCCTACTGACTATAAACTTGCATCTGATGTTAGAGAAGGTTCATTAAATGCAAGTTTTGGTGGATTTATATATGATTTGAATTTAGACCAGATAGCACAAAGAAGAATATCAAATGTTCCAATTATAGAGTACAATTTTAGGGATGAAGACCCAGATACTGTAATGGAAGATATGATTAAAGCGTGCTTATACTATGGTTTTTATATTATTATTGAGGGCAATAAGGGTTGGTTATATACAGAGTTTAGAAAACATGGTTTGCAAAACTTTTTATTGGTTAAACAATCAGATGGAACAATAACCCCTTGGAAGCAATATGCAGAAAATCAAGGTGGTAATAAGATGGTTGTCACAGGTGAAAACATGATTGATATTTACATGAGAGCCATAAAAAGATATATTGCAGAGCCAAAAAAGGAAGAAACTGAATGGATAAAAGAAATCAAATCAATAAAACTGATTGAACAATTATTGGACTTCGACCCAATAAATACCAAAAAGTATGACCTTGTGGTAGCATTTGGGTATTGGAGAATAGCCATTGAAAGCTATTCTATTTGGTTGATGAACAAGTCATTGTCGCATAAAGAAAGTGATGAAAAGAGCAGAGAAAAAGGACTTGAATTATTAAGAAGGTTATTATCATAAATTAATTTTATTTTTACAAAAAATAGTAGTAATGGCAAAAAGTCAAAAAATTATACCTGTTAGTGGAATGGATTTGTCAATAGACGAATCATACATGGCAGATTCAGTAGCTAGATTTATAAAAGGATGGTATCTTTTTGTAAATAATAATCAAACTTCTGAAAACGATGGAGGTTTTGAAAATGGTAGTAACGCCTACGTTTTCACGCCTAATCAATCTAATGAAATATTCGCTACACAATCAATGGCAAGTGGAGTTAATAAATGTATTGGTGGTGGATATGTAGTAGAAACAAATAAATATTATTCATGTATTTGGAACTCAAATGGTAATCATAGCATCTGGCAATTAGATGGTGTGAATAGAAGTGTTACAAAAGTTATAGAATCAAGTTGTTTTGATTTTCAATATGATGCAAAACACTTTATCTCTCAAACAAGATTTACTTATGCTACTTATGATTATTTTGATAAAAACTCTAATGTAAAAAAGACAAAAACATGGATTTTTATAACTGATGATAATAGTCGAACAAAACAAATAAATGTAGAAGACGCTATTGCCACAAATGGATTTAAAACTCCTATTTCATTTTTTAATGAAACAGATTGTTGTGATATTTGTACAATGATTACAATGGGTTCTCCTTCAAAACCTATTGGTTGTATTGATATTACGCCTGTTCCAAGACCTGATACAATAGAAGAAAAATCAAAACAAAATGTAATAAATTTTAGAATTTGGCAATTTAGATTAAAAGCAATTGATGTCTGGGGGCGTGAGTCTATTCATGGAGTAATTTCAAAACAATATTATAACTCACCAAGTACATCTTGTAACGAAGATGAATCTAAATATCCAAGATTAATTGATTTATCATTTGATGCTGGATGCAAATGGATTGCTTCGTATCAAATAGAGTATAGAAATTGTGGTGTAGGAAATTCAGATGAGCTACAAAGTGATTGGAAAGCCTATGAAATAGTAGATAAATATAGCGATTGTAACTCAAGTGGAATATATCAACAAAACTTCTGGAATAGAGCAATATATCAAAAGTACTATCAAACATTAACAGAAGAAAATCATATTAATTACGACCCTGCAACAAATAAGTTTACAGTTAGATTTAGTGGCGATAAAGAAGTAAAATTAATACCAAATTCAGAAACTAATATCAATCAAAACTACATACCTAATAAAAGTAATTCTTTATTCAGATTAGGCAATAAAATAGGTGTAGCAAATAATGAAAGAGGTTTCAATCCTCTAATTTGCAATCAAAAAGATTCTATAAAATTTAATGCAATTGATGAAAGTAGTAATGCTTGCAATGCATTAGTTTATAGAAAAATAACTATTTGGGGGTATATATACTCACCACTTGAGGGTGAAGTTACAAATATTAGATACGTTCAAGGAGCTAGTGGAGCTGCTAAAACAACAGTAGCGTATGGGGCAACGGGTAATTCAAATGGTAATTTTTCAATTGCTAAAAAGAATCCTTTATTTTATGAACAAAACTTTAATGGGGTGAACAACTTCGTAATGTATGCAGTTGGTCATAAAGGAGTTTATTCTGTCGGGAAGCAATATAATATTTCAGACCCAAATAACCCAATAGAAACTGGGGTAATGAATGATAGAACTAATGATACTAATATAATTCAAAAGTGGGAATTTTTCGTGCCATCAGGTAAATATGTATTTGCTTTAAGTGCACCTATTGCCGGTCTATCAATGGGTATAAATGGAGAAGAATCATATCGAAAAACTTCTGCTAATATGATAGGATTAACTCCTATTAATAATATAGGAACATTAGCTAGTGAGCAATATGAAATAGTAGTAGATTGTAATAATGGAGATTTTGACTCAAGAATAGATTGGCAAAAAGCAGTGATGATTTATGACCTATCAAGAAATGGTACAAATAATGCCAATGCAATAAATTCGTATTTGACATCAAATTCATCTACTCCAGAAATGGTTAGCGTAGATGTTACATCAAATAGCAATGGGAATGTATTTTATTCTAAAAAGACAGATAGAAATGGTCACTTTTTCGGTACAACAAAGGGAGGTGGTGCATTGTCAACAGGAACGCAATTAGAATTTAATTTATCTGTTTTTTATTGTAATAATGGTACGGAATATATTAACGTATTAACATCAGATGATTCTACGGTAACAGATGAGTATGTTAATTCTACAATATCAGAATATAACGCAACTGCTTTAACATTAAAGGGCTCTATTAGAGATTGTAATATAAATAATCTAAACAAATCACTTGAAGGTGTTCTAGTTATTCTAAATAATGGGCAAACTGCTATAACAGATAGTAATGGTGATTTTAAAATAAAAACTAATTTTAATAGAAAGCCATTTGACGATAAGTTAATAATATCAAATAGCATAGGAGGTTGTATAAGAACAAGATGTGATGATGATTGTAGTGTTAATTTTGATGACATATCATTACCTACATTTAATGCGTGTTTAAGTAATGAATATATTGTGCCAAACATTCTGTTAAAATCATCTACATACAATTTTTCAAAAACAATATTACAAGGTAAATATGGTCTTGGGATAGTGCTAGAAGATTGCTTAGGTATGGAAACTTTTGTACAAGCAAATGAAGGTAATTATGTAAATGTATCAGATACAAATAATATAAATAGAATTGAATATAACTTAACTGGTTTAACTGGTTTGAATAACTATAAGTGGTTATCTTTTTATATTACAGAAAATTTAACCTATGAAGATTGGATGGAATGGGTAGCTGATTATTTTATATTAGAAGATAATAATGGGTATATTAGTAGCAACACTTCTGTTGCAATTAATTCTCCAAAAAGAATGAGAATATACATAAAATCATTAGTAGCATATACAGCATATTCTCAATCAAATACAAGTTGGCAGTTCTTAAAAGGGGATTTGATACAAATATTCCAAATGGGGAATGGCGACAAGGTAAATATTATAAAAATCGTAAATTACACAGAAGGGGATGAATATGTTACAATAGAATATGATGATAGTATGAAGAACATCATTAATAATCAAAGTGGTGTTAAGGTTAGAATATTAAGACCTAGAATTGTAAATCAAAATGAGTTATATTACCAATTATGTGAATATATAAAAATAGAAAATGGAGTTCCAGCTACACTAAGTGGAGTATTAGACTTCTCTAATGTATATAAAGTATTAAGAGAGATACCTGTATATGAAGATGTTAGGGTGCAGAATCAAAATGCAACAGTAAATGTATATAATACACAAGGTGATGTTATAGGAACTAAAGTAGCAACAATAAATGTATCTACTCCTAAATCAAAAGACGATAAAAGAGTTTATGGTTTAAACCATCATTCTCCATCTGATTTTTTTGGTGCAAAGTGTTGGGGTAAAGGTCGTGTAAATACTAAGAATCCTTATGAGAAAAAACATAGATTAGCAACAGAAATATCATTAAGTCAAGGAATAGGTTTAGAAGGATTGACAAATTACTTACACTGGTTTACTACACTAAATTCTACATCATTTGATGAGCAAGTGTATCATTCAATAACAGGTATTGTGACAGGTCAGAATATAGTACTTGCTATTTGTACAAATGATTACTTTACTTTAGTTTATGACCAAAATGAAATCAGAGTAGATAATAAATCTGGTAGTATGTATGCAACTTCTGCTTTAAATAAATTTGGCAAGCCAAGAACTAAAGTTGGAGATGATTTTGGTTGTAGTCAAAATGATATAAATACTATAAGCTATCGAAATGGAGCTGTATTCTATTTAGATAGTCAAAGAGGTGCAATAGTAAGACATAATTTCGATAAGGCAGAAGATTTTACTCCAAATGGATTATCTGATTGGTTGCAAGAAAAAATACAACACAACGCTGTGTATAATAAAAACATACAGAATCTTCCTAATGTAAATAGATATTCAAAGTATAAACAATTCATTGGTATTATTTGCCCAAAAAGAAATGAATACATACTTACAAGTTTTAAATTAAATAGCGATGATTCAGAGTATATAAATAATTTAAGAGAAGTGTCATTGGTAGATAATGAAACGGTTGCAATAGATATTAATGAACCAAAAAGAAAGTTCAATTATATGTATCATTTCACTCCAGAAATGTATGGTTATTTATTGAGCGATGAAATGGGGATTCAATTAGTGTCATTTAAAAATGCAATAGCACATATTCATTACCCATTACAAAATGGAAATGCTAATGATTATCTTAAATATTATGGAACTCAATGTAAAAGAGTAATGGAAATTATATGTAACTTGGAAAATATAAATGACAAGAACTTTTTATACATAGAAACAATGTTAAAACAACATCAATTATATATTGACAGAATAGAAACAGAGTCTAATCAAGAAAGTAGATTAATGCCTATGTGGTGGCGTAGAACTAACAACTCTTGGATGGCTGATTTTAAATGTCAAACAAATGGTATTGCAGACCCTAATTTACCAAGCAATTCTAATCAAAATTCAATATTAGATGGAACTACATTATTTGGTAAATGGATTAAAATAAGACTTATTACAAAGGATATTGATGACAATAAATATTGTGAATTAAATTCAATAGAAGTTTTTTTTGATAAATTAGGTAAATAGATTACATTCGCAATATGTTTTCTCTTACTCGTTAAAACACAATAAAAATGTTCACTTAAAAGGGTGAACATTTTTTATTTAATAAAATAACTATAAAATATTTCAATTTTATTATAAAGTATTTTATATTTGAATAAAAATAAGTATTCATGGCACAAATGATGAAAAGAAAAGATGGCAGTATGTCCAAAAGAGGTCTTTATGATAATATCAGAGAAAAGGCTGAAAAGAACATTAAAACAGGTGCAAAACCTAAAAAGCCTACAAAAGAAATGCTAATGCAAGAAAAGAAAATAAAAGCAAAATATAAATAATTATGGCAAAGAGTGTAAATTTAAGCGTAGGTAGAGGTGAAAAATTACCTGTATCTAGGGGAGCTGGGTTGACAGCTAAAGGTCGTGAAAAATATAATAGAGAAACGGGTTCTAATCTTAAACCACCTGCCCCAAATCCAAAGACAGAATCAGATAAAGCTAGAAAGAAATCTTTCTGTGCAAGAAGTGCTGGATGGACAGGTGAAAGAGGTAAAGCAGCTCGTAAAAGATGGGGTTGCTAATAACATTGTAGTTAATAATTTTAATAAATAGCCACACTAAAAACAAAAAAAAGCGCAACTTAATTGATGCGCTTTTTTATTTTAATATTAATATGATTTTATTAGATAGTGCAAATAATTTCAGACTCTCTAATTACTAAAATATTCTCTCCTTGAATCTCCATTGGAATACCTGCTCCAATTTGGAACATTACATTATCTCCTTCCTTTAATTCCATAGGCTTTTCGGGATAACCAATACCAACAGAAATTACTACTCCTTTTGATGGTTTTTCAATTGCTACATCTGGAATGATGATGCCAGACTCTGTTGTTGTTTCTGCTTTAGATGGTCTTACGAAGACTCTATCTGCTAATGGTTGTGCTTTCATGTTATTATTGTTTAATTTATAAATTACGTTTTGATTGTGTACTATTAAATAAGGTTTCTCATCTATGAATATTTCTACATTACCTCTTTTATTGAAAATAACTATATCATCTTCCTTAATATCCATAGGCATAGAATTGCTACCAATTCCAGCTTTTGTTACAATTCCCTTTAGTGGTTTTACTCTTGCATTTTCGGGTATAATTATACTACCTACTCTTTCATCTGCAATATGCTGGTTTACAATTATGTAGTTATTTAATGGGTATATTTCGCCATCAACTTCTTTTGCTACAATTAGGTCATACATTCTAATTAATGCAAAATTTAAGCCCATAAACTCAAGAGGATATAGTCTTTTGCTATCAATGAATATTTTATCACCTTCTTTTATCTCATTATTTGTTTGACTAGAAGAAGTAGCAGCTACAATTAATTCATCAAGAACTACTTTTCTCTTTCTATCTGTAAGTGCTTCTATTTGTTTCTCAAACTCTGAAAGGCTTTTTTTAGTATTCTCATATAACAATTCATTTTTTTCATGTAGTGGTGGTAATTCTTGTAATACTCTAAACATCTCATTTTTACCATGATTAACAATTTCTAATTGCTCTTCAATGTTTTTCAAATCTGTTTCAGAATTTATATAAATGCCTTTTATTAATTGATAGTCTGTTTGTTTAACCATTGGGAAGCAGAATACTTGTTCTTTACTTGGATGTAGATAATCGCCAATTAAAACGCCAAATAATTCAGTGGCTATTGGATTTCTATCAACAAATAAAAATCTATACTCAAATTCATCATCTGCTTTAATTATTCTTTCATCAATTTGCTTTTTAGCATCTGTACCTTCGGCTACATTTTTATTCACTACTTTATGCTCAACTATATGATGGAATATAGCAGTGCTACCAATTTCTATTTCTGGGCAAAGTTCTTTAGCCAATGACCCAAATGAAACCACTTGTCCATATTGTAAGTTTCGAGTATAATCTTGTAAATGGCTTGGAATATAGAAATTTCCTTCTTTTTCTCTTTTGTTGTCAAGTTTCTTCTTATCAATCTTGACTATTACTTTATTTTTGGATGAGTTTAACATACCCCAAAATTAAAATAAAAAAAATGATTATTTGAAACTATTTTATATTTGTTATAAATAATATTATAAAAGTGTCTGAAAACTGTTGCATATTTACTCAAAGGTTCTGTACTCAATCAGGTAACTACGTTATTGGAAGGATGAAATTACAGAAAGGCGTCTTGTCAGTAGTTTATTATGACATGAATGGTGTAGTTTATACAAATAATGATATTGCTTTTCCAAGTTGTGCTACAAATTTTATAAATGCTGTAATTGATATAGTAGATGTTTCTTGTACTAGCAACGAAGATGTGTTGAGAACAAACTTAACACTAAGTACATTGGCAGGAATTCAAAATGGAACAAAAATAAAATTAACAGCTTTAAGTAACAATAACGAATTAATTCAAAGTGTAAGTGCAAATACTCCAACGGGAGCTTTTACAATAAGTTCTTCAAATGGAATAGACATAGATATAGAGATAATTGACATTAATTTAATGGCAAGCACAATTGTATTTGGAATTGGATTCCAAGATTTAGCATGTGCAATCTCAAATATATACACTGTTAGTGTTATTGATATTACAAATGCTGTTCCAAGTTGGGGTCTAGGTATAACTTCTCAAGACATAATAATTAAACCTTAAAAATAAAAAAAATGACTTGTTGCAATACTAATTATCTTGGAGTTTTTTGTACAGACCAAAGTACAACTGTATTTGGTTTTTCTACCATGAAAAATGGCGTAATAACTACACAATACTTTAACACATCTGATAACACCCCTTATGTAGGTACAGTAGTATTTACTTGCCAAGCAAGTGCTGGTGGTGGAGGTGGTTCTATTAATGTGAATGATTCATGGGGCAATAACTAAAAAATAAATCTAAAATTATGTCAGAAGTGCAAGATTTGAAAAAAGAAATAGATATGGAAAATAATATTTATTCAATTGAAATAGATTTCAATGAAAAAACAAGATTGGGTATTATGGATTTAATGAATAGAAGAAACGCCATAAATGCTCAAATAGAAAGTACAATAAGTACTTATTTAGATGCTAAAGATATTGAACCTAATGGGAAGCAAATAGAATTTAATAGCGATTACACAAAATTAAAAATAACTTCAAAATAATAAGTAATGGCAAATTTAACAGGGTTAGTAATAAAAGACAATAGGAGAGGGATGCTTAATTTGGGTTCTAACCCAAATACTTCATTATCTACAACGCCATTATATGTTACAGATGGGGTAGGTAATAATAGCCCTCTTTTATTGTCAACAGATAGAGTTGGGGTATATGGTTATACCGAATTTCAATGGATGGTTACTCCTCCAACAGGAGTTTCAACTAAAACATCTTTCTTTTTTGACTCAACAGGTAGAATGTCATGGAGAAATGGTACAGGTTTTTTAAGAACATTTGATGCAACAGGAATTACAGCAGATAGAGTTTATACATTGCCTAATGAAACAACTACCTTAGCTGGGTTGGCTGTGGCAAATACTTTTACATTAAGCCAAACAATAACACCACCTTCATTAACAGGTTCTTCAACAACTTCTGCGTTAAATATAACACAAACATTAAACACAACAGGTGCTCCTGATATTATAAATTTATCTGTTACTAATACTGCTAGTAGTACCGCTACAAACTTAATTAATTGTAAAGTAGATAATGTATCTGCTTTTAGTGTAAGTAGAACTGGCTCAACTAGAATTGGATTAGTAAGTGGTAATAACTGGACATTTTCAAGTAATCAATTAATTAGTTCACAAAATGCTTTTATAAGTGCTGCTGGTAGTGTAGGAGTAGTATTAAGTTCGGCTGCACTTGTTGGAGGTATTCTAGCTAATGCTTCTGGTGGGAAAGTTTGTGATACAGGTGTAAGTACTGCAATTACAGCTTCTGCTGTGTTAGAAGTTGTTTCTACTACTAAAGGTTTTTTACCGCCTAGAATGACAAGTGCTCAACGTCTAGCAATATCAAGTCCTGCAACAGGGTTGATGGTTTATCAGACAGATGGTACAGAAGGTTTATACATAAAAAAATCTGGTGCTTGGACATTTATAATATAAAAATAAATAATAATAAAAAATGGCAATACTATCATTAAAATCAAAAGTAAAAGTTCTTGTTAATCCAGTTTCATTAAAACAAGATTACATTCGTTTAGAAGTAGAAGAGGAAACAAGAAATGCGTTAGCTATAATTGTTACAGGTAAATATGTAGAAGATAATTCAAGTGATTATATTAAAGCATTTTCATTCTCTGTAAATAATCAATTAGCAAACCAAATAGGTCAAGTAAATATACCTAGTGAATTTACATTAATTGAAGCAAGAAATTTACAATTAATTACAGGTATTTTCGCAATACTTGAGCAATATAGAGATTTTGGATTGGGTGCAATTGATTGGGAAGTTGTATCTGAATAATTTTATAAAAATAAAATTTAATGAAGAAGATAATCAATTGCTTAGGCGTAATAACATTCTTTTTGTTATTTCTATTAATAGGTTCTTGTAATCCTGTTAAAAATGTATTGAATGACAATGAGAAATTTGAAAAAGTTGCTAAAGAAGTTGTAAAGCGTGGGTATTGCATTAATGATACAGTAATCGTTGATGTGGTAAAAATAGACACATTAATTCAAAACAACTACATTACAGATACTATATCTATTACTACAAAAGATACCGTTTTACCATCAGGAACTAGCATTTCTGTTAAAAATGACAAAGTTTATGTAAAATGTCCTCCTAGTAAAAGTATAATTAAAACACTTACCAAGAATAATTATATTAGAGATATTAAACTAGAGTCTATATTTAAAAAAGAAATTGCTGAAAAAACAGATAGTATCAGAAATTTAAAAATAGATATTAAGGAGAAAAACGTAACAATTGTTAAAGAAAAATCAAAGTTTTACATATTGCTTTCTGTGATTGCAATATTTTCTATTCTTTATGCAATAATTAAATTCAAAAAGATTTATTAATTTAAAAATAAAATTTCATTATGAACTTTAAACAATGGATAGTTGACTTATTTAAAGATGAGAGAGGGTCAACATCAGTTAAGCCAGTAGTCGCATTTACTGGAACATTATTCTTATGTGTAACTATGACCTTAAATAGTTATTCGCATGAAAATTTTAAACCAGCAGAATCATTAGTTAATGCCGTTTTAGTTATAACTGCGATAGGAATGGGAGCTGATACTTTAGATAAATTTACTAAAAAATCAAACAATACAACCGAAAATAATGGCGACATCTAAAAAAACTACGACTAAAACCCCGACCAGAACTAAAACTACTGTTAAAGATACCGTTGAAACTGCAACAGAAGCTGTAAAACTTCCTGTTAGTTTTAACCAATTTAGAAAATATCCAATAGCTGCTGTGGCTTTCTTGTGTATTATTGGGATAGTCTATTTATATAAAGACAAGCAAAAATCGGAAGTTAAAGGCATTGACAACTGTTTAGAGCAAACTATGAAATTAGAAAAGAAAATTGATTTCAAAGATTCTATAATACTAAATTTAATAACTCAACAAGCTATAATAAATGCCACGAATTAAAATAACATTAATTATTAGTTCAGTAATATTACTGATTGCTATTACCACGATAGGGCAACGCTCAAGTTCTAAAAAGAATGGAAGTTCTGAAAGTATTAATATTGATAGTTTAATAAAAATAACGATAGAGAAAAATGAAAAAACAATTAAAAAAAGAATCGGTGAACTTAAAAATGCTGAAAAAGCTGCTGATAGTCTTTCCAATGTTGTTACCGTTCTTGAAAAAGAAAATAAACAATTACATGAAAGCGTTTCTAACATTAGTGTTTCTGATAGCGATGACGAATTTAAGTTATTGCCAATATCCGAAAACTAAAGTTATTGATGGTCAAAAAATAGTAATGCTTACTAAAGCACAAGCAGATGACATTAATGTAAAATTTATTAAGTTTAATAGCATAATAGACTCTCAAAGAAATGAATTGTTAAAGCCTATTAAAATAGATACAGTTGTTATCATTAAAGATGATACAGATGTAACTAAATGGAAAGCATATTATAAAGGGAAGCTAAAAGAATGTTATGATGCTAATATTGGTTTAACTAAATGGTATGAAGAAACTCAAAAAACTGCTATGTTTTTAGATACCTGCAATTATAGAAGGTTTAGAAAAAAATACAAAGAATTAGAAAAAATAAGAAAAAACAGATACAATTAAAAGTAATTAAATATGTTATTAAAAAATGGCTCTTCTGGAGCAGAAGTTAAACAACTTCAAACAAAACTAGGTTTAAACGCTGATGGGATATTTGGAAATGGTACAGAAGCTAAAGTAAAAGAATGGCAATCTGCTAATGGATTAACTGCCGATGGTATAGTAGGAGATGTTACATGGTCTAAAATGTTTGGCAATACAACAACTGTAATACCTGCAACTAATTCAATACCCCCATCTGATTTTAAATTAGAAAAACTTAAAGGACACGTTCCTGATGTAGTTATTGCTCAAATCCCAGATACTGCAAAGAAATTTAATATAACAAACCCATTAAGATTAGCACATTTTTTAGCACAATGTGGTCACGAATCTGCTGGGTTTAAAGCTGTATCAGAAAATTTGAACTATTCTGCCGATGGATTGGTTAAAATATTCGGTAAGTACTTTAATACAAGTACTGCTTCTGCATACGCAAGACAACCCGAAAAAATAGCATCTAAAGTTTATGCTAATAGAATGGGTAATGGCGATGAGTCTTCTAAAGAAGGATATAAATTTCGTGGAAGAGGTTATATTCAACTAACTGGGAAATCTAATTATACTGGATTTACTAAATTTATTGGAGAAGATTGTGTTGCTAATCCAGATTTGGTTGCAACTAAATATCCATTAGCATCAGCAGCTTTCTTTTTTGATTCTAATAAACTTTGGTCTATTTGTGACTTAGGCTCATCAGATGATGTAGTTACTAAAGTTACAAAAAGAGTAAATGGAGGGACTATTGGACTTGCCGACCGTATAAAACATTTTAAAGAATATTATTCATTATTAAAATAAATCAAGCGTTTAGCTAAAAAGGCAAGAATAGTTCCTATATTTACAAAGTAATTCATAGTTTATTTTTTTCATAAAAAAAGCCCCAATTAAATTGGGGCGTTTTTTATCAATTTTCAGAAAAACTTAAATTTATTATGGTCATTAAGTTTCTATTGTAGTCATGTTTGTATTTATTTATTAAATATTTTTTCAATTCTTCTATATCTTCAATTATATTGTTAAATAAAGACACATGAGTTCCTCTATGTACTTGACTCTCCAGTATTAAAAAAGTTGTCATATTAGAGTACAGAAAATCAATATCTGTACTATAATGAAGTCCTTTTACAATTGGGTAGTCTTTTATTATTTGTTGAACCTTTTTTGACTTAAATGGTTCTTCTGTAAATAAAACATTTCTATTTCTTTTCATGTAATTCCATTTGTTTGCAGAGTTCGTTGTAATAATATTCTGTTTTTTTAGAAATGCCTTTTGTTTTAAACTTATTTTTTAAGGTAATTATCTTTGTTAAATATCCATTGTATGTTGATACTATAAGACTATGGTCTATTTTTTCAATTGAATTGTCAAAAATATACTTCACATATATTTCTATTGCCAAGTTTATTTTTAATGTTAGTTCTGAATTTCCAATAACTCTACCTTTCTTTATTTTAGATACGGGTACTCCGACTATTGATGCAGCCTTTTTTAATATAAGTTTTAAATCTAATGGCTTGTACTCCAATGGCATTTCTTTTAAACTATTATTCATTTTTAATTAATATTGTACTCTATTTTTGATTATAAAAGTCTATTTCATTTACAATACATTTTAAGGAATATCCTTGTGTTCCGTCTTGCTTCTGAAATACATTTACTTCAACCTGTCCTTGAATGGAAGCCAATGTTCCTTTTTTAAGCCATTGTACAATTGCATCTGTTGTTGACCAATAAGCACATTCTACCCAAGTAGTTTTGGTTTGCTTTTGACCTTGTGCGTCTTTGTACGATTTGTTTGATGCAATACTAAAATTTATTACATATCTGCCATCTTTTTCAAAACAAACTGCATCTCTGCTTAATATTCCTGTTGCGTTTAAATTTATCATTTTTTTTATTTTATTTTTTTATTTTATTTTTTTTAATCAACAAATTCTATATTTCTCCATGACCACTTATTGTGATTATCAGAATAATAATATCCTCTTACTTTTACAGACTCTAGCCATCTTACTTCCTTATTAATTTTTATTGGGATAAAGGCAAACCACTTTCTAGTGATTATATAAAAGTTTTTTTTCCTTGAATTAAATCTCATTTTATTTAATTATTAGTTACCATATTTCAGTCATGCAAAAGTTTTCACCAACTACACCATCCATCCATGTATTTAAAGTTACATAAAACTTTTTACTGCTGCCAGAACAATCATTTTTAATGGTTAAAGTAAAATCATCAACATTTTCTATGGCATCATCGGTTATTATGCCACATTTACAATCTTTGGTAGAATTTTTACTGCAACTACTTAATGCTGTTATAGTCAGCAAGACTATCATTAGTTTTTTCATTTTATTTAATATGTGTTTTGTTTATTTTTTTATATTTCTTGTAATAGTGTTAAGATTTTATTGAGAGTTCCAATATGCGCCCAATTATTAGGATTTTCTATTAACTTATCCTTTATTTCAGATACCTGTATTTTTATTTTCTCTGTTTCAATTATAATGCTTGAGGATAAATCATTAAATCTTGAGAGAGCTGAATTGCCATCAACCTTATTATATCCTTCGTCTTTTAACCATTTATTAAATTCGTGTATAGCATATTGTCTTTCAAAGTCTGTTGTGCTATCTGCTCTTAACATTCTGAATTTAATCATTAGTTCTTCGATTGTCCTTATCGTAGTTTTTTTAATATAAAATTCCATTGTCTTTGTTTTTTATTTGTTTTAAAATTAATGTTTAGTGGAAGCAATGCTATTTAGTTCAATGTAAGTAGCATAAATATCGGTGTTATTTAGGGCAAATAATATCCCTTCTTCTTCTACTTTGGATAAAAAGTAGTTAAAACTATCATCTTCATCATCAAAGTAGTCTGATATGTTTTCTTTAATATGTTTTATTACTTGCTTATGCTGGGTTTCTGTAAAAGTAAATAGAGGAGTAAAACTTTTTTCTGATTTGTGAGTGTCACAACTACAAAATATTAATGTTGCCATGTTATTATTTTTAAAGATTAATTGTTTATATTATTAAATTTAAAAACTTACATTTTATACAAATTTTGTATTTTTACTATGCTCTATATATTTTATAAACAACTGTAATTATTACAAGTATAAATAATGCAAGATTTATATACGAAGCTATGTTTATTTCTTTATTTTTTCTCATATTTAGGCAAATAAATTAAGTTGTAAGTTAACATTATGAAACATATCTAATTGCAATAAAGGTTCTTTTTGTCTTTGTACTTCTGCCAATAACCAGTGATACATAAAGTTAAACAAGAATTGTCTTTCATCTTCGCTATTTAGAAGATGTATTCTCCAAGATTCATTTGTATCAAACATTCTTTCTGATTTCTTCTCCAAAAATGTAGAATATCTTTCAAATGTAACCTGCTCCATCCCTGTTCTATTATCTTCCATGTATTTATTTAATACTTTTTCTGCAATTAAATAAGGCACTAATGATGTATTATGTATAGTCATAATGAATAATTATTTTTCAATGTTTAAATGTTCTTCTTTTGCTATGATAGTATGATTGTAAAAGCTATTATGTATTTCCACTTTATCATCTACTTTTTTAACTACAAAGTAGTATTGCCAATTACCATTTGGTTCTAAATAAAGATGTCTGAATATTGGTTTTACCCATGCTAATTTACACGTCATAATTAAAAGTTTTTATTAAACCATGTTTCCATGATAGTTATTGGATAAATAGTATATTCATTTTCTTTGTCTTCATCGTATGTAAAAATGTAGGCATCAATAGTCCATTCTGAATTTCCATCAAATAAATCAATATTTTTGTCTTTTATATCAATATTTGTGTCAAAGTGGGATTCAAGTAATTCTTGCAGCTCTTCCCAAAAATACTCTTTAGATTTTTCTGATATGTTTTGGATTGTTCCCACCATCATTATTTCGTGGGTATCGTTTATTTCTAGTATTGTAAAATGCTTCATATTTTTATTTTTAGTCTTCAAAAAGCGTATTTTCTGTGTATAATTCCTTGTTTAAATCATTTTTGTCGTAGATTCCAAAACATTCTTGGTGTAATGAATTGTCAGAAATGTATTTTGATACCATTTGTCTTAATGTTTCAATGCTATTATCAATACATTTTATAGTGTCAATTAGTAGTCCAGAATTATGTTGTTCTTCTGTATCTTCATATTCAATTATTTCAATTATAACTTTACGGTTGTTTTTTGCAAATTTTTTATAAACTTTAGACAATTTGCCAAATTCGGAGAAGGTAATTCTTATTTCGTAATCAAATGTTACATTATGTGAAAATTCTACATTGCAACAATCTTTGCCAAATTGAGATGATAGTTCATTAATGGCTTCTTTTTTAGTGTAGGCATTAATAGTTCCTTGTTGCGTTCCATTACGAAATATATCGTAGCATTTTAATTGTTTTTTACCCATGATTAGTAATTATTAGTTATGAATATATATGATTCTGTAAAGTCTATTTGATTATTATTTATGGCATCTTGTAGTCCTGTTAATGAATATACCATACCTCTTTTTTCTGCCAACGAAATGAAAAACTCTTTTAATTCTTGATGTTCTTCAATTTCTGCTATAATATCTGCACTAATAGAAGTGTTTGAATATTCTTCAAAGTCACTTAAATCACAAATAAATACTCTTGTTTCTTTTGTATTTGCCATATTAATTATTTTTTGATATTCCAATATGATTAAAAAATATATCTATCTGTTCATTAAAAAACTTTTCTCCTTCATCATAAACATCTTTTATAGATTCTGCTTCTCTTAAATGTTTTTCCTTGTAATTCTCTCTTATTCTTGATAGGTCAAATGCTGATTTAAGATATTTTTCTTTGTATTCTTTTTTGTATTGTGAAATCATAAATAGAGAGTATGGATTAATAGATAGGTGTTCTCCAAATATTTCATTTCTTTCGCTAAATTGTTTATGCCAATTTGATTCAATTATAGTTATTGCTTCTTTACATTTTTTAGCCAATGTGTTTTTACTATTTAGTTTGAGCGAACCACTTATTAAATCAATTAGTAAATTTTCTTTTTTATCATAGTGTGTCCATTCATTATATCTAGGCACAATATTATTGCAACCTCCTTTAATATAAATTTTATTGTCTTCTGAATTGAATTTTATTGTATTTGCTATAAAGTAACTCATTATATTTTTATTTTAAAGTTTTAAAAAACATTCTATCATTTTTACAATAGAGTAGAGATGGTAAATTATTTTCGGGGTTCACTTTGTAGTGGTTTAAAATTTTAAACCCTAGAAATCTTTTATAGTTGTCTTTTTCGTACTCTTTACACAGCTCCAGTGTGTCTGTCTTATTTACAAGTAAGTGGTCTTTAATTGTGCTTAAAATAGCTTCTTTGTCATATTTGTCAAAAAACTTAATTACTCTGTCTTCTTGGTGGGAAAAAATACTATATTGTGCCATGATTATTTATTTAAGTAATAATTAATTGCTTCCACTTCTTTATTATCATTAAAATATTTTTTAATCGGATATTTTTTCCCCATAAATTTTTCATATTTTTCTATTAAAAAAAATCCTTTGTCGTCTTTATGTAGAATATTTTTTTTAGTTAATCCTCCTATGTAAATATCATCTGTTTGAGTATTTATACAAACATTTAATTTAGATAATGTTTCTTTGATTTCTATTATGTTGTTCATAATTATATATTTTATTAATAATTTACGATAGATTCTTTGATAGGGATTTCTGGCATATGTTTGTACTTATTATAAATAATAATAGATAATATATAGTTTTTCATAAATCCATCCATTTCTGCAATACTCCCAAATATATATCCACCATCTATATTATGACCTTTATAGTATAAGTTATATTTAGCTATAATTTCACCGCAATTCATCTTTTCCCATTCCTTCTTAAAAAGAATTTTGTCATTTCCAAATATTTCATTTGGAAAATTATTAGTAGATAATTCATTATTTATTTTTTCTTCATTAGATTTTTTAAATAAATCATTGTCTATTTGTTTTTCGATTGTTATTGATTTTAATTCCATTTTAGCAATTATTTAGATTGTTGGTTATACCATTTAATAAACTCAATGCAACAACCATAAGTAGATATTAATTTACTATTGCCATAATTTCTTATAATATGTTTTTCTGTTAATTTATCAACTATAATACATTGATTATTTGTTCCACCTATTATAAAATTAAATTTATATTTTTCAATTTCTTCAACTACTTTCATTAACCAGTTCCAATCTGTGCTATATTTTACATATTCATCCATACTTTTACTTACTTCTTCAATTGTGCCATTTGAGGAGAAAAATACTCCATCACGATATGAATAAAAGTCGGGTTTATTTAATGTTGGGTATAATCCCATAAAGTTTCTTATTAATCTATTATTTTCTATTCTGTTATTCATAATTATATATATTATTAATAGTGTATTTCACATTTTACTTCTCCTAAATTTTCTTCCATACCTATTTCCATATTTTCTGCAATTAGTATTGCTTCTTCTTCTGAATTGGCTTCTACTTCTAAAATAGCACTCCCATAAAATGATTTTAATACATTAAATTTTTGCTTTTCTTTAGGCGCATTGTCTTCAATATCAACTATTCCAACTATATATAAGTAAGATTGTATTGTAATATTGATACGCTCTAATATATCCAAATTACTATCTGTCATTTCAAAAATAGAGGTTAATTTTTTGCATGGATATTCAATGTATTTATCTAAAATATCTGTACCTTGATGATAATTAATACCAATTACCTTATCATTTTTTATAAATGTGTAAAAAACTCTGTCATAATCAGATTGCACATTTGTCTTAACATAGTCCCAAAATTGTACTTCTTCTGAATCTCTTACTTCTTCCATAAATTCCATTAAATAATCAAATGATTGAGGGGAAAGAGGTATAGTGCATTTTTTGCCAAATAGAGTTACAATAATATCATTAAAGCCATCTTTATAATCATTTTTATCCATTCTTTCTAAAAAGTTATCAATTCCATTTTCTGAATATTTTATAAATTCAGATACATTGCAATCAAAGTTTTTGTCTAGTTGTTTTTCTATTTGTTCGTACATACAAACTTCTTTAATAATGTATTCCATGTCTTCCCCTGTTACGTCTATATCCTTTAAGAATTTAATAATAGCTTCAATACTAAATTCTTTTGTCTTATCATCATCTGTAATTGTATATTGAGGAAAGTCAACTCCATGTATGCTACAAAAATTATCTATATGGCTTTTAGGTATTAATGCGAATAATGGATTCTTGGAAATTCCTAGCAATGTTATCAAGTCATGTATTAAATAAGAATGTTCATCTGTCGGGGTATTTAATTTCAATTGTTTTTGTAGGTAAATATTAATAGCTTCTGTAATAATTGCTCTCTGTTCTGTCGGGATATATTGTATTATGTTTGTCATTTTATCTTATATATATATTTAAAGTCTGTCGATTCTGATTGTTATTTCTTCCAATAATGGATTAAGTGAGCTGGAAATTGTGAGTATAAAATTTAAAATTGTATTGTCTTCATTCTTTTTGGCTATTTCATACATTTTAAGCAATTCATTGTTGATTATTTCATTACTTTCTATGTAATTTTTTAAGTCCTGTTTATCTAGCATTTTATTCATATTTGTTTAGTTTAATAATTTCTTCTGAAAAGTCTGATTGGTCTAAAAACTGGTTAAATTCCTTTCTAAATTTAGCATTATATTCTTCTAGTGTAATTGGATTGTATTCATTTTTTACTCTCCAATTTTCAATAAATGAATATATTTTTGCGTGTTCTGATTCGTGTTTATTTGGATTGAAATAAACTCCTATTGCGTATGTATATACGTCTTCTGAAAATTGCATGAAAGTATATCTAATATTATTTAATGTATCTGAATTGCCATCATAATAGATTATTTGATTGTCTTCAATACTATTCATGTATTTAATGTTTTCTTTTCTTTTATTAACTCTATTTAAAAGTTCATCAAAGTCTTTGTTTTCGATTACGTCTTCTAATTGCTCCCAAAATCTTTCCTCTTGGTCTTTAATAGTCGTTATATACACATTATCGTTACATTTATTCAAATAATCTTCATAGTCAAATGGTTTATAGGCGTTCCCTTGATTTCTCCAAAATGTATGCCCTTGTCTTGTTTTGAAGCTGCAAATTTCTCCTCCATATCTATTGCAAAATATTTCTGCTTCATGGTAGTTTTCAAAGTTTATTGCTCCATAGCTTCCAATTCCACTTGGGTAGTCGTTTTCTTCTGAATTAATCTGAATTAATTTAAGATTATTTTTGTCAACTTCGTTTATAAAATTTTCTAGTGTTATCATTTGTCTTTATTCTTTAATAGTTACCCATTTGCCATTAATTTTATGTGCAATTTTCTGCGCTATATAGCCACAATTATATCTAATCGTTACAATGGTATAGCCATTTTTTGTAGCATAAATTTTAGCTCCTTTCTCTGTCTTTGATGTGTCTATATGCACTCCATTGCATAATACTCCATAAATATTCATAACTATTGATTATCTATTATAAAAAAGTCTTTTTCGTCTGCATTTAATGTCTTGTTATCTTTCCATGTAAGCCCAATACAATAGCCATTATTCCCTTTAATAAGCCATTGTCCTATTTTGTCTTTTATAACTTGGTAGTATAAAGATTGGCAATAAACAATATTACCCAATTCAACTTGCTCTTTTATTTCTTGTAAATTCATGTTATTAAATTTAATTTTGAATGATTGAATAAGTTAGCAATAATATCTTATCTCCATTTTTTAGCTGCTCGAAAATATTAATTTTATTATCATTAATAGTTACATTGGTAGCTTTTGGGAAATAAAAAAAACTATCAATAATTTTTCCTTCTTTTTCTGTTGCTAGGGCAAAGCAATTTGTTTGCAAAATACTTACTTTCCTTATACCTTTATCAATTGAATTATAAATACTCTTTCCTTCTGTATCTCTGCCAATTGGGTTTCTGTGAAAGATTGTGTGTACTTCTGTATTCAAGGTTAATTTTCTTTTAAATTCTGCTAGTGTTTTAATTTCTTGTAAATTCATGTTATTGTATTTTTTATTTTAAATGTTTACTAAAATGATTTTTTAATTTTTTTTCAATGTATTTAGGGCAATTTATACTTATTGTATATTGAAAGCAATAATTATATATATTTTGATTAGCTGATTTTGCGCCCTCTAAAGTGTTGGAATGTTCAATATATTCACAACATAATTCATATAAATTCATTTTTTATTTATTTATATTGTTAATTTTACAATATTGTTTTTCCATTATTCTTTTAGGTATTATTTTTGAAATATCAATATTGTTAATAGTTAATTTTTTTGTTGATTTAATGCTTTCACAATACCAATATTCACTATCTATTTTTATTATAGGGAAATAAATTTGATAACCTATTTTTTTGGCGTTTTTTATAAAAGGTTCTAATTTTATTATTTTTATTTCGTTTGTCATATTTTATTTATTTTTATTATTAATTTATGTAAATATTCTCAATTTCAAAGTCTTTGTAATTTTTGGCTAAATACTTCTCTAGTGTATCTATTTTTCTAAATTTCTTAATTTCTTCTCTATCTCCCCATTGGTTTTGGTAGAAATATTCTTTTATTATTGCTTTATATCCTCCTTTAAAAATTTTGTTTTCACTGGCTACAAATAGCAAATTATCTGTCAATACGTTTTCTTTTAAAATATAAGTTTCCATTTGTCTTTTATTTAAAGTTTTTCAATTTTAACAAGTTGATATATATTTATAGTTGTATTATTACTATATAATATCTTTTCATTTTTCTGCCATGATTCTATCTCGTTTTTTGTTGCTTCAAGATTTTCGCTATCAACTAAATTTGAATAGAAAAAATTTCCATCTTCTAAACTATCGTCTATATATTCTTCATCATAACTTAAATATAATTCATTTTTAAAGTATTTGGCAATGGCTTCTTTTACATTATCTGCTTTTATAATTGCGTTCATGTCGTAACTATTTACCCTTTCTCCTTCTCCTTCTTTGTAATTATCTATATATATATCATGTTTTGATGTAATATAATAGCTATTCAAATTTTTATTAATTTCTATCATGTCTTATATTTTTACTATGTCTGTCAATTTTACTAAATTAATAGGAGTAAATGCAAGATTGGTGTTTAATGCTTGTATCTGCGCTCTTGGTCTTTCTGTATCTTCAATTACTTCCAATACTATATAATTCTGTTTTTTATCTTCTGTTGGGAGTGGCGTATGAAATTTAACTATATCTCCTATCTTAATTTTTCCCATATTAATTAATTTTAAATTCTATTTGATTGGCAATAAACATTTCGTTCATATACTTTTTTGTTGCTTTCTTAAATTTGCTATTCCAAAAATGACTAATTGTATATTCATCATTTACTTCAAGTTCATTTTTCAATACTTCTGGTATGTCTTCTAGGTTGCAAAAAATATTTTTTGAGCTGATTCCTTGTCTAGAGATTAAAAATACTCTTTCGTTGCTATTTACGTTATATGTTGCCATGTTATTATTTTTTTTATATTGTTGGTCTTACTTGTTCCATAAACCATCTATTTTCTTTATAATCTATTCCAATATTGTATTTTCCCATTATTGCATTATCATATTTGGTTTGAAGAAAATTTCTGTTATTTTGTTTTTGTATTTCTTTTGCTTTTTTTTCTGTTACTCTTTCGTAATAAAAGTTTGAGTATTTTTTTCTTTGTTGCAATTCTTTTGAGTATCTTTCTCTGTTCCAATGGTGTATAGTGGTGTCATTTCCTACACTATCTTTAAAGTCTGAAATTTTAGCTATATAAATTAAATTTTCCATTGTCTTATATATTATATGTAAAAGTATTTATTGATTAATTATTGGTAGATATTCTGTTACACATTTTCTTCCATATTTTTTGGCAGATTCTTCACTAATGTAACTTACTTGGATTCTTTCAAGTCTTTTTTGGCCTGTTTTTATATTTAGGTATATAATATAGCCACTTTTTTCATCTGTACTTGTAAAGGCTTGTATCTGAAGTTCGTCTAAAAAATTAATGCCATAATAAACTACTTTTTTAACTAGGTCACTTACGTTATAAGTCACATTCCCCTTTGTCGTATATGCTTCTATTGTCTGCATTGTCTTGGATATTAGATATAAAAATACTTATTAATCAATTCTTCTTCATGTGTGTCAAGGGAGTAGATGTCTTTTGCTCTCTTAATTACTTCTTCAATTTCTTCATCTGTGGCAAGGTCGTAATCTTCTATTTCTTTTTGTATAAATTGTTTTGCGCTCTCGTAATTTGTTGATGTTGCCATGTTTACTACGTTTGAGGTTTCTTTCTCTATAAATTCGCTCAAACTTTTTCTGTCAGAAAAGTATATTTGCTCTCCTTTTTCTGTTTCTATCATGTTAGAATTTGGCAATATATATAATATATCGTTGGGAGTATAAACTGGTATGCTATCTTCTTTTAAATTTTCCATTTTGTCGTATTGCATTGCTATAATAATTAGCGCAAAAAAAGCAATTGTTATATTCTTTATCATTGTATTGTTTATTTATCTGTTATTGAAATTAAAATTGTTTAAAATAAATTTAGTCTAACTTGTTTTGGAATTGAGTATTTAAAGGTTTTTAGCTTTAAATTTGCCTTTGCTAATTGAATGAATAGATTTGCCTTTATAAATGAGTCTTCACAATTTATAAGTGCTTTTTTTATCATATCTTTAGCAATTAGTACTTTTGCTTCTAGTAGTGAAGCAATCGCAAAAAACTTGTTAAATTTGCTAGATAAATTATTTTTTAAGTTTTCAAAAGTCTTCTGCCTTAAAAAACTTTTTTTAGTCTTGTATATAACTGGCTTACCATTTTTATTGGCTTCTATGTGTCCTCTGTCTATTATGTTGATATATCCCTTTGTAATTAACTTAATTTTGGGAGCTGCAATTTTGAATAGTTTATTTTTTTGCTTCATGTCTGTTTTTTTTAATCAATTAATGTAAAAAAGTCACTTTGTAAAATTTTATCAATACATTCACTATATAAATTTTGCAAATGTTCGTCTAATGTGAATGCTTCATCAATTTCTATTTCTGTGTATGCAATTTTATTGCTCTCTTCTTCTGCGAATGTGGTTGGCTCGTGTGTGGCGATAAATTTGTTCCCTTTGATTGATATATTAAGAATAAAATATTCAATTTCTTCGGTTCTTTTATCCATTACCTCTATTTCATAAATTTTGATTCTGTCAAGATTTTTAAATTGTTGTGCTATATTGTTTATCATGTCTTATATTTTTATGTTTTTTTATGGGTGTAATTTTGAGCAATAATTTTGTAGAAGATTAATTTTGTATTCTGTTAGATTCATATAAGGCTCTCTAGTTAGATAGTCTGTATAGTTATTCAATAACATTCTTTCCTTTGGTTTGTCGTTTCTGCATTCTTCTTTAATGCTTTTTTTAAATTCTTTTAGGTCTGCTTTTGCTTGTTGGTATTGTGTTGCCATTATTAAAATTTTTTTGTTATGTTAACAATATCGTTTGTATTTCCTTTAAATCTAAAATTTTGAGATAGATAACTACTACCTAAATGGAGCGTAAAATTTATATCAAATAAATCTGTGCTAATGGAGTATTCTATTTCGTTTTTTATAGTTCTTTTTCTTACTTCTGCCTTTCCTTCTAGGCTATCTATATATTTTAATACTTCTCTTTCATTTTCTATATTTTTGGCGTTTATCTCATTTAGTAAATTTTCCATCACTTCTATATATTTCAAGTTGTATTCTATCCAATTTAGTGCTTTTTGCTCTGTGAATACTCCTATATAATTAGGCTCTTGTATTGTTTTTATTGCTTCGTTTCTATTATGGTAACTTATATTATGGTACTTATTATAATAATCAAAGTATAAACTTATTTCGTATTTATCTTTTTTTCTAGCTACTTCATGAAGCCTAAAAAGTATATCACTATTTTTATATTTTATTAATGTAAATTGATGGTCAATATATTTGTGTTCTTTTTCTGTTGCTTCTTCGTAAATTTTGCATTCAAAAAATACACCTATCTCAAAAGAATTGTTATTTATAAAAAAACTAGGTATTGGGATATTTACTTCTTTTCTGTAAGAATTTAATTCATTGTTATATATATCTTTATATTCTTCGCTCATGTTCTCATAGGTATATAAATTAAATTCTTTAGCAATTTCGTGAATACTCTTGCTTCCTGTTTCGTTGTTTGTGCTTATTTGCACTTTTGTTGCTTTTGTCATGTTTTTTAGTTTTTTAAAATTTTATTATTGTTTTTTATCGAGAGCAAATATATAAACGATTTCTTTATTTGTTGTTAATGAGTTGTTAATGATTATTTAAAAATATTGAAAGTATTGATATTATTGAGTTTTAAGCCAAAAAAAAATTTTTGTCAGATTGATTATTTTACAAAAAATAATGTTTATTTTTTCAATGGTAAAAAAGTTAAATTACAAAATTATTAATATCTAATAACATTAATTTAACAAATTGATATTAAAAATTGAATATTTCAAAAAACAAAATTATTTCATGTCAATAACATTACATTAACATTTACATATAAAAGAATAAATGCCACCCAAAAGAACCAACGAAATAAAATCATGGAGCAT
>Ga0255102_1000002_pt1 | contig 86344 bp, 76 predicted proteins | sample Law_Cont_RepA_0h_FD_188448 | JGI IMG/M metagenome (GOLD analysis project Ga0255102, IMG submission 188448) | Freshwater microbial communities from St. Lawrence River, New York, United States - Law_Cont_RepA_0h | ecosystem: Environmental > Aquatic > Freshwater > River | place: USA: New York... | reverse complement strand
TGTTAGATGTCATGATGCCTAATATGGACGGGTTCACACTAGCGGAATCCATTAGAGATGTAGATCCTGATATGCCATTATTCTTTTTGAGTGCTAAAACCATGAAAGAAGATATTATACAGGGTTACAAACTAGGTGCCGATGATTATATCACAAAGCCATTTGACAGTGAGGTTTTGCTTTTAAAAATTAAAGCGATTTTAAAGCGAAGCGAGGAAGAAAATAAAATCAACGACAATATTGAATTTGATTTAGGCAACTACCATTTTAACCCAAGACTTCGTGAATTAAAAATTGGTGCAACTGTTCATGTTTTATCGCCTAAAGAAAATGAGCTCCTTAAAATGTTAGCTGAACATAAAAACGATTTACTCCAAAGAGATAAAGCATTAAAAAAGATTTGGGGCAGCGATACATATTTCAACGGAAGAAGTATGGATGTGTATATTGCTAAACTACGCAAGTACCTAAAAGAGGATACACAAATTGAAATCGTTAACATTCATGGTAACGGATTTAGACTTGTAGCTCCTTAGTAGTTACTCTGAAAATAAATTAGGCTTATTTGATAAGCCCTCTAAACGGCCAAGGTGTGTATACGCTTTGGCCGTTACTTCTCTACCCCTTGGCGTTCGTTGTAAAAATCCTTCTTGAATTAAAAAAGGCTCATATACTTCTTCAAGTGTGCCTGCTTCTTCACCAACAGAAGTAGCAATGGTGGTTAAGCCAACAGGACCGCCTTTAAATTTATCAATAATGGTGAGCAAAATACGGTTATCCATTTCATCGAGGCCGTGCGCATCTACATGTAACGCCTTTAGGCCATGTTGTGTGATGCCTAAATCAATTTTGCCATCATTTAATACCTGTGCAAAATCTCTTACCCTACGTAATAAGCCATTTGCAATACGGGGCGTTCCTCTACTTCTACGCGCAATTTCAAAAGCGGCATCCGTGTTAATTTTTGTATTTAAAATAGTGGCGCTTCTTTCAATAATTTTTTGAAGGGTATCGGCCTGGTAATATTCGAGTCTTGATTTAATACCAAAACGCGAAAGTAGTGGCGCCGTTAATAAGCCTGACCTTGTGGTGGCTCCTACCAGTGTAAATGGATTTAAATTAATTTGAACACTACGCGCATTAGGACCAGAATCAATCATGATATCAATTCTAAAGTCTTCCATAGCAGCGTACAAATATTCTTCTACTACAGTGCTTAAGCGGTGAATTTCATCAATAAATAAAACGTCGTTGGGACCTAAATTGGTGAGCAGTCCCGCTAAATCGCCTGGCTTTTCAATAACCGGGCCCGATGTTTCTTTAATATTTACACCAAGTTCATTGGCTACAATACGGCTCAGGGTTGTTTTACCAAGTCCCGGAGGTCCATGAAATAATACGTGGTCTAATGCTTCCCCTCTAAGCTTTGCCGCCTTGATAAAAATAACTAGGTTTTCAATGAGTTGAGGCTGCCCCGAAAAATCATTGATTTCGGATGGACGAATGGCGTTTTCAAACTCCTTGTCTGCAGAAGTTAAATTGGAGGCGTCGGTATTTAAATTAGCGTTAGACATTTTTCAAATCTAGTTAAAAAAGAGCAGTTCTACACGACCACATTAATCATGCGACCTTTTACAAAAATGAATTTTTTAACAGGCTTTCCTTCCATCCACTTTTGAATAAGCGTATCCGCTAATACGATGGCCGTTACTTCTTCTTCAGAAGCGTCAAGCGCGATAGAAATATTGGTGCGTACTTTTCCGTTGATACTTACCGGATATTCTTTGGAAGATTCTGTTACATGCTTTGCATCAAAAACTGGATAACTCGTATCTAATACAGAGCCTTCATTACCGGTAGCGTTCCATAATTCGGCGGCCACATGCGGCGCATAAGGCGTTAATAAAACAAGTAGTGGAGACAACACTTGTAAAGTATTACATTTTATGTCTGCCAAATCATTTACACAAATCATAAATGCACTCACTGCTGTATTAAAACTAAATCGCTCTGTATCTTCTTCAATTTTTTTAATGGTACGGTGCAAGATTTTTAACGCCTCTGGACTTGCTGGTTCACTGTTATACAATGCTCCTTTTTCTTCGTCAAAAAACAAGCGCCATAATTTTTTAATGAAGCGGTGAACACCTTCTATACCCTTGGTATCCCATGGCTTACTTTGATCTACGGGACCTAAAAACATTTCATACATCCTAAAGGTATCGGCACCATATTTTTCCACAAGAATATCTGGGTTAACGGTATTGAATTTAGACTTCGACATTTTTTCTACCTCAACGCCACAAATGTATTTTCCATTTTCTAATTCAAAGCTTGCGTTAGCGTATTCATTGTTGCGCCATTTTTTAAACGCTTCCGTGTCTAACTCAAGGCCATCTACCATGTTCACATCTACATGTAATTTGTCTACTTCTTGGCCGTTTATTAGACCTGCAGAAATGAATTGTTGGGTTCCTTTTTTACGAAAAACAAACCTGCTACTTCCCTGAATCATCCCTTGGTTTAATAGCTTTCTAAACGGCTCATCAAAACCAATATGACCAAGGTCAAATAAAACTTTGGTCCACATACGACTATACAACAAATGCCCCACCGCATGTTCGGTGCCACCAATATATAAGTCTACCTGATTCCAATAATCACTCACTTTACGGTCGCAAAAACTGTCTGTATTGTGCGGATCCATATAGCGTAAAAAATACCAGCTACTTCCTGCATAACCCGGCATGGTATTGGTTTCCAATTCTTTTTCTACCCAAGATGGGATATTGGCAAGCGGTCCTTCTCCTTCCGGACCCGGACTATACGAATCTACTGCTGGTAATAACAAAGGAAGCTCCGTTTCATTTAATGCAACCGCCACACCATTTTTCCATTTTACTGGAAAAGGTTCACCCCAATACCTTTGTCTACTAAACGCCGCATCACGCATTTTATAATTCACTTTGCGTTTGCCAATGCCGCGCTCTTCTAATTTTGCAAGTGCAATTTCGATGGCATCGCGCATGATAATTCCGTTCAAGAAATCACTATTAAATAGTGGCGCATCTTTTGTTGAATTGGCTTCCTCGCCATTATAAGCATCCCCAATAATATTAGTGATAGGAATATTGAAATGTTGTGCAAATTTATGATCGCGCTCATCACCACATGGAACGGCCATAATAGCGCCAGTGCCATAACCTGCTAACACATATTCAGAAATCCAAATTGGAATTTGTTTACCATTAAATGGATTCACAGCAAAAGCACCTGTAAAGCAACCTGATATTTTCTTCTCTGCTTGACGCTCTCTATCACTTCTGCTTTTTACATACGCAATATAATTGTCTACTGCGATTTGCTGTTCTTTAGTGGTGATGCTTGTAATGATATCATGCTCAGGTGCTACCACCATAAAATCGACACCAAAAATAGTATCAGGTCTTGTGGTGTATACTGTTAAAGTAGCATCCGTATCAAGTGACGCAGAAGCAATTTTAAAATCTATTTCGGCGCCATAAGATTTGCCAATCCAATTGGTTTGCATTTCTTTCATAGCCTCGCTAAACTCAATGGTATCAAGGCCTGACAACAACCTGTCGGCATACGCAGTGATGCGCAAATACCACTGGCGTAATTTCTTTTTTACCACTGGATGTCCGCCTCTTTCACTTACGCCATTCACTACTTCATCATTGGCTAAAACGGTACCAAGTGCTTCGCACCAATTAACTTCACCATGACCACAAAATGCAAGTCGGTACTGCATTAAAATTTGCTGCTGCGCGGCGTTTGAATACGCTTGCCACGCTGCTGCCGTAAATTTAATGGTAGCATCTGATGGGCATACATGTGCTGCATTACCATTTTTTTCAAATTCGTTGATCAAATTTAAAATGGGTTCTGCTTTACTTTTTTGCGTGTTGTAAAAACTATTAAATAATTGTAAAAAAATCCATTGTGTCCATTTGTAATAAGTAGCGTCGCAGGTTCTAATTTCTCTACTCCAGTCGTAACTAAATCCAATATTATCAAGCTGCGCTCTAAACGTATCAATATTTTTATGGGTGCTAACGGCTGGATGCACACCGTGCTCAATGGCATACTGCTCGGCGGGTAATCCAAAAGCATCATAACCCATCGGGTGTAGTACATTAAACCCTTTTAATCTTTTATACCTACTAAAAATATCGGAGGCAATATAACCGAGCGGATGACCCACATGTAGGCCAGCACCACTTGGGTAAGGGAACATATCAAGCACATAATACTTGGGTTTTGAAGAGGTATTACTCACTTTATAGGCACCTGCTGCTTTCCATGCTGACTGCCATTTTTTCTCGATTGCACTAAAATTATATTCCATGTTTCAATTACCCTTTGCTAGCCGTATACTTTACAACTATTTTTTACGTTATACTTAAGTGAAAATTGGTTCTATTTTGGAGGGTAAAGGTAAGCCTTTAGGCATAAACACTACCTTTGAGCCTTCGCAGAAAAGCGGTGAAAGAACCTTATTTTACATGAAATTGAATCTAAATAACCTCAATTTACCTGATTTACTATGACGGATAGTGCTAAAATGTCTTTGAAACGCAGCAAACCCAATTACATATACAGTATTGTGGGCGTGGCCCTTGTACTGCTAATTATGGGTATTATGGGCTGGTTTTTCTTAAATATTAATGCCGTAGGCAACACCTTTAAAGAAGATATCCGTGTAAGTGCCTACCTCAGAACCCTCAATAAAGACACCATTGGTCAAATACAAGCATTTATAGCAGAACGCCCGTATACCAAAACCGTTACTTACGTTAATAAACAATCGGCTCAGGCCATTTGGAATAAAGAAAATACCGAAGACTGGGCTAAAATTTTAGATTCGAACCCACTTCCAGAAAGTATTGACTTTTATGCCAAGGCCGAATACGTAAACCAAGACTCATTGAGCAAAATTGCCACTGAATTAATGGCCAGGTATGGCAATCAACTTACCGACCTTCAATACCCAAAAAGCTTAGTTACGAGCCTCAACGAAAGAGCTTCTAAAATTGGACTCATATTTTTAGTAGTGGCCATTATTTTATGTTCCATTGTAATCATCAGTATCGACAATACCATTAGGCTTGCCATGTTTAGCAACCGTTTTTTAATTAAAACCATGCAAATGGTGGGTGCCACCCGCGGATTTATTATTAAGCCATTAACCATCAAAGCCATCATTAATGGACTTATTAGCTCTAGCATTGCTATTGCACTTGTATTTACCATTGTGAGCTGGGCCGAAAGCCAGTTCCCGCAATTAAAAGCCATCAGAGACTTTCAACATACTTTGCTATTATACGGTGGACTTATTTTAATGGGCGTAGGCATATCTGTCTATAGCACACACCGAAGCGTTCTGAAATATTTAAAAATGAAATTGGACGATCTATATTAGTCAACGCTTCTTATCTTCGAGTTACATACAATTACAATACAATATTATGAGTCAGGAAAAAAATACCTTACCTACCTTATTTACAAAATCAAATTACACCTGGATGCTCATTGGCGGGCTTGTAATTGCTGTTGGATTTTATTTACTAAGTGGCGGTAAAACTACCGACCCTGCTGTATTTGACACCAAAGAAGTATACAGTACAACGCGTATTACGATTGCACCGATTGTAATTATTTTAGGCTTTGTAATTGAGATTTACGCCATCTTTAAAAAAGCAAAATAAGCGTAAACCGCACTGCTTTTTAACCCAATTATAATTCATGCAGTTATTTCAAGCGGTCATTATTGCCATAGTAGAAGGGGTAACAGAATTTTTGCCTATTTCTTCTACTGGTCATATGATTATTACTAGTTCGTTACTTGGCATTGCCACGGATCCATTTACCAAACTTTTTGAAGTTTGTATTCAACTAGGCGCCATATTATCGGTGGTCGTGCTTTATTACAAAAAGTTTTTTCCGCTCACTAACTGGAAATTTTATTTGAAACTATTAGTGGCCGTTACACCTGCACTCGCCATTGGATTTGTATTATCAGATACCATTGACGCATTACTTGAAAGCCCTACAACAGTTGCCGTATCCTTACTACTAGGCGGTATTATATTACTATTTATAGACAAGCTATTTAGTGTACCAACTATTGAAACAGAAGAAAGAATTACATTTAAAAACGGACTAACGATTGGTTTTTGGCAATGCCTAGCACTCATACCTGGCGTAAGCCGAAGTGCGGCTACTATAATTGGTGGTATGCAACAAAAATTAACCAGAAACGTAGCTGCAGAATTTTCTTTTTTTCTAGCCGTGCCTACCATGGCTGCTGCTACCGGATACAAACTTCTAAAGGCCTATAAAACAACACCCGAAATCCTACTCAACAAAGAAAATTTAATACTCCTCGGTGTGGGTAATCTTGTCGCTTTTATTGTTGCGCTATTAGCTATTAAATTTTTTATCGGATTCTTACAAAAGCATGGCTTTAAACTGTTTGGATGGTACCGCATTATTGCAGGTATCACTTTATTAGTGCTTATCTACACAGGGTTATTAAAATAATTGGACTGCTTCTTTTGTTTTGTACTTGAAGCCCTTATCTTTAAGAAAACAAAAACGACCCGATGCAAACTGCACCCAAAAAAGTAATTAATGGTTGGGCCATGTATGATTGGGCCAATAGTGTATATAACCTTGTTATTACTTCTACTATTTTCCCGGCCTATTACGAAGCCGTTACCGGCGACGGAAATGATGCCACTCTTATCGATAAAATTAAAATCGGGAATTACGAATTTTCAAATACTGCTTTGTATAATTACATACTTGGCATTGCATTTGTTGTAGTAGCCATACTTTCTCCAATACTTTCATCTATAGCAGACTACCGTGGCAATAAAAAACAATTTCTGCGATTTTTTTGTACCCTAGGTTCGCTTTCCTGTGCATCTCTTTATTTTTTTGACAAGGACCATATTATGGGTGGATTGATTTCTGTTATTATTGCATGTATCGGATTTTGGAGTAGCCTTGTATTTTACAACTCGTATTTACCCGAAATTGCAGCACCTGAAGATAGAGACAGCATTAGTGCTAAAGGTTTTATGATGGGTTATATTGGTTCGGTTTTGTTACAATTAATTTGTTTTGTTTTTGTACTAAAGCCGGAACTTTTTGGTATTACAGTTGGTAAAGCTTCTCAAATATCTTTTTTGTTAGTAGGTATTTGGTGGATTGGATTTGGGTGGTTGGCTATAGGTCGATTACCTGCTGGCAAGGGAGTAAAAGGTGCTCATACAAAAAATTTATTCACACAGGGTTACAAAGAATTGCATAAAGTTTGGTTGGAACTTAAAACACAACCAACGCTAAAAAGATTTTTATTTTCCTTTTTCTTTTACAACATGGGCGTTCAAACCGTTATGCTTGCTGCTACGTTGTATGGTAAGAGTGAATTAAATATTCCAACCACCAATTTAATTTTAGCCATTCTGATTATCCAAGTTGTTGCCATTCCTGGCGCCCATTTAATGGCAAAGCTGGCCAATAAATGGGGTAATTTTAATACGCTAATGATAGCGGTAGTGATTTGGATAGGGGGCTGTATCATGGGCTATTATTTACCGAGAAACAGTGTTATGCCGTTTTACACTTTAGCAGTAATTGTTGGGTTTGTAATGGGTGGTATTCAATCAGTAAGCCGAAGTACCTATTCAAAATTAATGCCAGTAACGCATGATACAACTAGTTATTTTAGTTTTTATGATGTTACAGAAAAAATTGCCATTGTAATTGGCATGTTTAGTTTTGGTTATATCAATGAAATTACTGGATCACAAAGAAATTCGGTTTTAGCCTTAACGATATTTTTCATCGTCGGATTTATCTTGTTATTCCGAACTTCAAAACTAGACAAACATGCAACTATATAGCATCAATGCTGGAAATTTTAAATTAGACGGCGGTGCTATGTTTGGCGTGGTGCCTAAAAGCATTTGGAATAGAACCAACCCAGCAGACGACAACAATATGTGCAGTTGGGCTATGCGCTGTTTATTAATTGAAGATGGAGACCGATTAATGCTCATTGATAACGGTATGGGTGACAAGCAAGAGGCTAAATTTTTTGGGCATTATTATTTACATGGAAATGATACGCTTGAAAAATCTTTAGCAGCACACGGATTTCATAGTGATGATATTACAGATGTATTTTTAACCCATTTACATTTTGATCACTGCGGCGGATCGATAAAAAAAGAAGGAGATACATTAGTCCCTGCATTCAAAAATGCAATATGCTGGAGTAATGGAGCCCATTGGGACTGGGCCACGACGCCCAATGACCGGGAAAAGGCATCATTTTTAAAAGAAAATATTTTACCTATTAAGGCGTCCGGGCAACTATCACTAATAGATACACCTGAAAGTCATTTCACAGAAATTGGGTTACTACATAGTAAACCCTTTACAAAAGATATTGATATTCGCTTTGTGCATGGCCACACCGAAAAAATGATGCTTCCTCAAATTAGTTACAAAGGGCATACCCTTGTATACATGGCGGATTTACTGCCTTCCGTAGGGCATTTACCACTGCCTTATGTTATGTCTTATGATATGTTTCCACTAACCACCCTTCATGAAAAGAAATCCTTTTTGCAGGAGGCCTATGAAAAACAATATGTACTCTTTTTTGAACACGATGCAGTGCATGAATGTGTTAGACTTATTCAAACAGAAAAGGGAATTAGAGCGGGAGAAGCATTTACACTGGCTGATTTATAATTACTAGAAATCTACCTCGATCTAATCAGTGAACTTAATGGGTACCTAAGGTTTTTAAAACTCATCATATCCGCTTTTACACTTCCCACTACGATAGCGCTTTCAATACGAACTGGAATATGATTGAGGTCGTCAGTTACCCAAATAGTCATTTTTTCACCACCCTCAAAAATGGTTCCTTTTAAAAGTAAAGGCTTAAACTTGATGGCATTAAAAATACCGTACTGCGTTTTTATGCGCTCTTTGCCAAGGTATTTGATATATACATTATACACCTGATTGTCTAAAAATAAATTGAAAGGAATTTTATCTTCTACCTTGTATTTATTAAAATCAATGTTTCTTAAATAATATATAGAGCTCACTACATCCTGCACACAATTAGGTATTTTATAGACGCCCTCTGCCCCAGTTGCTGTATTCAATTTTTGATTGAATAGTATATTTTCTTGCTTCTTGTAAGTGCCTTCTTCAATATGTCGAACAAATTTGATAGGCTGCAAGTGAAGGGTATCGATATATGATTCATAACGGTCACGTACTTTAAAAATCCAATCATACCGAGAATTAGATGTGCCTATGCAAGTGACATGGTATGAAGGCGTTTCGTTTATTTTTTCTTGTGCAACTGTAAATTTTGCAGATCCAGCATTAATGTACAATCCAATCACCGAATAGTATAAGTTGTAATTGATTTCTTCATCAGCATTAAAAGCAAAATTTCTGATGCCGCAAAAATCATCCCCGGCCCTAAGTGGGTGTACAACAAAAAAACAGATAAATAAGTAAGCTGCTATTTTTTTTAACATCTGATTATAGTTGAGACCGCTTTCTAAAATATTGTAAACGTAATAATATGAGACTACCTAAACAAGCTGGTATAATTAAATTTAACAACCAAATGCCACCTGCAGCAGCCAAAATGCCCATTGTGTTTGCACTATAGATGCCAAATAAAAATAAACTTACTTTTCCTCTAATACCTAATTCTGCTAGCGTTAAGGTAGGTATAATAGCAAGAATTAAAAAAAGTAGCGCTGTAAGCCCCATTAAAATTGGCGCATCAATATCAACTTTACACAAATTAAAGATTAACAAATATTGAAGTAAAAATACAAGGTATCTTACGCCAGAAACTACGGCAAGTTGCAGCAGCAACTGTTTAGGAATGGCCTGAATAGACGCTGATAAAAAATTATATTTAGAAAAAAAAGGCGCTTTTGCTAATTTACTAGCAAAAAAAGGGATGAAAGAATACAATACAATGAATAATCCAACCATTAAAAATAAGGAGCTATACAAAACAGATAACACTGTTTCGGATAATTGAAGCTGAAGCTTTAGGTGCAAAAAAGGATACATCCAAACAAATGCAATGAGGCCAGCTACTAAAGTTACTAATAGCTGACTCGCACTTGACACAAATGAAAGTACCACGCCTTTTAAACGGTTGCCATCCGATAAAAGCATGGACTTACCAATGGATTCTCCCACCCTGTTGATACTAGAAAATGAAACTGCTTGGCCTGTTAATATAGCAGCATAGGCGGCCTTAAAACTAAGTGGCTGTAACTCTTGCGTTAGCTGTTTCCATTTAAAAGCTTCCAACCCCCAGTTTAATACAGTTAAAACGGTTATTAGTAACAAGTACCAAAATGCGGTAGCCAAGGGAATTTCTTGTAAAGAACTTATAAAATTGGGGAGCTGTTCCTGCGCTTTTATTTGATGATAAATAGAATAAGATAGCCACACAAATAAAATGGGGGCCAACAGGTATTGAAATACTATGTTTATTTTCTTTTGCAGTGCTAGACTCGTTTATGTGATATAAAAAGCTTGTTCAGCAAAAGTAGGTAGAATCTCAAAGGAAGCTTGTAATTTCACATCAAATTGAAAAAAGACCAAATCATATTAGGCATTGACCCGGGCACTCAGCTTATGGGCTATGCATTACTTAGGGTTACAGGCAATACACCGCAAGTAATTCTAATCGATGCTTTAAAACTCACTGGACAAAAAGATATTTATGCTAGGTTAGAAATGATTCATACCAAAGTGGTTGAACTGATTAAACTATACCAGCCTACAACTTTTGCCATCGAAGCACCTTTTTTTGGAAAGAACGTACAAAGTATGCTCAAATTAGGAAGAGCCCAAGGCGTTGCCATAGCAGCAGCCATGCAAACAGGACTCTCCGTTACCGAATATGCACCTAAAAAAGTGAAACAATCTATTACGGGTAATGGTAACGCTAGTAAAGACCAGGTTTGGCAAATGTTGCAAAGAACACTTCAAATAGAAGTAAAGCCACAATATTTTGATGCTACAGATGCCCTTGCAGTTGCACTTTGTCATTACTACCAAAGCTCATCACCATTAGCAGCAGCAGCAGGAAAAGGATTTAAAGGATGGGACGATTTTATTGCAAAAAATCCAGGAAAAATAAAGCTATAAACAAATTTCTTTTTTACAAAGCAGCTAGAATTTTACTTTGCACAGACGCCAATAATTCTGGCGTCACATTAATTTTTTGTTTGGTAAAATTAATATCATTAGCACTATTAATGGGCATCAAATGAAGGTGTGCATGTGGTACTTCAAGCCCTACAACACTGATACCACAACGGTTACAAGGAAATGATTTTTCAATGGCTTTGGCAATGGGTTTTGCAAATACCAATATTTTTTGAAGGTAGCTGTCCTCTAAATCAAAAAAATGATCGGTTTCATTTTTAGGGACAATGAGTACATGCCCTTCAACTAATGGAAAAACATCTAAAAATGCATAGAAATATTCGTCTTCCGCAATTTTATAAGAAGGAATTTCTCCCGCAATAATTTTAGAAAACAGCGTCATAGAAAATATTTAAACCGTGATGTTATCTACCCTAAACTTTAATACACCAGCCGGTGTTTGAATTTCAGCAACTTCACCTACCACTTTACCCATAAGACCTTTTCCAATTGGTGATGTGCCCGAAATTTTTTGTTCTTTTAAATCAGCTTCCTTTTCTCCAACGAGTTGATAGGTTACCGTCTTTTTATTAGCCATATTGGTAATAGTTACTTTGGTAAGTATGGTTACTTTACTCGTATCAATGGTTTTGGTATCTACAATTTTAGAATTGGCAATTGCACCTTCTAGTTGCTTGATTTTTGCCTCCAACATACCCTGCGCTTCTTTGGCTGCATCGTATTCGGCATTCTCTTTTAAATCCCCTTTTTCTCTTGCTTCCCCAATGGCTCTTGAAGCAGCAGGGCGGTCTATAGATTTCATCTTTTGTAACTCTTCGCGCATTTTTTCAAATGTTTCCATGGTTACATACATATTCGTATCACTCATATAGTAGCTTTAAGTTGGATAAAAAAAGACAACGCCACATTTGACTGCAGCGTTGGACGTCAAAAATAATTAATTTAATTAGATTCCAAGCTTATCTAGTACAATTTTAGCCATTAAATAGAAGGCTTCGTGGCTATAACCGGCAATATGAGGGGTAATAAGCACATTTGGCTGGCTACAAAGCCAATCTAACTGCGCTTTTTCTACCTCCGTATATGAAGCTAAGTTTTCGTTTTCTAACACATCTAAACCGGCCGCTTTTATTTGACCATTTTTTAAGGCAGCAATAACGGCTGCTGTATCTGTTACTTTACCCCTACAGGTATTTAAAAAATAAGGTGATTTAGTGAGGCTTGCAAAAAAAGAAGTAGATGCGTAATGATGTGTTTCGGGTGTTAATGGTATATGTAAACTAACCACATCAGCATTTGAACAAAGTGTAGGAAGATCTACAAACTCAATACCAGACAGCGCGGTTTCTTGTTTGTATTTATCATGTGCCATAATTTGCACACCAAAAGATTGCAACCTACTAGCAAATGCATTTCCTGTATGACCCATACCAATAATGCCCACCGTTTTACCCATTAATGCATCTGCACGATTGGCGTCTCTAATCCATAAGCCATTTTTTATCTCTAAAAAACTAGCACTTACTTTATTCATTAGATTTAATAAAAGTGCCATAGCGTGCTCGCCAACTGCGCCTGCATTTCCTTCTGGACTACTTACACAAACAATATTTTTTGACGATGCATATTTGGTGTCGATTAATTCCATGCCGCTTCCCAAGCGGGCAATCCACTTTAAGGATTTTGCTTTGTCGAGTAAGGGTTGATCAATTTTTATTCGTGTACTTACCACAAGGCCAGTAGCAGTTGCAATACTATTTTCCAGCTCGTTATACGTGATTGTTTCTGATAACACCACCTCGAAACCCTTGTTCTGCAAGCGTTGTGCTAAATATGGATGAGCCGGTGCGGTAATAATTACAATAGGTTTCACGATTAAATTTATTTCATTTTAAATGTGAGTGCTGCAAAATCCGCTACACTTAATTGTTCGGGACGCTTGGTAAATATTTCTTCTTGCAGGGTCTCTGGGGTAAACATTCCTTTTAATGGATTGCGAAGCATCTTTCTTCTCTGTCCAAAAGCTGCTTTCACAACAGCAATAAAAGATTTTTCTGATTTCATAGTTACCACATCTGTTCTTCGCGTTAATTTAATAACGCCACTATCTACTTTAGGAGGCGGATTAAAAGAGGTGGGTGGTACATCAAATAAATATTCGGCGTGGTAATACGCTTGCACCAGTACACTTAATATTCCATAATCTTTATTGCCCGGACCAGAAACAATTCGTTTGGCTACTTCTTTTTGAAACATTCCAATCATAACTGGAACCTGATTTTTCCATTCGAGTACACGAAATAGAATTTGAGAAGAAATATTGTATGGAAAGTTCCCAACCACAGTAAACGATTCCAAAAAAGGAGCATGACAATCTAATATACTCTCATGTATAATTTTTCCTCGAATAGCAGGATAGGTTTTTTCTAGGTAAACCACTTTTTCATCATCTAATTCTACGGCTTTAAAATCTACCCCAGAAATTTGGAGGATGTATTTAGTAATGGCACCAGCACCCGGGCCTACTTCTAAAAGGCGTTCACAAGCAGGTATCGCATCTACGATTGCATGACAAATTTTATCGTCATGTAAGAAGTGCTGACCAAGCGATTTTTTAAGGGTATACTCCACCCTGCAAAAGTAAGCAATTCTGACGCCTTAACGCGAGTTAGCCCATCGTGTGCCCGCAAGCGATAAACATGCGATTATTGGGTCAAATATTCGTAATTTTATCGTCTAAAATAGACCGGATGAGTATTGAGACGCAAAAACCAATTATAGGATTTTCATGTGGTGACCTAAATGGCATTGGATTAGAAATTATCCTAAAAACGCTTGCCGACAGTCGTATTCTTGATTTTTGCACTCCGGTGATTTTTGCGAGCAGTAAAAGTGTCAATTTTTATAGAAAAAGCCTACCCGAATCTAATTTTAGCTATGCTAGTGGCAGGGATTTTACAAAACTAAATCCGAAGCAAGTAAATATTTATTCATGTTGGGAAGAAGAAGTGATGATCACGCCTGGTCAACTCAACGAAATTGGCGGAAAATATGCGCTATTATCATTAGAAGCAGCAGGACAAGCATTAAAAGAGGGTCATATTAACGGCCTTGTAACAGCACCCATTCATAAAAAAAATATTCAATCGGAGACGTTTAACTATAGTGGCCATACCCCGTATTTAAAAAACTTGTTTGGGGTAAAAGATGTTTTGATGTTTATGGTTGCCGAAAATTTACGTATCGGGCTTTTGACTGAACACGTTACTATTTCTGAAGTTAATACATACATTACGGTAGAGGGCATCATGAGTAAACTAAAAATGATGCATACTAGTTTGCAACAAGATTTTAGTATTGACAAACCAAAGATTGCAGTGCTCGGCCTTAACCCTCACGCAGGTGATGAAGGACTTATCGGCAAAGAAGAACTTGAAATTATTAAACCTGCCATTGCAGAAGCTCGCAAAAATAACATGCTCGTATTTGGACCATATAGTGCCGATGCATTTTTTGCAAGAGGACAATATGAAAAATTTGACGCTGTGCTTGCGATGTACCACGATCAAGGTTTAATACCATTTAAATCACTTGCCATTGGAGAAGGCGTAAACTTTACTGCTGGCCTAACAGGTGTAAGAACCAGTCCAGACCATGGTACGGCTTTTGATATTGCAGGTAAAGGCATAGCAGACCATAGCTCATTTTTAGCAGCTACTTTTGAATGCATCGAAATTATTAGAACCAGAATGGGCTATAAAGAAATGCGCATCAATCCTTTACGCAAAAGAAGTGCACGAATGCTTGCTGGCGCAGTAGATGAAAGAATTGAAGAGCAGTAATTTAGTTGAAAATTGCAGCAGGAATACCTTTATTGACAATGTAGTTTTTATAGTTTATTTCTACCCTACCTTTTTTATTTTTTAACACCTGTTCAGCAGATAGTGGCTTACTATTATCTTCAAATTCTAATGTGATCCCCTTTGGTAGTTTATAGTTTTTGGTATTAAATTCAAATACCACTTGATCAGGTAATCCGTAATTACTATAAGCACCATAGTTCATGATCATGGTATAAGTACCATTTTCTTTTGTTGTAGTCACCGCTTTTTCAATCAAACTTTCTTTTTCATTAATATAGAGTGTAGAAATAACGACATCACTTGATTCTTCATTGGGAAGTAGTTTTATCACCCTTAATTTTTTTGAACCAAAATCCTGTAAGCCCGCATCAATAGTGGAATAATTAGAAGATGCTATAAGTGAACTTAAATTAACGGAAAGCCCCCCTTTTGGAAGTAATGAAATACCACCTTCCTTTTTTATTTTAAATAAATTAGGTTTCTTAAAATAGATTTTGATTTTTCCAATAGGCGCTTTAATAAAAGCAATATCCGTTTTCATGATACCAGTAGCCTCATAATTATCTACAAGTTCAAGCTTTGCTTTCACTTTTTTAATGAGTTGAGCAGCATCCTGTGCGAAAGCTAGGGATGCAGAAAAAACAAACAATACAAACAAACTACACTTTTTCATACGCTAATATTAACTAAGGATATCTTTTTTTCTGAACACCAATACAGTAGCAACAAAAAATCCGATGGTATGCAAAAACAATACCAAAGCCGCTTTAATAATTTTTTCTGGATTTTGAATACTACCAATGATGGCTTCGTTGGAGGCATTCACCTTAATGTCAAAAAATTCTTTCCAGCCAATCATATGGGTGGTAAACAAATAAGGCTTGATTAAATTAAAAATAGGAATATTAAGGGTGCTTAAAATAGTAAAAAATACAATCACACTCATGGTAGCTACAATAGGGCCAATAGAATTTTCTGCAAATACAGATAGAAAGAAACCTAAAGAAGCTACCGTAGTCATGGCAAGCGCAGCAAAACCAAATGCACCAATATAACGCCAAAAAACATCGGACTCTTTTAATAAAACCACATAGCTGGTTTTTAATAAAAACATATCGTCGGTTCCAAACAAAAGCATACTACCAAAAAGTGCTAATATGGCCAGCCAAACTAGTAGTAATAAAGTATAAATAGTAGCTGCTATAAATTTAGCGAGTAACAAGGTGGTACGGCTATATGGCTTAATGAGTAGCAAACGAAGCGTTCCCATATTGGCTTCCCCAGAAATCATATCGGCGGCAATGAGTGCAATTAAAAGTGGTACGTGCACGAGTAGCAACTGCAGCATCACATAACAAACCAAATAACCATTTAATATTTTACCATCAATTTCAAGCGAACTACTTAAATCGTTGAGCATAAAATCGAGGTAACTTTTTCCATCTAATTTTAAGCCAAATTGAATGATACCAATAAGCGCAGCTACTGCACCAAATGCAATATAAGTACGTGGGCGTTTAAATATTTTATACAACTCTACTTGAACGAGACTATACATATTTTTGAGTTGATGTGATTTGTAAAAAATAATCTTCCAATGAATGCATAGGCTTTACAGATAATACACCAATACCCATTTCAACTAAATTTTTATGCAAGCTTGGTAGATGTTTTTCATCGAGCTGCATAAAAATTTCTTTATCTGTAGACCGGTTCACAAGTAACTGCGCTGCCCAGCTTGATTGCAATAGCAGTTCGGTTGCCTGTTTATTATCAAGGGTTTGAATTGCAACTACGGTTTTACTGGTATCAAATAATTCTTTACTATCCCCTTCTACTAGTTTACACCCTTTGTCAATAATAATAAGCCTTGTAGCAACTTGTTCTATTTCAGATAATAGATGAGAAGAAACAAGCACCGTTTTTCCTTGCTCCCTACTAAGGTGTAGAATTAAATTTCTTATATCTGCAATACCCTGTGGATCTAATCCATTGGTAGGTTCGTCGAGTAATATAAGCTCCGGATCATTAACCATCGCCATGGCAATGGCAAGTCGTTGTTTCATCCCTTGCGAAAAAGTACCCACATTGTCCTGCGCTCTTGTAGCCAAACCCACTACGTCAAGTTCCTGCAATAGCTGCGTTTTACTTTTTGAAACGCCACTTAACGCAGAAAATATTTTTAAGTTTTGATAGGCGGTTAAATACTCATACATCGCAGGCTTTTCAATAACTGCTCCTACTTTTTGCATGATTGCAGAACGGTTGGCCGCTAATGGTAAGCCAAATATTTCTATTTCTCCGGCCGTTGGCTCAATAAGCGAAAGCAGCATACGAATGGTGGTGCTTTTACCCGCGCCGTTTTGCCCTAAAAAGCCATACACATCACCCTTATGCACAGAGAAGGATAAATCATTAACTGCTGTAAACTGCTGACCAAATTTTTTGGTGAGCCCCCGCACCTGAATAACTGAAGACATACTAGTATAACAAACAACCCTGCAAGATGTTCGCAACAAAAAAGCCTCCACGTTGTGGAGGCTTTTGATATGATAGTAAAAACTATTATTTGTATTGAGGCATTAACCCTTTAGCTAATTCAACCATTTTGTTAAGGCCCTCTTCAGGTAAATCTCCTTTTTTAAACGCAGCTAAAACTTCAGGTAATTTGTTTTCCATTTCCATTAAGAAATGAGCTTCAAATTCTTTTACATTTTTAACAGCTACTTCACGAAGTAAACCTTGTGTACCTAAATAAATAATCGCAACTTGCTTTTCTACGGTAAACGGTGTGTACTGAGCTTGCTTTAAAATTTCAACGTTACGTGCACCTTTATCAATTACAGATTTAGTTGCAGCATCAAGGTCTCCACCAAATTTAGAGAAGGCTTCTAACTCACGGTATAAAGCTTGGTCTAATTTAAGGGTACCAGCTACTTTTTTCATTGACTTGATTTGCGCGTTACCACCCACACGACTTACAGAGATACCTACGTTAATCGCTGGACGAATACCTGCGTTGAACAAGTTACCTTCTAAGAAAATCTGACCATCCGTAATTGAGATTACGTTTGTTGGAATGTATGCAGAAACGTCACCCGCTTGTGTTTCAATAATTGGAAGTGCTGTTAATGAACCGCCACCTTTTACTAAGTGCTTGATAGACGCTGGTAAATCATTCATGTTTTTTGCAACATCATCATTTGCAATAACTTTTGCAGCACGCTCTAATAAACGACTATGCAAATAAAATACGTCACCAGGATATGCTTCACGTCCTGGAGGTCTTCTTAAAAGTAATGATACCTCACGGTAAGCTACTGCTTGCTTAGATAAGTCATCAAATACAATTAGAGCAGGTCTGCCGGTATCACGGAAGAATTCTCCAATCGCTGCACCAGCAAATGGCGCATAGAATTGTAGAGGTGCTGGATCAGCAGCAGGAGCAGCAACAATTGTTGTATACGCCATTGCACCGTTGTCAGCAAGTGTTTTCATAACACCAGCCACAGTTGATGCTTTTTGACCAATTGCTACATATATACAATAAACAGGCTTGCCTGCATCGTAGAATTCTTTTTGATTGATAATGGTATCAACACAAATAGCTGTTTTACCAGTTTGACGATCACCAATAACCAACTCACGTTGACCACGACCTACCGGAATCATGGCATCAATTGCTTTGATACCTGTTTGTAATGGTTCTTTAACTGGCTCACGATAAATAACACCCGGCGCTTTACGCTCAAGTGGCATTTCATATAATTCACCTGCAATTGGACCCTTACCATCGATAGGCTCACCAAGTGTATTGATCACACGACCAACAACTCCTTCACCAACTTTGATAGAGGCAATCATGCCTGTTCTTTTAACTTTTGCTCCTTCTTTAATGGAACCACTTTCACCCATTAGTACGACACCCACATTGTCTTCTTCAAGGTTAAGGGCAATGGCTTTTGTTCCATTTTCAAATTCTACGAGTTCACCACTGCGTACGCCGTTAAGGCCATATACACGGGCAATACCGTCTCCCACTTGTAATACGGTACCTACTTCCTCTAAGTCAGCACTTGCATTAAAATTGCTTAATTGCTGTCTGAGTATCGCTGATATTTCATCGGGTTTAATGTCGGCCATGATATTCTATTTATAAATGATGATTTATTTATTATTTCATTTGCGGAACAAATAAGTTCTGCTGAAATTGTTTTTTAATGTCTCTTAAATCTCTTACTACACTTGCATCTACTAGGTTATTATCAAACTCTAATACAAATCCACCAATTAAAGAAGGATCTACTTTAGATGCTAATTCTACACTTGCAAACGAATGGGCTGTTTTTACTTTTTGCGCAATGGCATGTTGCAATTCGGCGCTAACTTCTACAGCAGTAGTAAGGGTCACTTTATGAATGTCTTTTAAAGCATTGTATTGTTCTACAAATGCAGTCGCAATTTCTGGCAAATCACTTTCTCTCCCTTTTCTAACGAGTAGGTTATTAAACGCAGCTGTAAGTTCACTTAGCTTTCCAGTTGTAACCGCAGCTATAATGCTATTTTTTTGATCGGCTTTGATGATGGGGCTACGCAAAAGATTTACGAAATCTGAGCTAGCCGCACATACAGCCTGCAAATATTTCATGTCTGCATAAGCTGTATCCAACTGGCCTTTTTCGATGGCTAGGTCCAATAAACTTTTTGCATACCTGCTTGCTAATCTTGGATTGGGCATTTTGCTTAGTTTAATTTAACGCCTTCAGCTAATTCGTTGATATACGTTTCTTGTGCTGCTTTATTGCTTAATTCTTTGTGCAACACTTTTTCTGCTACTTCAATAACAAGCGCACCTACTTGATTTTTTACATCCGTTAGTGCAGCATTTTTTTGTTGATTGATGGCAACTTGTGCATCAGCAACAATTGAATCGTACTGTGCTTTTGCTTTTTCTTTAGCATCGGCAACCATTTTGTCGGCAGTTTCTTTTGCTTCTTTGATTAAAGTAGCTCTTTCTTCACGTGCCTTTGCTAGCAAAGCTTCGTTTTCAGATTGCATAGTAGCTAACTCAGACTTCATTTTGTCAGCCCTTGCTAAAGCATCTTCGATACCTTGCTCACGATCATTGATCGCTTTTAAAATAGGTTTCCATGCAAATTTACCTAGTACTACTAATAGCAAAAGGAATGCAACGGTGTTCCAGAATACAAGTCCGATATCAGGTAATACCAGCGGATTGATCTCTAACAACATAAAAGACATTTATCTTAATTAAAAAAAATCTTGAAAAAATACAAGGCCTGTTGCCCTTTGCGCGAGACCTTGTATAAAATTTTACGGACTAGCCGTTACCCAAAAGAGCTACTACCACTGCAAACAATGCAACTGCCTCTACGAAAGCCGCAGCTACAATCATGTTTGAACGGATTTCATTAGCAGCTTCTGGCTGACGTGCAATACCTTCTACTGCACCCTTACCAATCTGACCGATACCGATACCAGCACCGATAGCAGCTAAACCAGCGCCAATTGCGGCAACACTTCCTACTACCATTTTGTTACGTTTTAATTGTTATTGAAAAAAATCTTTACTTATTTTTTAGTGATGTGCCGCTTCTCCATGTGCGTCATGGTGATGCTCCTCTGTGGCCATTCCAATATACATCGCAGCAAGCATGGTAAAGATGAAGGCTTGCAAAAATGCAACCAACAACTCAATTAGACCAATAAATACGGCGAAAGGAACAGCAATTGCAGAAGCAAAAACCGTTTTGAATATGAAGATTAAACAAATCAAACTTAATACTAGAATGTGGCCTGCAGTAATGTTCGCAAACAAACGAATCATTAAAGAAATAGGCTTTGTAAATACACCAATTAACTCGATAGGTGCTAAAAATAATTTCATGCTCCAGTGCATACCTGGCATCCAAAAAATATGTTCCCAGTAACTTTTATTAGCACTTACGTTAACCACGATAAACACAAATACAGCAAGTGTCATGGTGAAGGCGATATTACCACTCACGTTGGCACCCCCAGGAAAAAATGGAATAAGACCTAAAAAGTTATTGATTAAAATCAAAAAGAAAATGGTTAATAAAAACGGCATGTATTTGCCCGCTTTTTTGGTACCAATATTTGGAATAGCTACTTCATCTCTTACAAATAAAATAATAGGCTCCATAAAAGATTGAAGTCCTTTAGGTGCCGATTTTACACCTGTTTTTTTATACCCTGCAGCAGCACTTAATAATACCACTAACAAAATAAAAACAGAAACAAATAAACTTGCTACGTTTTTAGTGATAGAAAAATCCCAAAGTTGCTTGCTTGCTTCCACATCAACGTTTCCGTTAGCGTCAACAATTTTTGTTTTTCCTTCAATTAATTTATATTCAAAATTGCCTTTGTATACAGCTGGCTCATGGTGCTCGTCTACTAATTTTCCAGAAGAGAAAACTTCAAAGCCTTTAGATGTTTTTAATATAACAGGTAAATGAATAGAAGTGTGACCCCATAAATGCCAACTATGATCGTCTTTGATATGCTCTAAAATGGTTTCGGTAACATTAAAATCACCTTCTTTTTTAGCACCATGTGCTTCTGCGGCAGGTGTAGCTTCTGTGCCTGCTCCTGCAGGTGCTGGTGCATGATTTTCCCCAGCAAATGCCTGGGTCGCTAACAGCAACGAAAAAACGCTGAAAGTCTTTACCAGTAAAGATTTAATGCTTCTAAACGTCATACCTTTCTCGAAATTTGCGGCAAAGATAAGGATTATACCCTTGAAATCATTAAAAGAAAGCAACTAAAATTGAAGAACAAAGGGGCTTTTTTTGACGCAAAACCTACACAGAATGGGTGTTTTTTGTTTCAAACTGCATTTCGTACAAACGGGCATAAAAACCGTTCTTTTGAAGGAGTGATTCATGGTTACCGGTCTCTTTTACCTCTCCTTTGTCAAGTACAATGATTAAATCGGCCTTACGAATGGTAGACAGGCGGTGCGCAATAACGATTGAAGTTCTGCCAGTTATGAGTGTTTCAGTGGCTTTTTCGATGAGCTGCTCCGTTTCAGAGTCTACAGAAGAAGTGGCCTCATCGAGCACCAAAATGGCTGGATTATAAAGTAGCGCCCTAATAAATGAAATAAGCTGACGCTGCCCTAAACTGAGGGTTGCGCCCCTTTCCATCACATGATAATGGTAACCGCCCGGAAGTTGCATGATAAAATCATGGAGACCCATGAGCTTAGCAGCATTTACTACTTCAGCTTCAGAAATAGCTGGGTTTCGAAGGGTAATATTGTCTAAAATAGAGCCAGAAAACAAAAATACATCTTGTAAAACCACGCCTATATTACGTCTTAGGCTTTCTAGGGTATATGCGGTGACTGGCTTTTGGTCCAGCAACAACTCACCTTTGTTAATGGTGTAAAGACGGTTAAGTAGGCTTATAATTGAGGTTTTTCCGCTTCCTGTATGGCCAACAAGTGCTACGGTTTGACCGGCCCCAATAGAAAAATTAATACCCTTTAAAACGTACTGTTCCTCTTTGTAGGCAAACCAAACATCTTTAAACTCAATATTTCCATGTAAAACGCCAGCGTCTACACTATCTATACTGTCCGGCGGCATTTGATCTGGATTGTCCATTACTTTAAATACCCTTTCGGCGGCCACCATGCCCATTTGAAGCACATTAAACTTGTCGGCAATCACGCGAAGTGGCCTAAATAACTGGTTTAGATAAAGTATAAAAGACATGAGAAGTCCGGCGTCCAGAGATTTGCCTGCGATAAACCAAACCAACAGGCCGGTACTAATGGCTAGCACCACTTCTACAATTGGAAAAAACACAGAATAGGCAAAAATCGCTTTGATATTCGCCAACCGGTGTTCGGCATTAATTTTTTTAAACTTATCCAGTTCTCTACCCTCTGCAGCAAAAGCTTGTACTACCGCCATGCCAGACAAATGTTCTTGGATAAATGCATTTAAACTAGCCACTGCATTACGCACTTCAACAAAACTTTTATTGACACTTTCTTTGAAAAAATAGGTTGCAATAATCATAATTGGAAATGGCGCCAAGCTTACAAGTGTGAGCTGCCAATTTATCCAAAACATGGTACCTAATGTAAATACAATCGTAAGTAAATCCGCAATGATTGGAATAAGCCCATCCGAAAAAATATCATTGATCCGCTCAATATCATCGATGGTTCGAGTGGTTAGGGTTCCAATAGGGGTTTTATCAAATTGACGTAAATGAAGGCCCACAATTTTTTCATATACTGCTATACGCAAATCCTTTACTACCCGCTGTCCTAGGGCTGCTGTCATAAATGAAAAGAAAAACCGAATGGCCGTTTCAACAAATAAAAATACCACTTGAAAAAGGGTTACCGCGATTATAAATTTAGAAGCATCGGACAAATGTTGCTTGGCGATAAACAAGCGCAGCCAGGCCGGAATATGAACTGATTTTCCGGTGGCCATATCCACTGTCAATTGAATTAAATAGGGACGAACAGGCGCAAAAATAGCCATCACGATAGCGAGCAAAACACTCCCATAAAAAATAACACGGTAGGGTTTTACAAATTTGAAAACCCGTACCAATAATAAAAAACTAAATACTTTTTTAGGTGCCGACGTGCTCATAGTGAAATGCAAATGTAAGCACAAAAAAAGCGGGCTAATTCGTATATTCGTAAAAGATATGGATCAGGACCCGCAAATGAGTGCCGAACTTGCACTTCCAAAATATAATTTAAATGCCGAGCAAGAGAAAAACGAAATCGTCAGGCATTACCGTGCACTCTCACGAAGCCTGCGCCCTAAATTAAAAAAAGGGGATAAAGAACTGGTTAGACAAGCTTTTGAAATGGCTGCCGATGCGCATAAAACCATGCGCCGTAAAAGCGGTGAGCCGTATATTTTGCATCCCATTGCTGTTGCCATGATTTGTGTAGAAGAAATTGGCTTAGGAGTGAGAAGTAGCATTTGCGCACTCTTGCATGACACTGTAGAAGATACCGATATTACGCTCGAAGATGTGCAGCGTGAATTTGGTACCGAAATTGCAAAAATTGTAGATGGACTTACCAAAATTTCTACGGTAATGGACACCAACACTTCGCAGCAAGCAGAAAATTTTAAAAAGATTTTACTAACCCTCACCGATGACCCTCGTGTGATTCTTATAAAACTAGCAGACCGTTTACACAATATGCGAACGCTAGATTATATGAAAACAGAAAAGCAATTAAAAATTGCTTCAGAAACCATTTGGGTATATGCGCCGCTCGCGCACAGGATGGGGCTTTACAATGTTAAAACTGAGCTCGAAGATTTATCCATGAAATACATGGAGCCAGCTGCTTACAAAGACATTGCAAAAAAATTAGCCGAAACAAAAAGAGAGCGTACCCGTTATATCAATGAATTTGTAAAACCTATTAAAGAGAAATTAACCAATAGTGGTTTTGAATTTGAGATACATGGTAGACCAAAAAGCATACACTCCATTTGGAATAAAATAAAAAAGAAAGGCGTTGCATTTGAAGAAGTGTATGACCTTTTTGCCATTCGAATTATTTTAGACTCAGCACCCGAAAAAGAAAAAGAAGATTGTTGGAAAGTTTATTCGACTATCACAGACGAATACATGCCTTCTCCTGAACGTTTAAGAGATTGGTTAAGCAACCCCAAAAGCAATGGATACGAGGCTTTACATACAACCGTGATGGGACCTCAAGGTAAATGGGTAGAAGTGCAAATACGTTCAAAACGGATGAATGAAATTGCAGAAAAAGGTTTAGCGGCACATTTTAAATACAAAGAAGGCAATGACACCGAAGACCGTTTTGATAAATGGTTTGGACAAATTAGAGAAGTATTAAATACACAAGACGGTGCGGGTCTCGATTTTTTACAAGATTTTAAAACCTCTTTTTTAGCGGAAGAAATTTACGTGTATACGCCAAAAGGTGAAGTAAAAATGTTGACGACTGGAAGCACTGCACTTGATTTTGCATTTGCTATTCACTCTGCGATAGGTACTAAATGTATTGGCGCTAAAGTGCAACATAAATTAGTGCCATTAAGCCATGTGCTACGCAGTGGAGACCAGATAGAAATTATTACGAGTAACAAACAAAAGCCTTCCGAAGATTGGCTTGGTTTTGTGGTGACAGCGAAAGCGAAAAATAAAATAAAAGACGCGTTAAGGGAAGAAAAAAGAACCATTGCGGAAGACGGAAAATATGTGCTTCAACGTAAACTAGAAAGTATGGGTGCGGCCTATAGCCAGCATAACATAGACGAACTAGTACATTTTTATAAGGTACCGTCGGGGCTCGATTTGCACTATAAAATTGCCACTAAGTCTATTGACTTAAAAGAACTTAAAGACTTTACGGTTCATGGTGATAAAATTGAACTTCCAAAACCAAAACCAAGTTTAAGCGAGACGAGCACCGAGCTCGGAGCTGGCAAGATCTACTCTAAAAAAGAATCCGAACTCATTATTTTTGGCGAAAGCAGTGATAAAATCAAGTACGCTCTTGGGAAATGTTGTAATCCAATACCCGGCGACGACGTATTTGGCTTTGTAAGTACAGGCAAGGGCCTCATTATACACCGGACGAACTGCCCCAATGCTACTCAGTTATTAGCCAATTACGGACACCGGGTTGTAAAAACCAAGTGGGCAAAAAACAAAGAGATTTCGTTTTTAACGGGTCTTAAAATTATAGGACTCGACGATGTAGGGGTTATTAATAAAATCACCAATATCATAAGTGGGGATTTACGTATTAATATCGCGGGCCTTACCATCGAATCCAAAGAAGGGCTTTTTGAGGGTACCATAAAAATATTTGTACACGACAAAGAAGAGCTAGAAGCACTTGTTACTAGGCTAAAAGCCCTTCATGGGATCCAAACCGTAGACCGGTTTGACGCAGAAGCAGAAAATTAATTTTTATTAGGACTTCCAAGACTTATTTTTGTTCCTCAAATTTGATTTTATGGTTGACGTATTATTAGGGTTACAGTGGGGTGATGAAGGAAAAGGTAAAATAGTAGATTATTTTGCACCCAACTACGATATTGTAGCGCGCTTTCAAGGTGGGCCCAACGCTGGTCACACTTTATATGTAGAAGGTAAAAAAATGGTACTTCACCAAATTCCTTCTGGCATCTTCCATCAAAATAAAGTAAATATTATTGGCGGTGGTGTGGTACTAGATCCAGTAACACTAAAAAGAGAGTGTGATGCAGTTGCAGCATTCGGTATTGATGTACGCAAAAATTTATTTATTTCTGCGCGTACCAATATTATTATCCCAACACACCGTGCACTAGATAAAGCATCTGAACTTTCAAAAGGTGAAAGTAAAATTGGTTCTACACTTAAAGGTATTGGACCCGCTTACATGGACAAAACAGGCCGTAACGCTTTAAGAGTAGGTGACTTACTAGATAAGCGCTTTACTACACAATACATTAAGCTGCGTTTAAAGCACCAAAAATTATTAGATAATTTTCATTTCATTGAAGATATTTCTGCTTGGGAAGAAGAGTTTTTTGAAGCGTTAGAGTTTTTAAAAACACTCAATGTAATCAACTGCGAATATTATATCAATGATCAAATCAAAGCAGGTAAAAAAGTGTTAGCAGAAGGCGCACAAGGAAGTATGCTTGATATTGATTTTGGCACTTTTCCATTTGTAACATCGTCTAATACCATTTCTGCTGGCGTTTGTACCGGCCTTGGCGTTTCACCTAAACTAATCAATGAAGTATTTGGTGTTACCAAAGCATATTGCACTAGGGTTGGTAGCGGTCCTTTCCCAACCGAATTACATGATAGTGTAGGCGAAGAAATCAGAAAAATTGGTAGCGAATTTGGCGCGACAACCGGACGTCCGCGTAGATGCGGCTGGATCGATTTAGTAGCCTTAAAATACGCTTGTATGATTAATGGCGTAACACAGGTAGTTATGACAAAAGCCGACGTTTTAGACGCCTTTGAAGAACTACAGGTATGTACTGCTTACGGCATAGACGGAGCTACTACAAAAGAAGTGCCTTTCCAGATGTCAAATATCCAAATTGACCCTGTTTTACAAAGCTTTAAAGGCTGGAATATGGATACCACGCAATTAAAATTGGCTTCCGAACTCCCTGCTACCATGAATACCTACGTAGACTTTATCAATAATTATATTGGTGCGCCTGTAACCTATGTATCAAACGGACCTGGACGCGAGCAAATAGTAAAAATTTAGCAGAAAAAATATTTTAAATTTTTTTGCAATTTTATTTGGATAAAAGGAATTTGCGTTGAAATTTTACGCAACAAATCTTATTAGAAATATGGCAGTGAAATCTGATAAGGATCAAAAGTCCTCAGCCCCTAAAACAGCAACAAAAAAGGTTGCGCCAAAAGCATCTTCTAAAAGCAAAAAACAATTAGAAGACGATGATGATTTCGAAGACGATGATGATGAAACATCAACGCCGAAAAAATCTAGTGCTAAATCCGCATCTAAAAAGTCGGTCGATGATGACGATGATGATTTGGATGAAGCAGAAGAAAATGACGATTGGAATGCATCTGAAGAAGATGAAAGCTGGGATCCAGACTTTGCAGAATTTGATTTACCAAAAAGTAAAACAAAAAAGCCTGCAGGACCTAAAAAGAAAGGGGCCGCTTCCGATGAAGACGACTTTAAACTAGACGACGACTTCAATGAATTTGATTTATTTGACGAAAAGAACAGTGGATTTGATGACAATGATGATGATTTTTAGTCGCCTGTACAACCTTACGTGAAAAAAAATAAGCAGGTTTTTTTATTAGCTACACCAAATTTATTTAAAGTGCAAATCTTACACTGGATCAACCAGTTTGAGGTTTGCACTTTTTTAGATAGCCATACTTACACATCGCCATATACAGCCATAGATTGCATTGCAGCCGTACATCCTACCTCCTATATTTCACTAGAAAAGGTAGATCCTACAGCACTTGACGCCTATATTGAAGAGAACAAGGGGGCGTGGATTTTTGCACACTTAAATTATGAATACCACAATATTACAAAGTCAAACAGTAAAGTTAATCTTACTGGCTTTCCATTGGCTTATTTGTATACGCCAGCGGTTACAATAGAACTAAAAGGAAATAAGGTTACTATTGAAAGTGTCCACGACAACCCACAAATAATTTTTGATCAAATACATACTTTAGATTTTTCAAGCGGAGCTCAACCATTGTCTTCAACAACAATAACCCCGCTAATTAATAAAGAGACATACCTAGACAATATCCATAAAATTTTAGCCCTTATTAGACGTGGCGATTTTTATGAAATAAATTATTGTCAAGCATTTGAAGCAGTACTTAAAAATATCCATCCAGTAAATCTATATGAAGCACTAACGGCTTTATCGCCCACACCTTTTGCTTGCTTTTACAAAAATGATTATGACTATCTTTTATGTGCGAGTCCAGAGAGATATTTACAAAAAAAAGGGCCACACCTTATTTCGCAGCCTATTAAAGGGACCATTAAACGTAATACCCAAAACGAAATTGACGATAAAATTCAATTAGAAACCCTACAAAACAGCAGTAAAGATAAAAGTGAAAATGTAATGGTGGTAGATCTTGTAAGAAACGACTTGAGTAGAATTTGCGAACAAGGATCAGTTGAGGTATCGGAACTATTTGGCATCTACAGTTACCCGCAGGTGCACCAAATGATTTCCACAATTACCGGTAAAATAAATGATAACACTTCTTTTTCAGAAATATTAGAAGCCACTTTTCCAATGGGTAGTATGACAGGTGCTCCAAAAAAGAGTGTTATGGAAACCATTGACTTACTAGAACCTACAAAGCGTGGTTTGTATTCCGGCACTGTTGGTTATATTAACCCAGGCGGTGATTTTGATTTTAACGTAGTCATTAGAAGTATTTTTTACAATAGCCAAAGCGGAAAAGCCAATTACCAGGTTGGGGGTGGCATCACCATTTACTCGGATGCAGAAAAAGAATATGAAGAGTGTTTATTGAAAGCCTCCGCCATCAAAAAAGTACTCTCCACTACTGACAGCACTACTGATTAACGCCCTCAATAATAGCCCTAACAGAAGCTAGTAGCAATTGATTTTTTTTAGCCAAAAAAATAGCTTCTTTATCTTTAGAAATACGCATAGCATATTTTTCCCCAGCTGCAAGTGCTTGATTAAAACCGGGGTTCCAAGCATTAAACTGCTGAATATTTATTTGTAGTTCATTGGCTACCACGAGTGAGTGGTACCTCCCAGAAACTTCTATTAGTGCCGAACTTGCAAGCTCTGCGGCAGATAGGGTAAGCGGCGTATTTTTGATTTGCGTTTTAGCCTGTGCTACCTCAGCAGCTGTCATGGTGGTAAACCCACCTGCGCCTTCAAATATTAAATGGGTTGCAATAAATTTTTTAACATGATTACGCGTTTCTTCGGGTAAAGCATATTGAAGCTGCCAGAAGTCTTTACTTTTTGCCCTTCGAATCGCAGACCTGACGCATCCATCCCCACAATTATAGGCGGCTACAACAAGCAGCCAATCACCAAATTCGAGGTATAATTTTTTCATAATGCGTGCAGCCACATGGGTACTTTTAAAATAATCGTTGCGCTGATCCCAGTATCCACCAACTTGCAAGCCATATTGCTTAGCAACACTTGGCATAATTTGCCAAGGGCCCACAGCACCTGCAAGGGAAGTTAATCCTGCCCCTAAATGACTTTCTATAACACTCAGGTATTTCATTTCTTTTGGAATACCGTAATTGACTAAAATTTGATCGTACAAATCAAAATAAGGCTTGCCCCATACTTTCATTTTTTCAAGTGACTTACCCTGCTTCTTCATGTATTCTTCTACAAAAGAAATAGCGCGCGGATTGATTTGTGATTGATAGGATTTATTAGATGCTACCTTATTGTACAAAAATAAATTTGCGAAAGGTTTTTTATCATCAATAAGCGTGTCTACCAAAGCAACATTTGCAGATACGTTAAACTGTATCAACATGCATAAATTAAATGCCGATAAACGAAAAAACTTATTCATGTAATTTTTGAATATCCGTTGATAGTTGGAGTAACGTTTCTTCTTCAAATGGCGCACACATCACCTGTAGGCCAAAAGGCAATCCATTTGAATGCTTATATAAAGGAATTGAAATAGCAGGAATACCTACTAGGTTTGCATATACCGTATAAATATCTGCTAAAAACATAGCTACTGAATCTTTCGCATGATCGCCAATTAAAAAAGCAGTAGTTGGTACGGTAGGCAAAATTACAGCGTCGTAATTTTTAAATATCTGCGATGCACCGTCTACTAATAATTTTCTGATTTGTTGTGCCTTTGTAAAATAAGCATCAAAATATCCAGCACTTAAAACAAAAGTGCCCAACATAATTCTACGTTTTACTTCTTTACCAAAACCTTCACTCCTTGCATTTTTATAGAGCGCTGTAAGATCTTTATTATCAGCACTAGAGTGGTGTCCAAATTTTACGCCATCGTAGCGTGACAAATTACTAGAAGCTTCGGCAGTGGTTAACACATAATAAGTTGGAACTACTAAGTCAAGCATATCAAATGAAATCCCTTCTACCGTATAGCCTGCTTTTTGCAAATTATCTATAGAAGTATAAATTGCTGCTTTGATTTCAGGATCCAAACTTGGATGTTCGAGTGCGTCTTTGAAATAAGCGATACGTTTTTTTGAAGACGGATCATTAATAACAGAACTATATGCAGGAACCGGTTGTTCTGAAACGGTACTATCAAAATTATCTGGGCCCGCAATAATTTGAAGCACTAACGCGGCATCCCCTACTGATTTTGCAAAAATGCCAATTTGATCAAAAGAAGATGCGTACGCTATAAGTCCATAACGCGAAATTCTTCCATAAGAAGGTTTAAGGCCAACAACACCACAAAAATCGGCGGGCTGCCTAACAGATCCCCCTGTGTCGGAACCAAGGCTTATCATGCAGTGGTTCATTTGAACAGCAACTGCAGATCCTCCCGATGATCCACCGGGCACACGATTAGGGTCAATACCATTTTTTACAGGACCATACGCCGAGTTTTCGTTGCTACTTCCCATGGCAAACTCGTCGCAGTTTTGTCTACCTAAAATAATGGCACCCGCTTGATGTAATTTTTCTACAACAGTCGCATCAAAAATAGAATGGAAATTTTCTAGCATTTTAGAAGCCGCTGACAAAGGATGTTGCTTATAAGCAATCACATCTTTTAAACCCACTATCACACCATGTAATGGTAGTAGAGGTTGTCCGGCCGCAATATGTTCGTCTAGTTTTTTTGCTATTGCTAAAGCTTCGTCTTTGTAGATGGTAAGCCATGCATTTAAAGAAGCACCGCTTGAAGCTGCTTCCACAAAAAAACGAACGGCCTCCACTACTGTGGTTTGGCCGCTCTGTAAATTGTTATGATAGTCTTTGATTGTAGTGAACCGAAACAAAGGCTAAATTTGTTTGTTAGTCAGAAAAAGTGAGATAGAATTAAGCTTGCGTATCTTTTTCTTTGATACCTTCTTCTAATTCTTTTTTCACGTTGTTTTTTGCATCGTTGAATTCACGGATACCTTTACCAAGGCCACGCATAAATTCTGGAATTTTTCGTCCGCCAAATAAAACAAGTACAACTACTGCAATGAGTAATATTTCTTGAAATCCTAAGTTGCCCATAATGATTTGATTTAAGACTATAAAGGTAGGGGAAAAACAATGTAAAGGGCTAAATAATGGGCATAAAAAAACGGAAGTAGCTAGATGCTAACTTCCGTTTGTAAAAAGGTATTGTTCTACTAGAAACGTTTTTCTTTAATACGTGCACTTTTACCGCTACGCTCGCGTAGGTAGTATAGTTTAGCACGACGAACCTTACCAGATTTGTTTAATTGGATAGATTCGATATTTGGAGATAAGGTAGGAAATAAACGCTCAACGCCTACGCCATCCGAAATCTTACGTACAGTGAATGAAGCAGTTGCTCCAGTTCCTTGTAACTTGATTACGTCTCCACGGAAACTTTGAATACGTTCTTTACCACCCTCAACGATTTTATAGTTAACAGTGACATTATCACCAGCCTTGAAGGCAGGATATTGCTTTTTTACGGTTAATTGTTCGTGTACAAACTGAACTGCTGCGTCCATATCTTTTAATTTTTGCGGACGGCAAAGGTAGGGGTAAAAATCGAAAATCGGAAGCGATTTGCGTTTTTTTTTACCTAGCTACGTTAACTGCCCTTTTCTCTCTAATTACGGTTACTTTAATTTGACCCGGATACGTCATTTCGGTTTGGATTTTTTGGGCTATTTCGAAGCTCAATTTGTCGCTATCCCCATCCGTAACTTTCTCAGCCTCAACGATTACGCGAAGTTCACGACCCGCCTGGATGGCATAGGCCTTTTCTACGCCTTGGTACGCTAAAGCCAGGTTTTCTAGGTCTTTAATACGTTGTAAGTATTGTTGCATGATTTCCCTTCGAGCACCCGGACGCGCCCCAGAAATGGCGTCACAAGCCTGAATAATAGGTGAAATCACGTATTGCATTTCCATTTCATCGTGGTGGGCTCCAATGGCATTTACCACGGCTGGATTCTCACCATATTTTTCGGCGAGTTTAGCACCAAGTAATGCGTGGCTTAGCTCTGTTTCTTCGTCAGGCACTTTACCAATATCGTGTAAAAGACCGGCTCTTTTAGCAAGTTTAGGGTTCATGCCTAGCTCCGAAGCCATAATACCACACAAGTTGGCAGTTTCTCTACTGTGCATGAGTAGATTTTGACCATATGATGATCTAAAACGCATTTTACCTACAATACGAATCAGTTCTTTGTGAAGACCGTGGATACCCATTTCAATAACGGTACGCTCTCCTATTTCCATTACCTGCTCTTCTAATTGTCTGCGGGTTTTTTCTACCACCTCTTCAATACGAGCTGGGTGGATACGACCATCAGAAACTAAGCGTTGTAAACTTAAACGGGCAATTTCTCTACGCAGTGGATCGAAAGAAGATAAGATGATGGCTTCAGGCGTATCATCTACAATTAAATCTACACCTGTTGCAGCTTCGATCGCTCTAATATTACGTCCTTCTCTACCAATAATTTGACCTTTGATTTCGTCGGTTTCGAGGTTAAATACGGTGACTGTATTTTCGATGGTTTGCTCTGCTGCCGTACGTTGTATGGTTTGAATTACAATTTTGCGCGCTTCTTTGTTTGCTTTTTGCTTGGCATCTTCAATGATGTCTTGCTGCATCGATAAGGCACGGGTTTGTGCTTCATTTTTAAGGCTTTCGATTAACTGCTCACGTGCATCATCTGCAGTTAAATTGGCAATCTTTTCGAGGCGGCGAATATGTTCTTCTTGGTGTTTTTCTAATTCGGTACGCTTGGCGTTTACCACATCAATTTGCCTGTTCAGGTTTTCTTTGATGGCTTCGTTTTCTTTGACTTGTTTGTCTAGAGAAGCTTCTTTTTGGTTAACGGTGATTTCTTTTTGCTTGAGTCTGTTTTCTACGTCTACCACTTTGCGGTTGCGTTCTAGCACTTCTCTTTCATGCTCAGACTTTAGTTGTACAAATCTTTCTTTAGCCTCTAATTGCTTTTCCTTTTTAACAGTTTCAGCTCTTGATTCGGCTTCTTTTAAAATGTTTGCGGCTTGTGTGTTGGCTTCTTCAATTTGCTTTTTAGTATTTTTTGCGAAGAAAACCCTTCCCGCAACAGTACCTACAACTAGTGAGGTGGCGGCAAGTATTATAGAGACAATCGTCTGGTCCATTTTTAGCTTTTTTTAAGTTGTTCACAATCATTCTTTCACGCATACACATGAAGATTTACTTTAATAAGTAATCGGATAGGAACGAAGATACTTAAATCAGCGCTTTATCAATGAGTTTTTCGAGAGAGTTTATCTTTTCGGCAGCTTCTTTCCATTTTAATTCGTGGATAGTGCTGGTGTTTTGCTCAGTTGCAAACCATAAAAGAACCATCGCTACATAGTCTTGCGTGTCTTTACCGGCCAAATTCTGGCGGTACTCGGCTATTTTATCGTTGATAAGGCTGGCCGATTTACGCACCATTTCCTCCTCGGCGGGCTCAATTCGGATGCGGTAGCTTCGATCTGCAATAACAATATTGATGGGGATGAGTTCAGACATACTATTTATTTAAGAAGCGTTAAACAGTGGTCAATTTCTTTGAGGTAGGTATTGATGCGCTTTTCAAGGGCTGCTTTTTCCTGATCCGAATATCCACTTGCAGAACTAACCCCGAGTCCATCAAGCTGTTGCTGAAGGCTTCGTAGCATCTCCTCTTTTTGGTGCACACTACTTGTTGCTTTTTCCAAATCGGCGGTGAGACGCTGATTTTCACGAAGTAACTGTTGCTGGTTTTTAAGCAGCAACTGCAGTTTTTCTTGTAAAGATTTGATATGTGTTTCGAATTCAAGCATGTAAATACGTGTATAAATATAAGTGCTTATTTTCTGATTTCGGCACCTAATTCTTTTTCAAAAGCACCCATTAATTTTGATACCATGCTATCAGTTTCGGTATCTGTCATCGTTTTTTCTTCGTCTACAAATGTAAAACTAAGTGCCATCGACTTTTTATTGATTCCCAATTTATCACTTTCAAAAACGTCAAACAAACGGGTATCTTTTAGTTTAGGAAGTTTTACAGTGCCTACAGCAAGCTCAATAGCAGCATAGGTTACAGAACGGTCTACAACCAGCGCCAAATCACGTTGCACAGCTGGAAACTTAGATACTTCTTTGTATACAATTTTTTGTTTTTCGGCGGAAGCAACAAGTGCCGCTAGATCGATGTCTACAAAAACAACAGTTTGTTTGATATCAAATTGCTGCAATTTATTTTGAGGTACATGTAGTAGCGTTGCAATAGCAGTTCCACCCACCATGGCAACAAGTGTTGCAGACTCATTACCCTCCACGATCCACTGAATAGACGGTAGTCCGGTAAGGGAAGCAACTGCTTGTACGATTCCTTTTGCCATGAGCACATCCTGCTCTTTAGATTTTACGCGCCAACCCGCTTCTGTGTCTAACCCGCTCCAATAAATACACAAATGCTCGGTTTCTGAATATTGTCCAGAACCACTGGTAGCATAGGTTTTACCAAATTCAAATAAACGTAAATTGTTATTGCGCCTATTACAATTGTAAGCAATTGTTTCAAGTCCTGTTTCAAGCATAGAAGGACGAAGCACGTCTAAATCTGCACTTAAATTATTCATCATTTTAACCGCCGTTTCTAAAACAGCTGGCGTAAAATATTGACTGTTGGTAATGGAGTTGGTAAAAATTTCTACGAAGCCTTTGCCCACTAAAAAGTTGGCTGTTTTTTCTTTGATAACTTCTTTGGCACTTGCTACTTCTATGGCAGGACTAATGGTAATGGTGGTAGGAATTTCGATATTATCGAGTCCGTCAATACGTAAGATTTCTTCTACTAAATCGGCGGGAATACTTATGTCTGGCTTGCTGTAAGGAACGGCTACACGGAGTTCATCAATACCTTCCGCGATCACTTCAAAACCCAGTGCTGTCAATATTTTTTTAACTGCTTCTGGGTGGTAATTTTTACCACTTAATTTTTTAATGTAGTGGTATTTAACGGCTACTTCTGTTTTAGGTGCAACCGTAGGATATACATCTGTAACATCGGAACTAATGGATCCGCCAGCTACTTTTTTAATCAGTAATGCGGCCCTTTTTAGTACCTGAACAGTAGATGCAATATCTACCCCTTTTTCAAACCTGGTAGCAGCGTCGGTGCGCAGTCCATGGTGCAAAGATGTTTTACGAATGGTTGTAGGATGAAACCAAGCACTCTCTAAAAATATAGAAGTTGTGCCTGAATTAACGCCACTAGCAGCGCCGCCAAACACGCCTGCAATACACATTGGATCTGCGGCATTACAGATTAATAAATCTGTGTCTTGGAGTTTTCTTTCTTTGGTATCAAGGGTTGTAAAGGATGTGCCAGCCGCTACATTTTTTACAATGACTTGCCCGCCAGTAATGGCTGCTGCATCAAAAGCATGCAGTGGTTGACCCGTTTCATGTAAAATATAATTGGTAACGTCTACAATATTATTAATGGGTCTAACACCAATGGCAGTTAATCTATTTTTTAACCAATTGGGAGAATCCGATACCGTAACACCTGTTAATTCGATACCTGCATATCGCTTACATGCAGTTTCGTTTTCGATGCTAACAGTAATGGTTTTATTATTTTGATCTGGGCTAAAAGAATTTGTAAATGGCGTTACTGTTTTGGCTTCTTTTTCGTGGTGCGTTAGATAAGCACACACATCTTTAGCAACACCCAAGTGGCTCATCGCGTCCATGCGGTTAGGTGTTAAGCCAATTTCATATACCCAGTCTTGATAGGGCTCAAACAGAGTGGCAGCAGGCGTTCCAACAATCGTTTCGAGTGGCAACACCATAATACCGTCATGACTGGTACCAAGTCCAATTTCATCTTCGGCGCAAATCATTCCAAAACTTTCTTCCCCTCTAATTTTTGCAACACGCATTGTTAAAGGATCTCCAGTGCTTGGATAAATGGTAGTCCCAATAGTTGCTACAATTACTTTTTGTCCTACGGCAACATTTGATGCGCCACAAACAATTTGAAGTGGCGCTTCGGCACCAATATGTACTGTAGTTATTTTTAGTTTATCGGCATTCGGGTGCTGCGTAACCGTAATCACTTCTCCCACCACTAGTCCAGCAAGTCCTCCTTTTACATTTTCATAAAACGTTAAACTTTCAACCTCTAATCCAATAGAAGTTAAAATTTTAGACAATTTTTCAGGCTCAATGGGCCAAGGAAGATATTCAGATAGCCAGTTATAACTTATGGTCATGATTGCTTTTACATATTTAAGAGGCTCAAAAATAAGTTTTTATAGCCGTAAATGCTACGCTTTCATGGGAACAAAAGACACAATCACAGCAAAATTCTCTTTGCACAAGTTTTGTTAATAATGTCCTTTTTTGGTGGAATAAGTTTTGATATTGGTGGATAACAGTAGTAAATTGTGTGAATAGCGCAGAAAAAACCTGCGTAAACGGTTAGTTCCGTGTGGACGAAAAATAGCGAGGAAATACTTGAAAAAGCGCAAATCTTGGTGCATATTCGCTCTAATCTGTTGGTGCTTGGCGCCGCAAACAACTTACTAAAGCAACCCAAAAATGGACGTTAAAATTACCAATACCAACCGTAAACCTAGAAAGCCTTCCATAGACATGAGCAGTATGCTCTATGGTAAAGTGCCCCCTCAAGCCAAAGAATTAGAAGAAGCGGTACTAGGTGCCATTATGCTTGAAAAAAGTGCGTTTGACACGGTTTCGGAAATTATTAAGCCCGAATGTTTTTATGTAGAAGCACACCAGCTCATTTTTAAAACAATGCAGCAACTGCAAAATGATAGTGTGCCTATTGACATTTTAACGGTGGTAGAGGGCCTAAAATCAAAAAATGAATTAGACCTTGTAGGTGGACCCTATCAAATAACCAAGCTTACCAACTCGGTGGTATCGGCAGCTAATATTGACGCACACGCAAGAATTATTTTACAAAAATTTATTCAGCGCGAACTCATCAGAATTAGTGGTGAAATTATTGGTGATGCCTACGAAGACAGCACCGACGTTTTTGATTTACTAGATGAGAGTGAAACAAAAATGTTTAACATCACCAACAATTATTTAAAAAAGAATTTCGAAGAAATAGGACAGGTGCTTGCAAAAACCATCAATCGTATTGATGAACTGCGTACCAAAACAGAAGATATTTCTGGTGTGCCAACTGGATTCCCTACACTAGACCGTATCACCTACGGATGGCAACCTACCGATTTAATTATACTTGCGGCAAGGCCGTCTGTGGGTAAAACCGCTTTCGCCCTTAACCTAGCGCGCAATGCAGCACTGCACCCTACAAAGCCTGTCCCTGTTGGGTTTTTCTCATTAGAGATGAGTGCGCCACAACTTGTGCAACGTATTTTAAGTGCGGAGAGTGAAATTAAAATGGAAAAAATTTCTAGGGGAAAACTAGAAGATTACGAATACCAACAACTACACGCAAAAGGTTTAAAAAAATTAGAGCGTGCGCCACTTTACATCGATGATACAGCGGCATTAAATATTTTTGAATTTAGAGCAAAAGCCCGCCGATTAGTAAACAAACATAAGGTTGGTATTATCATTATTGACTACCTACAATTAATGAGTGGTAGTGGTGATAGAAACAATAACCGTGAACAAGAAATTTCAAATATTTCACGAAGCTTAAAAGCACTTGCTAAAGAATTAAACATTCCAATTGTTGCACTATCACAATTAAGTCGTGCGGTGGAAACAAGAAAGGAAAGTAAAATGCCGCAGTTGAGTGACCTTCGTGAATCTGGTGCGATTGAACAAGATGCCGATATGGTTATGTTTATTTACCGTCCAGAATACTACGAAGTAATGAGTAACGACATGGGCGAAAGTACCCATGGTGAAACACATATAAGAATTGCAAAACACAGAAACGGTCAACTAGATACCATTAAGCTTAGGGCTAAACTAGATATCCAAAAGTTTGAAGAATGGGATGGAGATGGTTCTGGATTTGGATCTAGCAATTGGAAACCAGTAGCGCCAGGAAGTACCGCTGGTACACCAGGGCAAGACAACGCAAAACTATTTATTCAAAAAGAGAGCAAAATGAATGAAGGTGATTTTGATGCAGGCTTTGACAACGAAACACCTTTTTAACCCACCTCATTTTCTAGTAACATGTTGGCGCTACCTTATTTTTACGAACCTAGTATTTTAAAAGGCAACACACACTTTGAATTAAGTGAGGCGACTTCTAAACACTGCATTCAAGTGCTCCGTATGCGCGCTGGAGAAAGCCTACACCTTACAGACGGTATCGGAAACCTATACACAGCAAGCATTGTAGAGGCTGATAAAAAAATGACCGTCGTAAAAATTGATTTGGTGGTGCACACCCCTGCTCCTTCTAAAAATGTTTGTATTGCTATCGGACTTTTAAAAAATACAGGACGATTTGAATGGTTTTTAGAAAAAGCAACGGAAATGGGCGTGACAAAAATTGTCCCGTTAATTTGCGAGCGAAGCGAGCGTTCTAACCTTAAACAAGAACGCATGCAGGGGGTCGTTGTTGCTGCACTCATTCAGAGTAAACAAACATGGTTGCCTGTTTTATCGGAACCCATTACAGTGGCACAGTTTATTGACAAGCATCCTACTTCTCAGGGGCTCATTGCGCATTGTGAAGAAGGCCATAAAACTGCACTCAAAGATATCTCTAATAGCAGCGATACTAATATTTTAATTGGACCAGAAGGTGATTTTACTGAGTCGGAAATTACACTTGCCATAGGTGCAAAATATAAACCTGTTAGTCTTGGCGAAACCAGGCTTAGAACAGAAACGGCAGGCATGGTAGCCGCAGCGCTTTTAATCTATAAAAATTAACCGCACCAATAAAAAACTGCATGCAAGCTATCTATCAAATTATTCGCAGTTATTTAATTAATGGTTTTTTCTTTTTTATAATAAACGTTACGCACGCAACAAATTGCTGGGGTCATACTTATAGCATACAACAACAAGATACCATCACAGAAGCTTCACTCGATTCGTTCATTACAATAAATACCGTTCCTGAAAAATATAGTAGTGCACTTCGAACTTTTTACCAAGGCAACAAACACCAATATGTATGGATACAGTCAAAAAAGGTTAAACCCCATACCAAAGACTTTATTGCGCACGCAAACAAGCTGGCGGAGGACTGGGTAGATAGTCGTTTTATCGAACTACTTACCCTGCAAAGTTTTAATCAAAATGTACAGCAAACAAATATTGAATTAGCGGTAAGCCTTTCATTTTTTAAATACGCAGACAAATGGCTCATGCCCAGTGATATTGACCCTACAATAGTTAACTGGCGCATTCCAAAAAAATCATTGACACTGGCAAATCAATTAAAAAATTGGCTCAACCCAACTACTAAAATGGGGTTTAACACTGGTAGCCAAAATTTTAAACAACTACTTGAAAATTACGCAATCCTTTCAAATATTTCATCACTTGATTCAAGCATACACATTAGTACCAAGCACACTAAAATTAATAAGGGAGAAATGGTGCCTGTAATTAGACAAATTAAAAAGAAATTACAATTACTTGGCGATTTTAAAAGTACAGATACCACGTCACTCTTTAGCAATAAACTAGGTATTGCCATCAATAGATTTCAAGAAAGAATGGGACTTGCTAAAACAAATCACATTGATAAAATAGTATTACAAGCCCTTCAAACGCCCATTAAACAATACGCAAACACCATTGCCATTAATCTAGAGCGCTTACGCTGGATGCCTGCCATGATGGATAGTAACTACATCGTTGTAAATATTCCAGCCTATCAGCTTCTCGTATTTGATAGTAGTAAAATTCAGTTTAAAATGCCAGTAATTGTTGGATCCGAATCTAATAACACCGTCATATTTAGCAACCGAATGCGTTACGTTGTTTTTAGCCCTTATTGGAATGTCCCTCCCAGTATTGTAAAGGCTGAAATTTTACCAGGCATAAGAAAAAATAAGAATTACCTGGCACAAAAAAATATGGAGATTACAACCCCTGGTGATGTACCCACCATCAGACAATTGCCTGGCGCACAAAATTCACTTGGGCTTGTTAAATTTTTATTCCCGAACCCCTACAATATATATTTACATGACACGCCCGGAAAGCACTTATTTGCAAGGCAAAACAGGAGCCTTAGCCATGGTTGTATTAGGCTCGGAGATGCTAGAAAAATGGCGAGCTACCTGCTAAGGGCCGATACTAGTTGGACCCCAATAAAAATTGATACTGCCATGCATCAAGAAAAAGAAAAATGGGTAACACTTAAAAAAACGATCCCTGTTTTTATGGCTTATTTTACAAGCTGGGTAGACGCCAATGGCGCTTTGCAATTTAGAAAAGACATTTACGATTTAGATGATAAAATGTTAGCACTACTTTTTAAAAAAGAAGACTACTAATTATACCAACCATATCTTAACTTTGAAGTAAAGAATTACTATGCATTTAATAGAAGTTAATAGCGCCGATACTGCCAAAGATTTTTTAGAAGTGCAAGCCATTATCAATGCTGGTAATCCCAATTATATCAGACCCCTTAACAACGAGGTCAATGATGTTTTTGATACCACTAAAAATAAAAACTTTAAATACGGCGAAGCAAAAAGATGGATTTTAGAAACAGACGATGGTGAATTAGTAGGCCGTATCGCTGCATTTACCAATTCAAAATATATTAATAAAGGGACTGATTTTAATACCGGCGGCGTTGGATTTTTTGATTGTATCAATGATCAAGCGGCAGCTAATTTATTATTTGACACCGCTAAAGATTGGCTCACCCAAAAAGGTATGGAAGCCATGGATGGACCCATTAATTTTGGTGACAGAGACAAGTGGTGGGGCCTGATGGTAGAAGGTTTTGACAAACCGCCCATGTATGGCATGCCTTATAACCCAGCGTATTACGAAACACTTTTTACAAACTATGGTTTTCAAAATTATTATAACCAGTACTATTATGCGACTAGCATTCAATTAGACCTACCAGCAAGATTTCCTGAAAGACACGCACGCTTTGCAGCCAAACCAGACTATGTGGCCAAGCATGTTAAATTAAGTGAGCTTGAAAAATATGCTGGAGACTTTGCAACCGTTTACAACGCCGCATGGGCACAACATGGCGAGGCAAAAGAAATTACCAAAGAAGAAGTAATTAAGCTTTTTAAAACCATGAAACCCATAATGGATGAGCGCCTTGTTTGGTTCGCCTATTATAAGGCAGAGCCTATTGGTATGTTCATTAATATTCCAGACCTGAACCAATATTTTAAACACTTTAATGGAAAACTTGGTTGGTTTGAAAAGCTTCGATTGTTATACATGACTAAAACTGGAAAAAACAAACAACTTACTGGACTTGCTTTTGGTATTATTCCTAAATACCAATCACTTGGCATTGATAGTTTCTTAATTCAAGAATGCTCTTTACTTTTTAAAGACAAAGATTGGTATGACCGTTACGAAATGGGATGGGCTGGCGATTGGAACCCAAAAATGGTCAATATTTATAAAAGTTTAGGTGCTCAGCCAAGCCGCAGAATGGTTACATTTAGGCACCTTTTTGACGCCACCAAGCCCTTTGAACGTCACCCAGAAATGGTATACGGCTAAAATTATACCCATGTGCAAAAAAGGTGGGGTTTAGATAAGGGTAACCCTATCGTTGTGCTTATATTGCAACCCTGTTATGGAAAATCATTTTGTTGTATCGGCCCGTAAGTATAGACCCCAAAACTTTAATACCGTTGTGGGGCAATCGCATATTACAACAACCCTAAAAAACGCCATTAAAAACAACCAACTCGCACATGCGTTTTTGTTTTGTGGTCCAAGGGGCGTTGGTAAAACAACATGTGCCAGAATTTTAGCCAAAACCATCAACTGTACAAGCCATACCCCAGATGGTGAAGCTTGTAACACCTGTAATAGCTGCGTATCTTTTGACGCAGGCACATCATTAAATATCCATGAACTTGATGCGGCGAGTAACAACTCGGTAGATGATATTAGATCACTAGTGGAACAAGTGAGATTTGCACCGCAAGCAGGCAAATACAAAGTGTATATTGTGGATGAGGTACACATGCTTAGCGCTAGTGCCTTTAATGCATTTTTAAAAACACTAGAAGAGCCGCCTTCTTATGCTATTTTTATTTTAGCAACTACCGAAAAACATAAAATACTTCCTACCATTTTAAGTCGTTGTCAAATTTTTGATTTTAAAAGAATCACCAACAACGATACCGTAGAACACCTAGAAGAAATTGCCGGTAAAGAATCTATCAAAGCTGAACGTGCAGCACTTCAAGTAATCGCACAAAAAAGTGAGGGCTGCATGCGAGATTCACTGAGTATACTAGATAAAATTGTAAGCTTTACAGGTGGTAGTTTAACCTATCAAAATACCCTTGAGCACTTAAATATTTTAGACGAAGATTACTATTTTAAATTGCTAGAAAGCATGCAGGCCAAGGATTTGGCAGCATCTATGATGCTCTATGACGAAATCAATAGAAAGGGTTTTGAAGGGGATATGGTACTCAACGGCTTTGCAGAATTCATTCGTAATATTTTAGTTTGTAAAGATCCAAAATCTGCTCCCTTACTAGAAGTTGTAGAAGGCATGCAGGATAAATATACTGGTGCGGCTGCTACGATGGGTATGTCTTATTTGGTAAGTGCACTTAATATTTTAAATGAAGCAGAGATTAATTATAAAATGGCGCGTAACAAAAGATTACACGTAGAATTAACGCTCATTAAATTAAACTTCTTACAAGAAGCGATTGAACTTGCATCAGAAAACGGGTCTATTGTAAAAAAAAAACGGATTGATGGACCACTAGCCATTAGAACAAAAAGTATACCCTCCATTCAAATAGCCGCTCCACCGGTTTCAAATAAAGCAACTGCTACATTAACGATACAAAAAGAAGTAGCAAAACAAGAGCAGGCTCCTGTTGATGCTGCGCCAGTTAAAATGCGCGCCACATCCACTGATGCTGCCGCCCCTGCTGGTCCTAAAAAGAACCTATTATCAACTTTAAGAGAGAAATATGGCGATCAGTATGCCATTGAAGAGGTTAAGGAAGCAGAATCGCTAGAGCTAGAAAAGCTAAGGGCTTGTTGGGATGCTTATGGCGTCACACTTGAAGCACAACAAAAGCACTCTGCTTCAGGAACCTTTAAAATGGCCGTTTTAGAAATTGAAAATGATATCCATTTTACAGTACGTGTACCGGGTTTAACAGCTCAAAAATTTGTAGAACAGGAACGTATGATGCTCATTGATCAAATATTTTCAGCATTCAATAACCGCTCTATAAAATTTAGCATCATAGTAGATGCAACAGAAAAAGAAGATGTGCCTATTCATATGCGACTTAATAGCAAGCAAAAATTTGAACGCATTAGTGAGCAGTACCCGTTACTAAAAGAATTGAAAGAAAAACTAAAATTAGAAATTGATTATTAATTGAGATGGGTGCTACATTTTTTTGGTAGCACTATAACTATTTTTTAAAAGCCACTGAAGCACTTTATCACGCTGATCTCCTTGCACAATAATTTCGGCATCTTTTACAGAACCACCTGTACCACAAAAGTTTTTTAGTTGTTTGCCTAATTTTTCAACGTCATCAGCAGTTCCAATAAAACCTGTAATAAGTGTAACAGCCTTACCAGCTCTATGTTTGGAGTCTAGCTTAATGCGTAGCGGCTGCTTTGCCGGTAGTAAAGTTTCTAGTATTTCATCCTGCGCTGGCTCAAAATTAAAGTTAGGGTCTGTGCTGTAAATGAACCCTCTTACGTCTGACTTATTTTTTTTACTCATGAAAATAAAAGGATAATTAGTTAACGCGAAGGGTTACAATATGATACGGCGCTGTATTTTTTTTCATGAGCATGAGTGTAATGTTATAATTTTTAGTAGCTCCGCTAATTTTACCAGTCATGTACATGGTATTTCCAATTTCTCTTTGTGCAGTGCGCTCAAACCCTTTAATCTTATACTCGTTATAAAAAGCAGCCAATTTTTCGGCGGCTTTTTCATTTGCAACAATTTTATCTTCTGGGGCGTCTAAAAATTTTATATCAACCACCACTGCAAAATGTTTGGCGACTTCTGCAGGATTTCCGGATTTTAAAGCGGCAACAACCAGATCCGCATCTCCTTGAAAAGGCCCTTCAAACGCTGTGGTTAGCAGCAACAAAGGAAACAAGAGGCCTAATAAATGCTTTTTCATGGTCTAGTTTTAATTGACTCACCCAAAAATAACTAAGATGCAGCAATTAATACGACTAAAGCCTTTGAAATTGAGGTTTTGCCTCAAAAATAAAGGTTGTAAATTTGTAGTATGAAACGCAAAGTAATTCTCGTAATCATGGATGGATGGGGACTTGGTACAAAAAAAATGTCAGATGCCATTCAGCAATCAAAAACGCCTTTTGTAAATAGCCTTTATACCAAATACGCCCATAGCACACTAGTTACATGTGGCGAAGATGTGGGCCTTCCGGAAGGTCAAATGGGTAATTCAGAAGTTGGTCACTTAAATATTGGTGCCGGAAGAATCGTATACCAAGAACTTCAACGCATCAATGTTGCCATTAAAACTGGTGAACTAGCAAATAACCCCACTTTTTTAGAAGCTGTTGCTTATGCAAAAACAAATAATAAACCGCTACACCTAATGGGACTTGTGAGTGATGGTGGCGTCCATGCACACATCAATCACCTAACAGCCATTTGCGATTATTGTAAAGCAAACGGTCTTACCGAAGTTTACATTCATGCCTTCACGGATGGAAGAGATACCGATCCTAAAAGTGGCCTGGGTTTTATTACCACGCTTTCCAGGCACCTACAAAACAGTGTTGGTAAAATTGCAACCATTAGTGGTCGCTACTACGCCATGGACCGCGATAAAAGATGGGAAAGAGTTAAGCTTGCCTATGATTGTTTAGTGCATAGTGCGGGGCCCCGAGCCACTAGCGCTACTGCAACTTTAGAAGCCGCATACGCTAATAATACAACAGACGAATTTTTATTACCTACTGTTATTGTAGATGACAATAATCAACCTATTACTGCTATCAAAGAGGGTGACGCAGTATTTTGTTTTAATTTTAGAACAGACCGTTGTAGAGAAATTACAGAAGTGTTAACACAACAAGCATTTCCTGAATTTAATATGCAGCCATTAGCGCTTCATTATACCACCATGACGCAGTACGACCAAACATTTAAAGGCGTACATGTAGTATTTGAAAATGATAATTTACAAAATACACTTGGAGAAGTATTAGCGGCACATGGTAAAAAACAAATAAGAATTGCCGAAACCGAAAAATACCCGCACGTAACTTTCTTTTTTAGCGGTGGCAGAGAACAACCATTTGAAGGTGAAAATAGAATTATGTTGGCTTCGCCTAAAGTTGCTACTTATGATCTACAACCAGATATGAGCGCTGTTGGCATCACCGATCTATTGATTCCAGAAATAGAAGCTGAATCTGCAGATTTCATTTGCTTGAACTACGCAAACGCAGACATGGTGGGCCATACCGGTATTTTTGAAGCGGCTATAAAAGCAGTTGAAACCGTAGACGCATGCGTAGAAAGAGTGGTAACAGCGGGGCTTGCACACGGTTATACCCTACTTGTTACCGCAGATCATGGCAACGCAGATTTTATGATCAATGAAGACGGAAGCCCTAACACAGCACATACTTTAAATTTGGTACCTTTATTTTTGGTAGATGCTGATTTAAAAGTGAGCCTTAAAGCTGGAAAACTTGGAGACATCGCACCAACTATTTTACAATTAATGGAACTTCCTATACCAAAAGAAATGACAGGAAATATTTTAATTTCATAAAACCACCCCTACTATGCGTTTACTTAAAAAATTGGTCTTTCACTTGTTGTTGTACTAGTTGTACTACAAGCATTTAAATCCGAAAAAAATAGTTCGGACGACCATTCAAAAAATATTGCAACCCTTTACCCGGTTTCAAAAGAAATTGATGCCATTTTAGTAAAAGCCTGTAATGATTGTCATAGCAATAACACAAAATACCCATGGTATGCTGGTGTACAACCGCTTGCTTGGTGGATCAATGACCATGTTGTAGATGGTAAAAAACATTTTAATTTAGATGATTTTGCGAATTACAAACTACGTAAGCAGTACCATAAAATGGAGGAAGTTATTGAACAGATGAATGAACGCGAAATGCCACTTAAGTCGTATAGCCTCATACATGGTGAGGCGAAATTATCTCAAGAAGAACGAACTGTTCTTTCAAGTTGGGCGCAATCCGTACTTGATTCTATGAAGGCGACATATCCAATAGATAGCTTGATCAAAAAGAATTAATAGCCCACACCTGCACTCTTTTATTAGCCCGCTTATCCAATTAAGCGGGCTTTTTGTTACCTTGCAGCATGGAAATTACAAAAGCCAGCTATTTGGTTTCGAGTCCTAGTTTTGACAAATGTCCAAAGCCAGATAGGCCCGAATATGCTTTTATTGGACGTAGTAACGTAGGCAAGTCTTCTTTAATTAATATGATTACAGGCCAGAAGAGTTTAGCCAAAACATCTGGTACGCCCGGAAAAACACAACTCATCAATCATTTTGAAATAGAAAGTACACAAAAGGCAAAAGCACCAAGAAGCAAATGGTTTATTGTTGATTTGCCAGGATACGGATATGCAAAAAGATCCCAAACAGATAGAAGACGTTGGGAGCAAATGATTGAAGGCTATTTTAAAAAGAGAGAAAATCTAGTACAAGTTTTTGTACTCATTGATAGTAGGCATGGTCCTCAAAAAAACGATCTTGAATTTATTAGTCAATTAGATAGTTGGGGGATTGTATTTACACTTGTGTTTACAAAAATTGATAAAGAAAAACCGGGTGTTGTAAAAAGAAATATAGAAAGCTTTTTTACTATTTTAAAAGAAAGCTGGCAATTTTTACCCAGGCATTTTGTAACGAGCGCCGAATTAAAAACAGGCAGACCAGAAATGCTAGCCTTTATTGACACCTGCAACGAAGCTGCTAGAGCAGCCGAATAATAATATAATTTTATGAAATTACTTATCACTTATTTAAAGCCCTACAAAGGACTTGTACTTTTAGCGTTATTACTAGCAGGTATTAACCAAACCTTTTCGTTATTTGATCCCATGATATTTGGTAAGCTTATAGATCAGTTTGCCAATCATGCCAAAACCAATCCAGACGGTAGCTTTAGAAGTGAAAGTGAATTTATAAAAGGTATCATGGGCATGCTTTTTTTGCTCGTAGGTACTGCCATGGTAAGTAGACTAGCAAAGGCTTTTCAGGATTATACCGTTAATGTAGTGATTCAAAAATTTGGTGCTAAAATATTTACAGATGGACTTCAACACTCCATGCGTTTACCCTATCAAGATTTTGAAGATCAAAGAAGTGGCGAAACACTTTCCATATTAACTAAAGTTAGAGCCGACACCGAAAAGTTTATAGGCTATGTAACCAATGTACTCTTTGGAATTATTGTGAGTGTGGTATTTGTATCTATTTATGCTACTAGACTACACTGGTCAATTGTTCCAATTTATTTAGGAGGTGCCATTCTAATTGGCGCGGTTACCAACCTCTTAAGCAAAAAAATAAAAGTAATTCAAAAAGCAATTGTTGGTGAAACAACGGCACTTGCAGGCACTACCACCGAAAGCTTACGTAATATTGAACTTGTAAAAAGTTTAGGGCTAACAGATCAAGAAGTAAAAAGATTAAATACAAATACGTATAAAATTTTAGGGTTAGAACTCAAAAAAGTAAAAAGTATTCGTTCCCTTAGTTTTATACAAGGAACACTTGTAAACTTTTTAAGACAAGTAATCACATTTACACTCATGTGGCTTATTTATAGAGACGTATTAACAGTGGGTGAGTTAATTTCATTACAATTTTATAGCTTTTTTATTTTTGGGCCCCTACAAGAAATTGGAAGTATTATTTTGAGCTACAGAGAAGCAGAAGCATCACTTCAAAACTTTCATAAGCTCATGAGCCGCGAGGTGGAAGCGAGACCGGACCATCCAACAAGTGTAGGTGCCATTCAAACCCTTTCATTTGCAGGTGTTTCATTTCAGCACCAAAGCGCACAGTTTAAGGCACTTGATAATATCTCATTTAGTGTTAAGCTAGGTGAAACCATTGCCTTTGTTGGCCCTTCTGGTGCAGGCAAAAGCACACTCGTTAAATTATTAGTAGGGCTTTATAGACCACAAATCGGACATATTGAATATAACGGTTCCAAAGAAAATGATATTGATTTTGAGGAACTAAGAAATCAAATTGGGTTTGTTACACAGGACACACAATTATTTGCGGGCACCATTAGAGAAAACTTAAGCTTTGTATTTCCAACTGCCACCGATGAAGAAATGATTGTAGCACTTGAAAAAGCAAGTTGTCACTCAATTCTATCTAAAGCACAACAAGGACTAGAAAGCATTATTGGCGAAGGTGGCTTAAAACTTAGTGGCGGAGAAAAGCAAAGACTATCTATTGCACGTGCGCTACTCAGACATCCGCATCTTCTCATTTTTGATGAAGCAACTTCTTCATTAGATAGTATCACAGAAGAAGAAATTACAAGAACCATTCATGCCATTTCAGAAGAGCGAGAACAAATTACAGTTATGATTGCACACAGGTTAAGCACTATCATGCATGCGAATAGAATTTATGTATTAGAAAAAGGACAGATTGTTGAAACAGGCTCACACGAAGCACTCTTAGCAGAAAAAGGACTTTATTTTGCGATGTGGCGTCAACAAATTGGAGAAAGAAAAGTAATCCGTTAATTAAAACGCTTTAATCTTTTCCAAATTTCTTTTTAAAGTATTCAATAACTGAAGGATCTTCTAGGCCTTCCATATCACTAAGCTCTAGCTCAAGTGCTTTGGTACTTAATTGAATTTCTAAAAGTGAGAGTAGTAAAGACGCAGAAAAAGAAATGAGACTAAGCGCAAAAATAATATTTGCAGCTAGCATAAACTGAACATAAATAAGGTACATACAAAGGATACATCCTAAAAATGTAACCACACCTAATGCTTGCATATTTTTAACAAGCTTTATGCGGTAGCGCATGTTTTTTATTTGCCCGTGTATGATATGTTTTTGCTCTTGATTTTGGTACTTATCATGCAAACTTCTAACCCTACTACTAAGTGCTAAAAACTTGTTGGTGTAGGCTAGCATAATTAAACTAATGGCCGGAAAAAGAAGGGCTGGGGTATTAAAGCTAATTTCCATCATGCAAAGTAAGGTAGAATACCATTCTAAAACTATTTGACTTTCAACATCGTATGCACCTGCTGTACAGACATGTTTTGCAGCCTCGCATAATATACGCCAGCAGGAAGGCTACCTGAATCAAATACAACGGTATAGGTGCCGGCAGCATAATCACGATCTGTCAAATTCGTAATAACGCGCCCTAACATATCCATCACCTGAATAAGGGTGTGACCGCCTGCCGTTTTAAATGATATCACCGTTTTACTTGTAAATGGATTGGGGTAATTACGTACTAAATTTTCTCCCGATAAATTAACAGCTTTCTTACAAGCTGCTGCATTTACAAGTGGTAATGTTTGAAAGTTTTTAAGCATGATTTGTTGAAGATCGGTATCAGAAACGCAGAGCCAATTAGATAATAGCGTTGCGTATACACTTCTAAAATCAAATTCGAAAGGTACGTTTTCACCAACGCTAGCGTTAGCACCAAATTTTGGTGTAGCGCCCAAAACGCCGGGCATTACATTCTTTCCAAAAACAAATAATGGAGCAGCCGCACCATGATCTGTTCCAACACTACCATTAGATTTTACGCGTCGTCCAAATTCAGAAAATGTCATACCCGCTACACGGTCATCAACCCCTAAAAATTTAAGATCTTTTTGAAAGGCCCTAATGGCATCACTCACCTTTCCTAGCAAAATAGCATGTGAACCAGTAGTTGTATCAGAAGCATTTACTTGTGAAGCGTGCGTATCAAATCCGCCAAAATTAACCATGTATACGCGCGTTTTTAAACCGCCTTTAATAAGTCTTGCAACAATTTTTAATTGATCACCCAAAGAATTACTTGTAGGATACGTAACCTGCGTGGGTACTTTAGCTGCAGCATCTTTAATGATAGCAGCATATTGTTGTGTTTGTTGCGCTACCATGCGCACAAAATTCAATTCTTTTCCTGCGGGCGTATTAGGCGCGGTATCTCGAACGCCATTGATTAAATTATAAAAACTAGAAGTATTACTTATACTCATACCCATACTTACCGCAGGGCCTTGAAATGTCAAAGATGTAGCAGATCCAATTTGAATCGCAAGTGGATCTGTCATTGAAGCATTGGGATAACCATTGGGGAAATTTGAGAACTCAGCATCCAAAAATCTTCCCGCCCAGCCACTATTTACTACGGTATTACTATCACTAGCGCTCATCCAAATATCTGTAGCTCTAAAGTGCGAAAAATTAGGTTGCGGATACCCCACAGATTGTACAATATTTAATTCACCATCGTTGTACATTGCTTGAAGACCAGTCATAGCTGGATGTAACCCCGCTTTGGTAACACCAGCGAGTTTTAAAACTTTGTCTTCTGGAATATAAATATTAGAACGCGCATTAACATAATTAGAAAAATTATCCAGTGGAATAACCATATTCAATCCATCATTACCACCATTTAATTGAATAATAACTAGGACATGGTCATTTTCTATGGCAGCAGGAAGTAAGAGTGATTGAGCAATTGGATCTTCTGCCCCAAATGCCTTAAAAGAAAATCCTCCAACAAGTGCGGGCATCACCACACCAACGGGGACAGTATTTTTTAAAAAATCTCTACGTTTCATGGGGGGATTATTTTAAGCTAGTTGATACTCTGCTAGGTTCATTAAATATTTTACTAGGTCACGTATTTTAGTACGAACAGAAGTGGTATTGGCAGCATTAGTAGGCGTGGCTATATATAAATCCCAAGCCTGTGTCCAATAAATATCCAAGCTTTGGCCGTTTAATAGAATATCTTTTTTCAATTGCGCTTTTGAAACTGCAGAAATATCAAGACCCAATAAACGCTCTGTCAATTCTGCAATAAATGCATTAGGGTCGCCAGGGTTAGAAAATGTTTTTGCATATGCAAGGGGATCTAATTGTATTTTTTTACTATTAAATGTATAGCCACTTACTAGCATTGTATCACTAAACTGATTGCGCTTTGGAAGCGTATCACTATTAATCCAAACTTCGTTGAATTGAGGTTCTTGATAATACGCTTTCCATCCGCTTACATCGGGCGGATCACCAATATTTTGTTGCATATTACTAAGCCAACTAACGAGGTAATTGTAAAAACCATAATTGGTGAAATAATCTGTATCTGGCTGAAAAGTAATTTCTAATTCTCTACAAAAACCAATCACTAAATCTGCTGGACTTTTAATAACACAACCTCTAGATAATACATCAAAAAAATGTTCGCTTTTTAAAAGCATATCAAGCACTGGTAATATTTCGTAATTACTTGAACGAAATAAATTAGCAAGTGGTGTGATGACATTTTGCTCTACGGTATCGTCAATATCATAATACACAAACCATCTGTAAAGCCTTCTGCACATGTATTTCGCCACTTCTTGAGTAGCAAAAATCATGTTTAATAAATCATCTAATTCTTGTTCTCCACCTGTAGGAGCATTACGTCCAGTGATGACCGTATTGTTATAAAAAGAGGAAAAAGTTTTACTCGTAGCATCATGCCTAGATGCCGTAAAATAGGAACTCAGTGTGGTCGCATTGTTGCGCCATCCGGTTAATACTTTAGCAGCTGCTTTAACATCCGCTTCGGTGTACAAAGAGTCTGGCCCTTTTCCACAACAAAAAAGCTCTTGTATTTCACGGGCATAGTTTTCGTCAGGTGCCGTAAATGTATTTAACTGCCCATTCAAATAAACAAGCATTGCGGGATCAAGGGTAATATTTCGTGTAAGTGTTTTAAAATTACCAAGCGCACTAGTACGAATTAAATGATGGTGCTTATATATGTATTGTGCATTACTTACGTCATTCATTTCAGTGGCAAAATGATTGTGCCAAAAAAGGGACATTTTTTCACGAATACTACGGTCTTGATTGACAAGATTTCCAACCCACCATTTTTTAAAAGAAGCCCGTCTATAACTTGCAATGTTTCCGTCATTGTTGATATCAGTTACCCAAGTAGTACCCGCTACAATATTATTATCCGGAACGAGTGTAGTAGCTGATACTACATACTCCTTAACTGGAGGCTCTGGTAACGGCGCCGTAGGATTTAATAATTCGTTCACAACCTGCGTCACAGATTTTCCAGAAAAATGAGCCAGATCTGATTTAGTGGCACCAAAAAGGGTTCGCCTTAGTAAATGCCTAAGTTCGGGCGTACCAAAACTGCCAGTATACGGCTGTAATCCTGTAGTTGGCGGTGGGGTATTTTCGGTAAATCTATTTCTTTCCATGGTAACTGGGGGGTGTTTACAGTATAAATAGGATAGAAAATTAATGAATTTATACTTAAAATTTACTCTTTTTAGTCTTTTTTTTACCTAAATTAGAGGTATTAACAAACCCACTTCATGACCGAGCAAGCTATTATTGCGGGTTGCCTTCACAACGACGCTGCTTCACAAAGGGAGCTATTTAATAGGTATAGCCCTAAAATGCTCTCTGTTTGCTACCGTTTTGCTCAAAACAGAGAAGATGCAGAAGACATGCTCCAAGAGGGCTTTATTAAAGTGTTTACACAAATGCATACGTTTCAAAACAAAGGTTCATTTGAAGGTTGGGTAAGGCGTATTATGGTGCATACCAGTATCAACTTTCTAAAAAAATATAAAAAATTTACAGCTAGCCTAGACTTAACAAGTGCAGAAAATTTAGCCGTAAAGGAAGAATCAATTGCTTCCATTATGCAATCAAAACAAGTTGTGGAGTGCATTAGACAATTACCAGTTGGCTACAAAACCGTACTAAATTTATTTGCCATTGAAGGGTATAGTCATAGAGAAATTAGCACTTTACTAGACATCGAAGAAAGCACGAGCAGAAGCCAATACACAAGGGCTAAAACCATGCTTTCAAATATTTTAATCAAGAAAAGAATTATTGAAGCACCCAAAGAGAAATTTGAGTTGTTTTCGGTGATACAAAAATAATTACGTGAAGCGGGTAGATATGGAAAAGAGAAGTCAACTAGACGCGTTTGAGGAGTTTATACTAGATGAGGTAAACGAACACAAGATGTATCCATCTGGTCGTGTTTGGGATAATATACGTACCGAAGTGCAAGGTAAACGCTCTTGGCCTGCTCTTACCATTATATCACTATCCGTACTTGTAGCACTCACTGTTTCTACTTTTGTTGTAACACAAAAGTCAGCGCCTACTTTAATGGCTAGAGGCTTATCAAAGTCTAAAGTAATTACACAAATAATTGACAAGCCTTTTACAACCTATCATTCCAGTACACAAATTACCGATGCAAAACCTGCGTATGAAATGCAGGTTAATAAAACGAAAAAAGAACTTCCTGTTGCTGTAATTGAAGTTGATTCATCTACAATAGCGCCTATTTCTAATACCTCAAATGATATAACAACAGTTATCGACATCCCTTCAACAAGTATTGACCCGTTCGCTACCGTAAAAGATAATTTTGAAGTGGCAACTATTGTTTCAACTAGTAATAGCGTAAGCGAAATAAATAATTCATCTCTTTTACCGGCGCTCATACAGCAACAGGTTCATACTATTTTTGATATTACTGCTAGCTCAAATACAAAACAAAAAAACAGAAAATATAGTGTTCAATTTTATGCTACGCCATCTGCAAGTTTTAGAGTTCTAAACGATCAAAAGGTAAAAGAGTTGATTCAACCATCACTTATTGCCATACCACTTACATCGCCATTAGCACAAGCGCCAACGTTTAACCAAGCAGTAAGACACAGGCCTGATATTGGATTAGAACTTGGGCTCACGCTTAATTATCCGATTGCTAAAAAATTACAATTCAAAACAGGCCTTCAACTCAATATTAGACAATACCAAATTGATACGTATGAAACAGGCGCCAATGCTACAACACTTGCATTAGTAAACGCTGGTCGAATTCAAACGGTATCTGTAATGTCGAGTTATAATAACAATGTTGGATTTAGATCCGCCAAGCTAAATAATAAAGTATACCAAATTGCAATACCTATTGGTCTAGATTACGAACTCATTAGGTTCAAGAAATTTGGCATTCATACACAAGCCTCTATTCAGCCCACTTATAATGTAAATAAAAACGTTTACTTACTATCTACAGATTATGCAAATTATACTGCCGGTAATGACTATGTAAGAAAGTGGAACTTCAATACAAGTGTTGGTATTCAATTTAGCTATCAAAAAGGCAATACCATTTGGCAGTTAGGTCCTCAAATAAGATATCAAACACTTCCCACGTATAACAACCCTTACCCAATCAAAGAAAATTTGATTGATTACGGCTTCCGAATAGGTTGGAGCAAACAGTTTAAGTAATTTTACGCTATGAGACCTTTAAATCTAGCATGTATCGTTTGCATGATGGCAGCCGCCTGCAGCAATTCAAAAGAGAAGTCAAAAAATACGATTGCAACAACCGATACTACAAGCTTTTATCCAATCGCTTCCTATATTAATGATCAAGTAAAGTATTTTGATAGCCTAGGGGGCAGGTTTAGTGTTGTTACAACAGAAGGTGCAACAAAAGATAGTATTACTACTCAAGTAGCAGCTATTATGCCAATGATTCAATCATTCATTGATGCAGATATCAGTGATAGTATTCAAAAAATAAATTACAAAGAATCGGTATTTCGTGACGCGGGAACAGCAAGTTTAAATATCAACTACACGCCTATCAATACTTCGGTTCCTATTCGAAATATTGACATTTTAATGAACGATCAAACCTCGCTTATTAAAAGATTATTTATAAGGAAAATATTCCGCACAAATGATACCACAAGCACAGAACAATTGAGCTGGAAAACAAATGAGGGTTTTACAAAATCAATTAGTAAAGAAGCGAGTAATGGATTTTTACTCAACAAAACCATAGTTGTTCGCGTTATACTTCCATAAATGACACAGGAGCAGTACCAACAATTAGCACATAAATTACCCGCAGACCCCGGCATCTATAAATATTATGATGCAAATGGAATACTTATTTACGTAGGTAAAGCCAAGTGCTTGAAAAAAAGGATTGCCTCCTATTTTACAAAAAGCCAAAATAGTTTTAAGACTATTGAACTCGTTCAAAAAATTGAACGTATCGAATTTACCATTGTTGATTCGGAGCAGGATGCGCTTCTGTTAGAGAACTCCCTTATCAAGCAGTATAAACCTCGTTATAATATATTACTAAAAGACGACAAGGGTTACCCTTATTTAGTGATAAAAAAAGAACGCTTCCCAAGGGTTTTTTCTACTTGGAAAAAATACAATGACGGCTCGATATACCTTGGTCCATTTACTTCTAAAGGAACTATTAGAGAAGTGCTAAGTTTTATAAAACAGTTTATTCCACTACGTACTTGTAAGCTAAATTTAAGCAAAGAAAATATTGATAAACAAAAGTTCAAGCCTTGTTTAGAATATCATTTAGGTAATTGTTTAGCTCCCTGCGCGGCACTACAAACCGAAGACGACTATGTAGATAGTTTAGAGCAATTAAAGAATTTGCTTAAGGGTAATATGAACCAACTAATGGGTCATTTAAAAAAACAAATGCAAGCGCATGCCGAGGCCCTAGATTTTGAAAAAGCGGCTTACCTAAAAAATAAAATAGAACTCTTACAAACCTATCAAGAAAAATCGGTGGTAGTAGGTAAGCACTTTTCTAACCTAGACGTGTTTTCAATCATTAAAGACGGGAAACTAGCCTATGTCAATTACCTCATGGTTCAAAATGGAAGCATTATACAAACCCATACGGTTCCATTAGAAGGTAAATTAGACGAACCTGAAGACGAACTCTTATGCTTTGCTATCGAAAGAATTAGAGCTGATTTTAATAGCCTTAGCACCGAGGTTATTGTTCCATACCCCATCGAGTATTTTGATAAAAATATTACTATCACGGTACCAAAATTAGGGGATAAGAAAAAATTACTAGATCTCTCCATTAAAAATGTTACGTATTTTACTAGAGAACTTCAGCTTAAAAAAATATTACAGTTAGAAGGTAAAACAGACAGTGAAAAGAAGTCTGTATTAACAGAACTGCAGACCTATTTGCATTTACAGGAATTACCTACACATATCGAGTGTTTTGACAACTCGAATTTTCAGGGGAGTTTTCCAGTTTCTGCGATGGTTTGTTTTAAAGATGGCATGCCTAGCAAAAAAGATTATCGTCATTATAATGTAAAAACGGTAGAAGGCATCAACGATTTTGCCACCATGAAAGAAGTAGTATATCGTAGATATAAAAGAGTTATGGAATCCGGTGACCCAATGCCACAGCTTATTGTAATAGATGGCGGCAAGGGACAGTTAAGCGCCGCACTTGAAAGTATAGAGGCCCTAGGACTCACTGGTAGCACTACACTAGTTGGTCTAGCAAAAAACGAAGAAGAACTATTTTTTGCGGGTGATAGCCAGTCGTTAAAATTACCTTGGGATAGCGATAGCTTAAAACTATTAAGACACATTCGTGACGAAGTACACCGTTTTGGTGTAACGTTTCATAGAAACAAAAGATCAAAGGGAACTTTTACAACAGCACTTGAAAATATTGAAGGTATTGGCCCTGCTACAAGAGAAATACTGCTCAACCATTTTAAATCTGTGGCTAATATCAAAAAAGAATCTACCCAAAATATAGCTGCAATTATCGGTTCTAAAAAAGCCGCTGCATTACAAAAACATTTTGAGGCAACCACATAAAAAAAGGGACTTTATAAGTCCCTTTTTTTATGAAGCAATTTTAAAATTAGTAAGACCATAGGTCTTGCTCGTAATTAAAAATTCGTTCTTTAATATTTTCACCTTCTAATAATCTAAATAAAGGATTCTTAATTAATTGACTCAAGAATTTATCGTTGGGATTGTTATTACTAGACTTTACAATATAGCTTGAAAAGAAACGGCTTTCAAAAAGCTCTTCCCATGTCATACGACCTGCATAGTTTTTAGGATTGTACACCATGTATTTATTAAGTGTTTTACGCAAATCAGGATAGTATACCCAAAACAATGTTTTGGTTGTTGGCTTGTTATTAATCATGATTTTTGCAACTGGCGCGATACCAATGATTCTGCAAAATAGTCTACCAGCTTCTTTATCTACAATCCACTGCTCTTTTAAACGAAAAGTATAAATAGAATCCGGATTAGGTGCAAACTTGGTATCAAAAATAACAGTGGTGTCATACACATTGGGAAAATTAGCATTTTGAACCAAAATGGTATCAAGCTTGCCTTTCATCATTTTAGTAACATCATCATAAGCCAACTGCTTGGAAAAACGATCGTCACCACCTTCTGCCGAAAATGCTGCAACGCTATCGTTTTGTATTGCACTTAATAAAATAGAGAAAAAACGTTGATCACCTGTATTGTCTTTACCTGGATAAATAAATGATTGGTTCATTTTTTCTCTAGCATCAATTTCGCGCCAAATAAATTCTGAATACAACCAGTCGTCTTCTCTTAAAAACTCATATTCCAATGGATTTTTAGAGCGGTTTGTTTTACGATCAGCAACAGTTTCATTGCGCAAACTTTTTGGAACCACTTCGCCAAATCCACCAACAATAGTAGTATCCACCGTTTTAGTTGGCTTAGGTGCCACAGCATTACTGTTGTTACTAGGCGTTGTTACTGGAGCAGTTGTAGGTGCTGCAACTTGGGTACTCGTTTTTTTGGTTGTATCAACAGTGCTTGCTGTTTTTTTACCTTTTAAATTACCAAAGCCTTGTGCAGTTGCACTAACACTTAGGGAACAAATAGCAACACCAATTAATAATACTTTTTTCATAATAACCTGCTTTATTGCAATATGAACGTTATGTTTTGATCTAATTTTCTAGAACCGCCACCTGGCTCCAATACTTTTATTTCACCTATAGTTACTGTACTTCCAGCCTGACATCTTCTAATTAATGCTTGAGCAGCAGCGTCTTTAAAAGAAGCGCTATTTACTTCTGCAAACTCAGGTTCATCAAAGCCTTTACCCGTACAAATAAGCATAAATGACATCACTTTATAAGCAACACCTTCAAATACGAAGTCTCTCAATTCTGCAATAGCACCACTTTGCACACGAAATACGTTTGCAGGCATTGCTCCACCAGCACTTCCTCCTACAATTACTATTGGATCTGGAACACGTTTAACAGGAATCGCTATTCGCTGAATGTTTTTGCCATCATTAGCAACAACGTTTACAGTTCCAAGTTGTGTACAAGTAACAATATACTGTCCAGGTCCGGCTTTTCGTAATGAAGCACCTGCTCCTTCGATAGATACGGAAACTTTTTCATCACCACCACCACCAGTTACACTCAATGGATTTTCTAACCCTTTATAAAAAACGCGCGTTTTATCGGTAGAAACTGTTAAGCCAGCAGGTATACCCACTGTATATTTAATTTCTTTTTCTACAACAGCTGTTGTGCCATCAGGTTTAGCGTAAGAAATTCTTACACGCTTGATACCTGCACCAGAACCGCCAACACGTGTTTTGTATTCGGCAGTACCTTCTGCGTTAAGCGCAACATTAGCACCATCAATAGAAATAGAAGGTTGTGCTGCTTTACTAAATGCACCAATACCTGCAGTAATTACTAATTCTTCGCCAGGCATTAAATATTGCGTATTGGTTCCAGCAAAAGCTTGGAACTGATCATAAATAATTTCTACCTGTCCAATTTGCTTGTGGCAAAATTCGACAGCTTTAGATTCAGAATTTCTTACGTCATTTTGAAACTTACTCATTATGGTGATCGCAGCAATGGTAGGTGTCATATGAAAATAAGCATACGCCCAATCAGTTTTTCCAGCCTCGCTAGATGTTGGAGGAATTGTTAAATCAAGGGGTAAGCCAAGTTCAATTTCTTTTTTCATTTCCGGGTCAATACTCAACAACTGCTCTTTGTAGACTTTAAGCTTTTCAAAAAGTTCTTTGCCCTTTCCTTTTCCTTCTGGAGCGTACTGAACGAGTAAACGAGTTCCGGCGTCTAAATCATCTTCTTTAAATTCTTCCTTACCATCTACAATTTTAAGGCCAGATTCTTTTTTAAGTTCAATTTTAAGTCCTTCAATATAATTGTATAGATCGTCAGATATTTTTTTAACTTGCTGCGCTTTGGGTTCCCAAATTGCTGCCTTTTCTCTTGAAGTAGGATCTTCTAGTTTTGCTTTAAAAGATTTGAAAATCTCAACATTCTTTTGCTCAGCAACGCCACTCGCAATCATCAAACTGCGATCGACGGTTTTAAATGCATTTAAAATTTCGGCAGAAACATTGAGTGCCAATAGTGCAGTAAGCACCAGGTACATCATGTTAATCATTTTCTGCCGCGGTTCCTTAGGTAGTGACATATTGTACTATTTAGGTAATCTTATTAATAATGAGTTTTTAAATCTTTGTTGGTTACTATCTACCCTGCATCGCAGTTAACATGTTACCGTATACTTGATTTAATTTACCCAAATTATTAGCAAGGGCACCAATTTGTTCTTTTGCTTTTAATGCATCTTCTGCAGTTCCGTTCATCGCTTCAGAAGCTTGCGCTAATTTGCCATAAAACTGGTTCAATGCTTTGAGATGATTGTTACTTTCTTGTAATTCAAGTTCATAAATGGTATTTAATGAACCTAAGTTTTTAGCCAATCCTTGTACTTGTTTATGGTACTCATTGGTACTATCAGAAGCCAAAGAAATATTACCTAATGAATCGGTTGCTTTAGTAGCGGCGTCTTTAATTGAACCTAATGCTACAGCAGCTTCCTGTGTTTTAGCAGAAAAATCTGAAGTAGATTTTACCACATCACCAATTTGACCAATTTGATCTACGGTGGTACCTAGTTTTTGAAAGCTTGTGCTAAGTTTAGATAAGTTTTCTTGCGTTAAACCCGCGTTAGCAAATAACTCATCAAATCTTTTTGTTACATCAGCAACAACAGTAGATGGAAGATCTGCGCCAGCACCACCACCAGCAGGTGCATGTCCTTCTGGAGGTAAAATAGCATAGATTAAAAAGATAATTGCTTCAGTTGTTAAACCAATTTTAAGTGCCCAATCGGCCCATGACAAGTGTAGGATTTTTGCCATGGCACCAAAAATTACAACAGATGCACCGGTACATACAAAAACGTTTACTAGTCGCATTGTTGTTTGAGCTGGTAGACCAAAGATTTTTTCTTGTTGAGCTGAAGACATGGATTGAGTTTTTATGAATTAAAAAGTTGAGATTAATATTTTAAATTGAAATTATTTTTTTGATCTTGGCGCTAAATCAATTACGGTTCTAAATCCGATATATGATTTTGCAGTGTCTTGGTATTCATAAGCACGTGCACTGACTTGTAAAGCATTACCAACATCTTTCCAGCTACCACCGCGTACTACTTTACGTTTCATGCGTGGAGGATCATTTTCATCTGCTTCAATTCTAACATCCGGACTTAAGTCAGACATGAAATTGTAAGAACCTTCGTAGAAATAAGACGCTGTCCACTCTGCAACGTTTCCAGACATATTGTACAAGCCAAAATCGTTTGGCCAATAGGCAGTTGCTTTAACCGTGTAAAAACCACCATCCTCTGGATAATTTCCTCTACCTGGTTTAAAGTTTGCAAGCAAACAGCCTTTTTTATTTCTTAAATAAGGAGAACCCCAAGGGAACATCGTACTTGTACGGCCACCTCTTGCAGCGTATTCCCACTCTGCTTCGTTGGGCAATCTAAAATCACCGTCAACGGCAATTTTCTTTTTTTCGAAATCTGTATTTTGAAGATGCGTTCTCCAATGACAAAAAGCAACTGCTTGTTTCCATGTTACACCAACTACAGGGTAATTACCATATGCTGGATGTGCGTAATACCTTTTTGCTAAAGGCTCGTTGTAAGAGTACGAGAAATCTCTGATCCACACAAGTGTGTCTGGATAAACAGGAACTGCATAACTAACAATTTGATCGCGACCTTTTTGTGTTGGATCATTTTTATTGATTTTTGCAGCAGCAGGTAAATCAAAATAACGAACCCTATAAATTAAGCTATCCGGATCGATGGCTAATTTTCTTGTTAATGCATTTTCGTAAGTAAGGCCATTTAAGGTACCAAGTTGCTTGTTGTCGTATTTGTACAATGCTACTTTTTTCCAGTTTACCGCAGTAGTATCTGAAGGGTTGTTTAATCCAACACCAGAAGTTACTTTGTATGCAAGTGAATCGCGCACCCAGTTTACAAACTGACGATAATGGTTGTTGGTAATTTCAGTAGCATCCATCCAAAATCCAGGAATAGATACATTTCTGTTACGATTGCTGTAATTAAAACTAACGTCTTCGTCACTCGGACCCATGTGAAATGTTCCAGGCGGAACGTATACCATGGTCCTTGGTGTTAACATGCTTTGCTTAGCAGCAGGCGCAACTCCATGTAACTGCCCATCATCAGGTAGGCCCTTGCCTTTGTTTTTTCCAAAGAAGCAAGAAGTTAAACTAAGCGTAAAGCACGCCAAGGTAATTGTAGTTAAATATCCTTTCATCTGATCTATGTAATTTATAACAGTGACAAATATAAGTTTTGAAACGACAGAAACCTGAGTTTTAGCGCTTAAAAACCAATAAAATAATGATCCAGGGTAAAAATCTATTCAGTATTAAATTATTTAATGTTTCACTGTTTTGCCGAGTGTTTGGCTAAAACCGAAATGCAAAATAGTTGATTCCGGCTTACACAATTGCTAAAAAACTGTCAAAATCAGTGAGTTGGTGCAAGTGGCAGGCATGATTTTGACACAATTGAAACGTAACTTCTTGATTATCAATAATTTTTTGAGAAATTGCCAAAATGCTTGTTAACCGATTTTCTGAAATATTTAAGATTAAATTGGGTCTAAACAATGGGAGTGCCGCTTCCAAATAGGGCAAAACACCCGTACCTAGGAGGGTTAATTCTCTGTGACCTAGGAGTTGATTTAATAAAACGGAAGCCCAAACCCCAAATGAACCAGGATGTTTGGTAATTGCCGGCAAAAGCGATAAACAGGTTTGCTTACTAAGGGACAAATACTGGTCATTCCCGTAAACGACACCTAAATGAAACAAGTTACCAGCCATTACAGCGTTACCACTTGGGGTAGCGCCATCGTACACTTCTTTTTTTCTTACAATGACATCTGTTTGAGCATCGTGGGTATAAAAGTAAAATCCAGTACTAGATTCTATAAAATGGGTATTCACATATGCTGCGATTGCTCCCGCTTTTTCAAGCCAATGCAAATCGCCAGAAACGGTTTGTAGCTGAATGAGCGCTTCAATTAAATACGCATAATCATCTAAAAATGCCGGGGTTTTTGCAACTCCATTTTTGTAGGTATGAAACCAACCTTCGCCCTCCAAATTTTTGAAATGCTCAAATAAGTGCGCCATGTTTTGCTGTGCGCGCATTAAATATTTTTTATTTCCAGTAGCCGCGTATGCTTTGCTAAATGCTGTATTCATGAGCGCGTTCCAACCTAGCAATTGTTTGTCATCTGTTTGAGGTCTGATACGTTTATTACGCTCCAACATCAAAATAGATGTACAATTTTCAATGGTTTTCAAAAATTCTTTTTCGCTTACACCAAAATTCTGAGCTACTGCTGCAGCAGGTTGTGGTGTATGCAAAATATTTGTGTGCTCCCAATTACCAGCTTCTGTTACACCATAATACGCCATAAATAATGGCGCATCACTTTGCAGTAAAGAAGTAATTTCTGAAGCGGCCCATGTATAAAATTTTCCTTCTATCCCTTCACTATCTGCATCTAGTGCACTCAAAAAACCACCATCAGAATCCATCAATTCTTTTTCTACAAACGCAAGTGTTTCTGTTATCGCTTTGTTGTAGGATTCTTTTTTTGTTAATTGATACGCTTCTGATAATGTTGTTACTAAGAGTGCATTATCGTACAACATTTTTTCGAAGTGCGGAGCGAGCCACTGAGCATCGGTACTATACCTAGAAAACCCGCCTCCCAATTGATCATAAATGCCTCCCTCAATCATTTTATCCAAACACAATAAAGCATGTTCCAATGAAGCTTTATGTGTAGGATTAAAAAAATGATACCTTAATAAAAAACGAATCGATGCTGTTTGCGGAAATTTAGGAGCACCGCCAAAGCCACCCCAAAGGGTATCTGCCTGTGTTAATAACGCCGATACCGCTGCATCCATATCACTTAAACCAGGTGCTGCATTCGTACCCGCTTTTTGAAATCCAAAAGCATTGGAACTTAATAAATGCTCGGTTAATTTTTGCGCCTGCGCATCTATCTGATCTCTATTTTCTTTAAAGCCTTTTGCAATTCCAAGTAAGACATCCTTCCAACTTGCTCTATTGTGCATAGGCTCAGGCGGAAAATAAGTGCCTCCATAAAAAGGTTTTTTATCGGGCGTTAAAAAAACATTGAGTGGCCACCCACCACTGCCGGTCATGGCTTGCACAGCGTCCATATAAATATGGTCTAAATCAGGACGCTCTTCTCTGTCAATTTTAATATTAACAAAGTGATCATTCATGATTTTTGCAGTTGCTTCATCTTCAAAACTTTCACGCTCCATCACATGACACCAATGACAGGCTGCATATCCAATGCTCACTAAAATGGGTTTGTCTAAATCTTTAGAAAGTTGCAAGGCTGCTTCATCCCATGGATGCCACTCCACCGGATTATACGCATGTTGAAGTAAGTAAGGACTTGATTCCTTAATTAACAAATTTGGGGCTGAATGATTCGTTTGCAAAAAGATTATTTTTTTGCGACAAGCGATTGCAAATAGTGGTCTAAAGCGGCTACTAAACTAGGTCGTTGAGGAGCCGGCGCTTTAATGTCCAAACGCAGTGTAGCGTCTTCAACTGCTTTAGAAGTATTACTTCCAAAAGCGCCGATAACAATTTTATTTTGTTTGAAATCTGGAAAATTATCGAATAAACTTTTTACGCCACTAGGGGTAAAAAAACAAATGATTTCAAATCCTTTTTTCTGGAATAAAGGCGTGATGTCATTACTAATACTGCGGTACATGAATGCTAATTCAAAACTACATTTGTGTAGTTTAAGCCAACCGCAAATATCATTGTCCTGTTGATTTTCGCTGCATACATACAAGAATTTTTCATTCTCTTTATGTTTATTGATCACATCAAGCATACTCTTGCTAGAGCCATCTGCACCGTAAAAAACCTTACGCTTACGGTATAAAATAAATTTTTGAAGGTAAAGCGCAACAGCCTCCGTAATACAAAAATATTTTGTGTCTTGACTGATAGATACTTTCATTTCCTCTGCGGTGCGAAAGAAATGATCAATAGCATTTCGGCTGGTAAAAATGACGCCCGTATAAGCAGCAATATCAATCTTTTGTTTTCTAAAATCTTTAGCTGGAATACCATCTAATTTAATAAATGGGTGGAAAACCAGTTCTACCTGGTACTTGCGTTCTAAATCGTAATAAGGAGATTTATCGCTTTCCGGTTTTGGCTGAGAAATTAAAATTCGTTTAGGAGCCACTGCTTTAACAGCTGTTCCAGTTTTTGATCCGATTTTTGCCATGCTACTTATCTAAGATTGTGCAAAGTTAAAAAGTTCCGCTAATAAAATCCATGGTCAATTTGTATAAAACCAACATGGGAAGTACTTCGCAAGTGCAAAGGTACAAGAAAAAATGGAAGGCGCTCACCTTCAAAGAAGCCCTTACGATAGAGAAGGATATTAAATACCTATACACAAAAAGGATACTGATGATGATTAATGCACTATTATAGGCGAAATCTTGAACAGTAAGTGGCGAAAACGCCAACAACAAAATGGCTGGTATTAAAAAAACACCCATTACTTTATTGGTCAAAAAAACAATAAAACTATAATTACCAATGGCCTCTCTTTGAGAAAACAACCAACCAGACAGCCATAAAAATAAAAATTTGAATAAATAGAGGGCCGTAAATCCAACAACACTATATGCAATACAGCTATACAGCGTCAAATCTACCCATCCATTTTTAATAGCAATCAGGGATACAAAAATAGATGCGTTGAGAATGAATAAAATATTACTAAAAAGTGAAGCTAAATTATTTTGCTGTAACTGCTCTCTCGTTTGTTTTTGCCTTATAGGGCTTTGAAAAATGAGTTGAAAAACATTAGAAAAGTATTTGGGGAATGTTACTTTTATAAATGCCAAATAAAATAGCATTCCAATAATCAAGTAAAACCTGCCATCAAAATTAGGGGCAATACGAAGTTCATTGATTCGAAAAGAAGGCTTTGTCTGCATCGGCAAATAAGGATGCGTCATTAGTTTTTTATAAGATGCGTTATCCCTAATTGACTTTCTTTTCTGAAGTATCAAAAGTGAATCTGCTGCTCTTTGTATACTATCTGTAATGGTTGAATCTGCGAAAGGAATCATGGACGTGGTGTCAATGATTGAAGTGCTATCTGGTTTTTGTTGAGCCAAAAGGCTAGTACCTATAAAAAGGGAAGCACTCAAAAAAGCTACAATGAATAACAAATAACGGGATCGCATGGTTACAAAAATAAGGAGCTTCCTCTAACATTAACGGCATAGTTGCAAGTATTTGGTAGATTTGCAACATAAACATTTACATGGCAGGCATTTACATTCATATTCCTTTCTGCAAACAGGCCTGCCACTATTGTAATTTTCATTTTAGCGCTTCTACCAAATTATTAGACCCCATGGTACAAGCCCTCTGCAAAGAAATAGAATTGCAGCAGCATTTTTTTGATGCACAAAACACATTAATAGATACTATTTATTTTGGAGGTGGCACCCCTTCACTTTTAACGAGTCATGCGACAGCACAAATACTTGCTGCCGTTAAAAAGTATTTTACCCTTTCTGCGCAAATAGAAATTACACTTGAGGCCAACCCTGATGATATCACAAAAGAAAAATTGATTGCATTTAAATCTATGGGGATTAATAGGCTTAGTATGGGTGTGCAATCGTTTGTAGACGAAGACCTTATCTGGATGAATCGTGCGCACCGATCAGAAGCTGCCGTTCAGGCCATTGAACTTGCAAAAGAAGTTGGTATCCATAATATTTCAATCGACCTTATTTATGGCATTCCCACACTTACAGATGATAACTGGATACAAAATATTGATAAAGCGATTGGATTAGAAGTACAGCATTTGTCTTGTTATGCATTAACGGTAGAACCTAAAACACCACTCAATGCGCTTATTTTAAAAGGCGAAAAAGAAGATATTGATAGTGCAAAGCAAGCTGCACATTTTGAACTACTAACAAAGCATGCAGCACGGGCTGGATATGAACATTACGAGCTTTCTAACTTTGCACTAGCAGGCTACAGAAGCAAGCATAATACCAGTTATTGGCAACAAAAAAAATACCTAGGCATTGGGCCATCTGCACACTCCTATACTGGTACTACCCGTCAATGGAATATTGCAAACAATGCACTATATATAAGCAGCCTCGAAAAAGGCATCGTACCGTTTGAGTCAGAAACATTGCCACTAGCCACACAGTACAATGAATATATCATGACATCACTTCGAACCATTGAAGGTTGTTCGTATGAATATTTACGTGAAAAATTTGGAGAAAATGCAGTTAATAGAACAAAAAAAATAGCAGAAGTATATACTGATAAAGGTCAATTGGTGGAGCAAGAAGATTTTTTGAAAGCAACCAATCAGGGAAAGTTTTTTTTAGACGGTATTGCCGCAGATTTTTTTGAAGTATAGCTATAGCAACATTAAAATAGAATTTTTTCAACCTCTGCAAAGCCATTTGCAGCGTGCATCTGCTTCCATAAAATTTGATATATCGCTGTAGCAATAGGCATTTCGGCACCGTACGCCTGATTAATTTCAAAAATACACTTGCTAGCATTGTAACCTTCAGCTACCATATTTAACTCGAGCTGAGCCGCTTTAACGGAGTAGCCTTTACCAATCATATTGCCAAAGGTTCGGTTTCTACTATATAAAGAGTAACAGGTAACAAGTAGGTCACCTAAATACACTGAAGCATTATAATTGGGTGGCACCGCGGCTTTTGTTGCACCTTCCGGGTGTTCACATTTTTGTAAAAAATTTGCCATTTCATTGGCGCAATTAGCAATGTAAACGCTTAAAAAATTATCGCCGTATTCAAGTCCATGTGCAATACCGGCGCCTAAAGCATAAATGTTTTTTAATACAGAAGCAAATTGTGAACCATAGATATCGGTATTCACTACCGTGTTGATGTAGTCGCAAGTAAAATGTGATGCGATTTCCTGCGCTGCTTCATCTGTAGTGCCAGAAAAAGTTAAATACGACAGTTTTTCGGCGGCCACTTCTTCTGCGTGACAGGGACCCAGCAATGTGAAATAATGATCTAACGGAAAATTAAAATTAGTTTGCAGGTATTGATTGAGTAGCACATTATGATCTGGTAAAATACCTTTTACTGCCGAAACAATTTTTTTACCTTCTAGTTGACTAGCATCAACACCTTCAAAAATAGAACTTACGTAGGCAGAAGGAACGGCTACTACAATTACATCAACCGCGGACACTAGTTCCTGAACATTATCCGTTAACTGTAATTGCGCCTGATTGAAATAAGCAGCACTTAAATAATGGGGGTTGTGCTTGCGTTTTTGAATGTATTGTATGGTGTCAGCATTTCTAACCCACCAATGAATGGCATTACCATTATCTGTTAAGATTTTAGCAAGTGCTGTTGCCCAACTTCCACTTCCGACAATTCCAAAACGCATATCTAATTTGGTTGTTAATCAAGCACAAACATACGAAAGGATTTTTTATTGAAAATCTTAGTCTTTTTTCTTGTCTTCAAAAAGTTTATCCTTACTTACCACTTTCACAAGGCTACTATCTTTAATAAGCTTGCTCACTGTATTGTAAGGACCTGTGATAACTTGATCACCTGCTGCAATACCGTTTACAATTTCGATGAAATTAAGGTCTTGAATATCTGTTTTTACTTTTACCTTTTTAACACGGTTGTCTTTTTGTAGCACAAATACCACTTCTTCAGAATCATCAGATTCTAATGTTTTTTTGTCTGAAGCTGGAGCAGCTTCTTCTTTTTTATCTTCTTTACCAGAACTCGCGCCTGCTTTAGCTTCTGATTTATCTCTTGTTGTAACTGCATTTAAAGGAATAGACAAAACGTTCACTTTTGTTTTGGTTTGAATATCTGCACTAGCACTCATCCCTGGTCTAAAAGGAAAACTATTGCCAGCAACGAGTAAATCTTGGTAACTGCTTGCTAACAAACGGATATGCACTTTGTAGTTAGTTACCTCAGAGCTTCCACCTCCTGCAGCTGATCCAGCAGTGATAGGATTTGCTATTTTGTATACAAGTCCTTTAAACTTTCTATTGGTATAAGCATCTACTTCTACAACCGCTGTATCACCAATTTTAACTTTAGGAATATCATTTTCACCTACATCCACTCTAATTTCAATACTACGCATATCTGCTACACGCATCATTTCGGTACCCGCCATTTGTGCTGTACCTACAACACGCTCCCCTTTTTTAACGGCGAGTAAACTAATAATACCATTCATTGGTGCTACAAGTGTTGTTCTAGATAAATCTTTATTAGCACGCGCTAGTTGTGCTTCTGCACCACTGATAGCAGCCTGCGTTCCCTTAAGACCTTCTTTAGCTCCATTATAATTTGCTTCTGCAGATCTAAAGGCCTGTTGTGCTTGTTCAAATTCTTGACGAGAAGTTACTTTATCGTTGTATAATTTAAGTTGACGATCATACACCTGCTTTGCATTATCAAGTGTTGCTTTTAAACCAACAATACTTGCACTAGAATTAGCAAGCTGTGCTCTAGCCTGGTTTACACCAGCAGCAACCTGATCGCGCTGCGTAGAATAAATGTCTGCATAGATACGGGCCAATACTTGACCTTTGGTTACACTGTCGCCTTCGTTTACATTTAACTCAACAATTTCTCCACTAATATCTGGACTCACTTTTACTTCGATTTCTGGATATACTTTTCCACTTGCGTTTACAGTTTCAATGATGGTACGCATCGCTGCTTTTTCTGCAGAAACGGTAAGTCCATCTTCTTTTCCAATGACGCCCGTTTTTTTAAGCGTTACAAACAAAACGATTAAAACAACAAGTGATACGATCGTCCAAAGTAATTTTTTATTCATGGTATTGTATTTCAAAAATTTTTAAAAATGTAATTATAATGTATTAAAGTGTGATACCCTGTCCTTTATAGAATTCAAGTACTTTCATCTTAAATACATAATCGTATTGGTTGCTTAGTTGTTGCACTTTAGCACGCAATAAATTGTTTTGATTGGTAATTAAATCAAGTGAACTTAACAGGCCTACTTCATATCTTTTTGATGCAAAATCGTACGCCTTTTGTGAAGTTTCAACGGCTTTTGTGCTTGCATTTAATTTTTGTAAAGCAGCGGTTGCACTGTTATATGCCGTATAAATATTTTGCTTTAAGGTGATATCTGATTGCTCTTTTTGTAACTCCGCAGATTTCACATTAAGGTTAGCACGTTGGTAAGCCCCTTTTGCCTGCCCGCCATTAAAAATGGGAACAGACATGTTCAATCCAATGTTCTGACCAAAGTTATTACTGAGCTGCTTAGACCAGCCATCCCATATTTCACTGATGTTTCGGTTGGTTTGATTGAGCTTATACATCGGGCTTTGTACGAAATAATCTTGGCCTCCAATAGAAACTTTTGGATCAAAACCAGGCATGGGTGTTCCGTAGCCTAAAAAACTAGCGCCTGTTGTTCTTCTAAATGAATTGGAAAAATTAGATGCCAAATTACCACCTATGGTTAAGGTTGGATATTGTTGCGCTTTGGCTACTAGTACCGATTTTTTTGCAGCTTCTAATCGAATGGCATTTGCTTTTTGTAAAGGCTGTGCACCCAGTGCCATTTCATACACCACCTGTGGTTGTAGTTCGGCAAAACTTGGAATTGGAATATTACTAATATTAGGCGTAGCCACCTCAAAAGGCACTGCAGGATCCAAATTTAATAGACCTTGTAAATTCAAAATATTTTGTTCATATCCAGTATACGCGCCAATATAATTACTACTATCAGAGGCAAGCTGCACCTGTATTTCAGCCAAATTCAATTCTGGTAAAGCGCCAGCGTCCACTCTTTTTTTAGTGATTTCTAATTGCGTTAAGGTTTGATTAATTTGTACTTGTGTGATTTTTACTTGCTCTGCTGCCGCTAATACGTTTAAATAAAAATTAGCCACATTTAAAGAGATGTCGTTGGCAATTCTATCAATGTCGGCGAGGGCTGCTTTCGCATTTAAGTCTGCAACAGCAACACTGTTTTTAAGACTACCATAATTATACAGTTGCATGCCTCCAGACAAACCTATATTTTGAAATAAAAACTGTGTAGTTGCAAAAGCATTGGTGGTAGGATCGATGGATCTACCAAAACGCACACCCAAACCAGAACTACCTGTAATAGAAGGGTATACAGCTAATTTTGACAGGTTGACCTGTATTTGAGCAATTCGTGCTTGAATATCGGCTTGTTTAACAGAAATGTTATGACTGGTCGCATATTCTACACAACGTTTGAGGTCCCACTTTTCGGTTTGGGACTGCGCCTGAAATACAAGTAAGGCAGCAAGGAGGGTAAATAATGATTTCATAGAACTGCAAAAATAATGGATTCCATGCCCATAGCCTTAAAATTTAGACAGACGGAAAGAAAGCGGGTATTTTGGCTAATTATGTGTTATGAAGGGTGAATTTAACTACAATGTGGCCTCAGGACCAGATTTACGGTACCGAGCGGTCATAAAATAGAGCAGCATAAAGGCTGCCAAAACGGCAACACCTACACCTGCAGTTGCCGGGGTTTGGAAGGCAATACTCACCCCCACAAACAAGTAGTTGGCTATAAAAAATAAGGGGATGAATGGAAACAATTTCATTTTAAATATCCCTGTACCATCTAAGTGTTTTGTTTTACTGCGCAACTTAAAAATGGCAGCACTTGAAGCCACCATGCCAAAGCAATCTAAAAAGATGGTGAAGTTTAAAATTTTCTCGAAGGTTTGTGCAAAAAACAAAATCACAATACACACTGCGGCAAAAATGGTTAGTGAAAAAACGAGCACATCCGTTTTTTTATCTTGTTTAGAAAATACGGCCGGCAAAGTTCCTTCGGCACTCATTGCATACATGACCCTGGGGTTACTCATAAGCAGTGCATTCACATAAGCTAGTACCCCAAAAAATAAAAAGAATGAAAAAATATTAGCGGCCTGATCACCAAAAGTTTTTTGAATGAGTGCATACGCAATTTCACGTTCTCCTTTCATGTTATCAAAGCCAATAATCACGTAATAACTAAAATTGGCGAGTAAATAAAGTCCAATAATAATCGCGATACCAATAAATATTCCTTTAGGTATTGTTTGCGATGGTTTATCTACTTCGTTTCCAAAATTTATAGTTTGTTGATAGCCGCCATAGGTGAATGAAACAGCAATTAAGCTAATACCAAAACTTTGAATCCAACCCATATTTGATGCTGCTGCAACTGGCGCAGATACACTGTGCAAAAGTGTTTCATGCGGAAAGAAGAGGGCTGCAATGATTACTAGAATCATTGTAATTTTTATGAGCATTAAAATATTTTGCGCGCGCGCACTCATTTTTAATCCCCGCAAATTGATAAAATAAAAAAGCAAGATGGCCACTACGCTTAAAAGTGCTTTATCGATATCGGACCAACTATGACCTGGAAAAAGTTTAGCGATATATCCACTACCAATGAGTGCTACCCCACTTAAACTAGCAGCGTTACTTATTAAAATAATACAGTTAATTGCAAAAGCAATACTCGGATGATAGGCATAAGAAAATACTTTATAGTAGCCCCCTGTAACCGGATACCTACTTCCAATTTCTGCATACGTGAGCGCACCACACATAGCTACCAAACCTCCCACAATCCATGCGCTAAAATAAACAGAAGGTTCAATGGCGTCTTTAGCACTCGTAGCTGCTGTTCTAAAAATTCCCATTCCAATGACAAGGCCTACTACAATCATGGTGAAGCTAAATAAATTCAATTTTTGTTTTGATTGCATAGGCAAGTGTATGGACTTAAATGTAGCAAACTTAAGCGAAGTTTTCAACGCTCGGTGCAAAACTAAATACATTCAATTGATATGCCTTATAAACAGAAGTACTACTTTTGTTTTGTAATTGGTTCTCGAATGTTTCGAGATTAAAAGGGAAGCAAGTGTAAATCTTGCGCTATCCCCGTAGCTGTAAACGCAACCATGCAACCAACTCTACTAGCCACTGTTCAATTTTTGAATGGGAAGGCCCGTTGGAAGCGCGTAAGCCAGAAGACCTGCCAGTAACAAACCATCATTCACGGCTTTCGGGCGAAAAGCATGGAATGTAAATGCTGTATCAGCAGCTATTTATGTTTCTACCGTTTTAACACTTGAAAGCTCATTGTTCAAATTAAAAAAAACAAACAATGGGCAAAAAATTAATGCTCCTCACCTTGCTATTTTCAGCGAAAATGGTAAGCGCACAACAAGACACGACCACTTTAGATGAAGTGGTGGTGACCGCCAATAAAATGGCACAAAAACAATCCAACACCGGGAAAGTGGTTACCGTTATTACCAAGGCCGATTTAGAAAAAATGGGCAACAAAAATTTGGCAACCTTACTCCAAGAACAAGTAGGTCTTACTGTCAATGGAGCTAGTAATAATGCAGGTAGTGTTCAAACCATTTTTACGCGCGGTGCATCTGGCGGTAGAACCCTCGTACTACTTGATGGTATTCCAGTAAATGATCCGTCATTCATCAACAACGATTTGGATTTAAACTTGTTTGCAACAAACAGTATTGAACGCATTGAAATTTGTAGGGGTGCGCAATCTACCCTGTATGGTAGCGACGCTATTGCAGGCGTTATTAATATTATTACTACAAGTAAAGACATTTCAAAGCCGCTACAAATTAATGCTAGCAGCATACTTGGCAGTTTTGGAACGGTAAAAAATAATGTACAAGTAGCTGGTAAAAAAAATAAATGGACCTACAGTGCAAGGCTTGCACAAACAAATTCAAAAGGATTTTCTGCTTCTATCGATACCACCGGAAAAAATAATTTTGATGCCGATGCGTATAATGGAACTGCTTTACATGGTCAAATCAACTACGCAGCTACTGCGCATTTTTCTATCAAAGCATTTAGCATGTATAACAAATACAAAGCAGGTGTAGATGCAGGTATTTTTAGAGATGATAGAGATTTTACCATTACAAATAGTAGCTTACTTGTGGGCACTGGCTTTGTGTACAAAAAAAATGATTTGCAAATTACGGGTACCTATCAGCACAACACACTTGATCGACATTTTTTAAATGACAGTACGCACAAAACAAGTAATTGGTTTGAAAAAAATGATTACGCTGCAGCTTCCGATTACGCTGAAATTTTTTCCAGTGTTAAATTATCAGATAAGCTAACAGCCTTACTGGGCATCGATTATAGAAAAGGATCCTACAGTCAAAATTATGTATCTGTTAGCGGTTGGGGCCCGTATAATTTTAATGACCCAACAAGATATGCGGAACAATCTGCACTTTACGGCTCACTACTCTACACCAGCCTCAATAAAAAATTAACACTCGAATTAGGAGGTCGCACCAACAAGCATTCGGTATATGGAGGCAACCAAACATTTACTGTTAATCCATCTTTTGCAATCAATGCAAACACAAGAATGTTTGCCAGTATTTCAACCGGTTTTAAAGCGCCTTCGCTGTATCAAATTAGCGTCAATGATAAACTCGATCCAGAAAAAGCAACGAGCTATGAAGCTGGTTTGAGTTATCAAAATAAAACACTTCAAACGAGACTTGTTTATTTTAATAGACAAACCGCTAATGGTATCGATTACAATTATATCAACTACCAGTATTTTAATTATGTAAAACAGGCGGTAAATGGATTGGAATTTGAAATCAGAAAATCGCTTACAAGTGCGCTAACAGCCTTTGCCAACTATACTTTTTTACAAGGAAAAGAAACCACGCAAAATAGAATCACCAACAAAGATACCATCACTTACAACTATCTTTTACGCAGGCCTGCACATCAATTAAATATGGGTATGAGCGCACAGCTCAATACTAAATTGAGATTAGAAATAACGGGTAGGTATGCTAGCAAAAGACGAGATGTAGGAGGTTATGGGGCACCTGACGTTAAATTAACATCTTATGTAACCCTCGCAGCAAACGCAGGGTACCAACTTAACAAACATTGGCGCTTTACCGCCGATATCCAAAACTTTACCAATACAAAATATTACGAGGTGTATGGCTTTACAACCATGCCCTTCAATGCAAGTATAGGCGCTGCGTTTTCTTGGTAAATTAATTGGTTATATTTGTAAGAAGGGCACCAATACATACAAATATGAACTTTCAATTTGACCAACTCATCACCGTCACATTTACATTATTTGCGGTTATAGATATTGTGGGGTCTATTCCACTATTAATATCCTTGAAAGAAAAAATGGGTGGCATTAAATCAATTAATGCTACCCTCATTTCTGGGGCGCTCATGATTGCGTTTTTGTATGTAGGTAAGCCTTTTTTAAACATTTTAGGACTAGATATCAGGTCTTTTGCCGTGGGCGGATCGGTGGTTATATTTTTATTAGGCCTAGAAATGGTGCTTGGACACGAAATTTTTAAAGGCGACAAAGACGCCAAATCCAGTACCATGGTACCCATTGCCTTCCCAATTATTGCCGGAAGCGGAACCCTTACCACCATTATGTCACTTAAGGCCAATTTCGAGGAAGTGTACATATTATCGGGTATTGTAGTAAACCTAGTAATCGTATTTGTAGTACTTAAATCACTGAATTGGATCCAAAAAGGCCTTGGAGAAGGTGGTTTACTGGCCGTTCGGAAGTTTTTTGGCGTCATTTTGCTAGCCATTGCCGTAAAGATCTTTAGTAGCAATATTGCCGCTTTTGGCAAATAATAGAGCTGTTTTTAGCCTACAATTCTTACCTTTGCAGCCCATTTAACCCCTTTGGCCTATTTGGGCCTCAGGCAAACCCTTATAAATAAGAAGACATGGCAAAAGTTACTAGAGAGAACATTGCAAAGCTTACAGACAAACTAACAGTCACTTTAGACAAGGCAGACTACTTAGGAAACTTTGAAGTGAGCCTTAAGAAATATGCAAAAACAGCAAATATTCCTGGTTTTAGAAAAGGAATGGTGCCTGCAGGACTTGTGAAAAAAATGTACGGTCAAAGCGTTTTTACGGACGAGATTTTGAAAACAGTTGAGCAGGAATTAAACAGTTATTTACAAGCTGAGCAACTAGATATTTTTGCGCAGCCACTTCCACTTGATAGCGAACTTCGCAATATGGACATCAACAACCCAGAAAGCTACACCTTTGCTTTTGAAATTGGACTTAAGCCAGCGGTTGATATTGACGTTAAAAAAGTAAAAGTTACACGCTACAAAATAAATGTTACGGATCAAATGTTACAAGATGAACTTGAGCGTTTACAAATTCGTAGCGGTAAAATGACAGAGCCTGAAGCTGTAACTGGTGACGACAACGTTTTAAATGTAAAATTTGTAGAGTGCGATAAATCAGGTACAGCTATTGAAGCTGGTATTACCAAAGACAACTCTTTGCTTGTTAAATATTTTGAACCTAAGTTTAGAAAAAATTTAATCGGAAAGAAAAACGATGATAGCGTTGTATTGCAAGTAGGCAAAGCGTTTGAAGCAAAAGAAAAAGAAGCTATTTTAGCGGATTTAGGTTTAACAGATGCAGATGCTGAAAAATACTTTAGCTTACAAATCACTAAAGTAGGTCTTGTAGAAAAAGCAGAAATGAACGCTGAGTTTTTTGCAAGTGTGTATCCAAATGCCGCTATTGCAACTGCAGAAGAATTTACTGCCGAAGTAAAAAAAGAAATGGAAACCTATTATGATGCGCAGTCTCGCAATCAAATTCACGATCAAATTTACCACCACTTTGTAGACCACACTCCAATGGAATTACCAGAAGGATTTTTAAAGCGTTGGTTACAAACAGGTGGCGAAAAACCAAAAACAGAAGCAGAAGCGGAAGCAGATTATCCAAGCTTTGCTGGTCAATTAAAATGGACCATTGTTAGTAGCAAATTAGCTGCCGATAATAAAATTGAAGTAATGCCTGACGATATCCGTGATTTTGCGAAGCAGCAATTGTTTAGCTACATGGGTGGTCAATTAGGTGCGCTAGGTGACAACCAACAATGGGTAGAAGATTATGCAAACCGCATGATGCAAGACCGCAAATTTGTGGAGGATAGCTACCACCGCATCAGCACCGAAAAATTATTTGGTATCATTGAAGCACAAGTAACTGCCAAAGAAGAAAGCATTAGTGCCGAAGATTTTGCAAAGAAATTGCACAATCACAACCACTAATCTCATCAAAACATAGAGAAAAGCTGGGGTAGCCCGGCTTTTTTTATGAAATCAGGTCAAAAAACCTGACTACTTGTCTTTTGGCTAAAAATTTGCATAGTATTTGCCACTGTACTAGGCAACCGAAAAAGCAAATAACTTATCTTCAAAGCGAAATTAAAAGTATATGAATCTAGGAAAAGAATTTGAGCAATATGCGGTAAAACACAGAGGTATTAGTAGTGCCACTTTGCATAATTACCAGCAGGTAACAAACCTTACCCCATACATTATTGAGGAGCGCCCAATGAACGTGGCCAGCATGGATGTGTTTTCACGTTTAATGATGGACCGTATTATATTTTTAGGCGAAGGCATCAACGATTATGTTGCCAATATTGTAACGGCTCAATTGTTGTTTTTAGAAAGCACGGATCGTACGCGTGATATTCAAATGTATATCAATAGCCCAGGGGGAAGCGTTTATGCAGGACTTGGCATTTATGATACCATGCAATTTATTGGGCCAGACGTTGCAACTATTTGTACAGGCATGGCTGCAAGTATGGGACAAATATTATTGTGCGCTGGTGTTAAGGGAAAACGTACCGCACTTAAACATAGCCGCATTATGATGCACCAACCAAGTGGTGCGATTGGTGGTCAAGCAACTGACATTGAAATTACTGCAAGAGAAATTAAAAAATTAAGATCAGAATTATACGCTATTACTGCGCATCATACTGGCAAAGACGAAGCTACTATTGCAAAAGATAGCGATAGAGATTTTTGGATGACCGCCGCTGATGCAAAAGAATATGGACTGGTAGATGAAGTTTTATTAACCAACCCACGCAAAGAAAATAAATAACAACGCCATGACAGACTTAAAATATATTGTAAATCCTTACTTAATGGAAGACGAGGAAGAATCTGTGAAAGAAGACAAGCCAGTAAACAATGGTATGCTCATGAAAAAAATGGAAAAACTTTTCTTTGAAAAGAGAACCGTTTATTTATGGGGTGTTGTAGATGATCATTCTGCTAAAGATGTCGTAAACAAATTATTATTATTAGACGCAGACAAGCCAGGCGCCGAAATTAAATTTTATATCAATAGCCCTGGGGGTATTGTAACAAGTGGCATGGTGATGTACGATACCATGAAACTCATTCAGAGCCCTGTGTCTACTATTTGTATGGGACTTGCGGCTAGTATGGGTTCTATTTTACTCAGTGCTGGTGCCAAAGGCAAGCGTTATATTTATCCGCACGGCGAAGTGATGATTCACCAGCCAAGCCTTGGTGGTTACATGCAAGCAAAGAGTGCAGATATTGAAATTCAGGCCGAACAAATTATAAAAACGAAAGCAATTGGTGCGCGCATTTTAGCTGAAAACTGTGGCAAAACAGTAGATCAAATCATGAAAGATTTTGATCGTGATTATTGGATGGATGCTAAAGAGGCTGTAGCATACGGAATTGTAGATAGTGTATTAGAGAAGATTTAAGGAGTAACTGTATTATGGCAAAAGCAAATCAATTAACCTGTTCTTTTTGTGGAAGAAGTCGCGATGAGGTAAAAATTCTTATTGCTGGGCAGCACTCGCACATTTGTGAAAACTGTGTGGAGCATGCACAAGAAATTATTGCACAAGAAGTAACAGTTAAAAAAGAAGGTGACAAAGGAAACTTCAAACTCAATGTGCGCAGGCCATTAGAAATAAAAAAGTTTTTAGACGAGTATATTATTGGTCAAGACGATGCTAAAAAGATTTTATCGGTAGCGGTATACAACCACTTTAAACGTGTGGCACAAAAGCCACAAGCAGATGATGTGGAAATTGAGAAGAGTAATATTATTATGGTGGGCGAAACCGGAACCGGAAAAACATTACTCGCTAAAACCATTGCTAGAATTTTAAATGTTCCTTTTGCAATTGTAGATGCCACTGTTTTTACAGAAGCCGGATATGTAGGTGAAGATGTTGAAAGTATGCTTACGCGTTTATTACAAAATTGTGATTACGATGTAGCGGCTGCCGAAAGAGGCATCGTTTATGTTGATGAAATTGATAAAATAGCCCGCAAAGGAGACAATCCTTCTATTACGCGTGATGTAAGTGGTGAAGGTGTTCAGCAAGGTTTATTAAAAATGCTAGAAGGTACCGAAGCGCTCGTACCACCACAGGGTGGACGTAAGCACCCAGAACAAAAAATGATTAAAGTAGACACTAAAAATATTTTATTTATTTGCGGTGGCGCTTTTGATGGTATCGATAAAGTAATTGCTAGACGTATCAACACCAATGCCATTGGGTTTAGCGTTAATAAAGACGAGCAGGAAAACGCAAGAAAAAATTTATTGCAATTTATCAACGCACAAGACTTAAAAAGCTTTGGACTCATTCCTGAATTACTAGGAAGACTTCCTGTAGTAACACACCTTGAGCCACTTGATGCTGGCATCTTACGCAGCATTTTAACAGAGCCTAAAAACTCGTTACTCAAACAGTACAACCGTTTATTTGAATTAGAAGGTATTGAACTTATTATTGAAGAAGAAGTACTTGACTTTATGGTAGGCAAGGCCATGGAATACAAACTTGGTGCGAGAGGCCTTAGAAGTATTTGCGAAAGTATTTTAACCGATTCTATGTTTGAACTTCCAGGTACCGATACCAAAAAATTTACGGTAACCCTTGAATACGCAGAACAAAAGTTTAGCAAGAGTAAACTGAGTTCTTTAAAAGTTGCTTAAAACAAATTGATATGAACGAATTAGTAGAACGCTTAGTTAAAGAAGCGGCCTTAACACCAGAGCAAGCACAGCAAGCCATTGCAACCATCGCAGGTTTTGTAAAAGAAAAATTTCCAATGCTTGGTGGTGCCGTAGATCAAATATTTTCGGCAGGTAATAAAGACTAGCCTACAGCATATTTAGTACCGTATCAATAATTTCGGTTTTGGTAATAGGAATACCCATTACCTTGTTGTACCCTTTTGCATCCACTAAATACTGGTCTCTTATTATTTTTATGAGTTGACCATTATTAAGTTCAGGAACGAGTACTTTATCAAACCCTGCAATAATACTTCCTAAATTTTTTGGAAACGGACGCATGTATTTAATATGTGCATGACTTACCGCGTGACCTGCTGCTTGTAATTCTGTAACGGCTGTTTTAATAGCGCCATACGTAGAGCCCCAACCTAAAACGAGTACTTTACCAGTAGCTGGGCCACTATCTAATTGTTGTAGCGGAATATAATCTGCTATCATATCTACTTTGGCCTGACGGGTGTTCACCATATGCTGGTGATTTTCCGGATCGTAACTCACATTACCCGTAATATCCTGCTTTTCGATGCCGCCAATACGGTGTTCAAAACCTGCCGTTCCAGGAACAGCCCATGGTCGTACTAATTTTTCATCTCTTTTATACGGCATGAATTTTGTTTCACCTTCATCAAGTGTTGTTTTAAAACTTACTTGAATGGGTGCTAAATCTGCGGCAACTGGGAACTTCCAAGGCTCCGCACCATTAGCGATATAACCATCACTTAATAAAATAACCGGCGTCATATGTTGTACAGCAATGCGCACTGCCTCGTATGCTGAGTCAAAACAATCGCTGGGTGTAGAAGAAGCTATAATGGGCATTGGACACTCACCGTTTCGGCCATAATAAGCTTGCAACAAATCGCTTTGCTCTGTTTTGGTTGGAAGTCCAGTTGATGGACCACCGCGCTGAATATTAATGATCACAAGTGGAATCTCTAACATCACTGCAAGACCCATCGCTTCTGTTTTAAGTGCCATACCCGGCCCCGAAGTGGTAGTTATTCCAATAGAGCCGCCATAACTGGCGCCAATGGCTGCTGATATACCGGCAATTTCATCTTCGGCCTGGAATGTTTTAATCCCAAAAGCCTTGTGCTTACTGAGTTCGTGTAAAATATCGGAAGCCGGCGTAATCGGATACGTACCTAAAAAAATGGGTAAGCCCGATTTTTCACTAGCCGCAATTAAACCCATCGAAAGGGCCTGGTTACCCATAATACTCCGGTATGTTCCTGGAATCATTTTTGCTTTTTCTACCCGGTAACGACTAGAAAAAGTTTCAGTGGTATCACCATAATTAAAACCTGCTTGCAACACTTTAATATTGCTTTGCAGGATGGTATCTTTTTTACCAAACTTTTCATTTAAGAAAGTAATCGTGTTGTCTAAATTTCTATTGTACATCCAATAAATAAGACCTAGCACAAACATATTTTTTGCACGATCTCTTTCTTTGGTACCGAGGTCTGTAAAATCTTTTAGTGCCTCACGCGTAAGTTTAGTAATATCTACTTTTATGAGTTCAAAACCTTCCAAACTGCCGTCCTCTAAGGGGTTCACGCCATCTGGGTAATTGGCTAAGCGTAAATTTTTTGCATCAAAACCATCTACGTTGGCAATTATTTTTCCACCTTTTTTAATGGCTTTCAGGTTTACTTTTAATGCTGCAGCATTCATGGCAACCAGTACATCACAATCATCACCTGGTGTAAATACGCGATCACTAGAAAAACGAAGTTGAAAACCACTAACCCCTGGCAGTGTTCCAATTGGGGCACGAATTTCGGCAGGGAAATCTGGAAAAGTAGCAAGGTCGATACCCAGTAATGCCGTATTATTGGTAAACTGCTGACCGGTTAATTGCATACCATCTCCACTGTCACCAGCAAACTTGATTACGACGTCCTGTAGTAGTGTTTCCTTCTTTTCCATGAGCTTCTATAATTGTGGTAAAGTTACAATTTACTGAGGAGGTAGCCAATGGTTTTTTAACTGTTAAAGTCATCAAAAGATGCTTGTAACAAAATGAATCTTATTGTATATTTGGGTAACAAAAATTAAACAACCATGGCACTATTTGAATCAGGAAATCCTACCCTTTCAGAAAAAATGTTTGATAAGGCCGGCCACGTGCAGGCTAACGCAGCGGGCACCATGTCTGTGAGAGGCACCATGAATAAATTTGGACTCATGCTTATTGGTGTAATTGCAGGCGCTGGTTATACTTGGCATTTAATTGATCAAAACAATCCTTCGCTTGCACAAACCCTTATGATTGTCGGTGTTATAGGCGGATTAATAACAGCCCTTGCTATCACATTTAAACCCAATTGGGCACCTGCACTAGCTCCTGCTTATGCAATACTTGAAGGCTTATTTTTAGGCGCAATTTCTAAAGTGTTTAACGACGCTTTTTACCCTGGAATAGTAGTTCAAGCTGTAGGCCTCACTTTTGGTGTAGCTGTTGCTATGTTTTTACTATACAACTTTAGAATTATTAAACCTACCGAGAAGTTCAGATCTATGATCATGAGCGCCACGCTTGGTATCGCAATTTTTTATTTACTTACTTGGGTGCTTGGCTTATTTGGCGTAGACGTAAGTTTTGTTAGAGATAATTCTATGCTTAGCATTGGTATTAGTTTATTTATTGTTGCCATTGCTGCACTCAATTTAATTTTAGATTTCGATATGATTGAACAGGGTGCACAAAGGGGTGCTCCAAAATTTATGGAATGGTACGCTGCTTTTGGATTGATGGTAACCATCGTATGGTTATATTTAGAAATCTTAAGATTACTTAGTAAACTATCAAGCAGAGATTAATGCAAAAAAGTAAATTATTTACAATAGTAATGGTAGCAGCTTTCGGGTTGCTACCATTTTTTATTTCGGCACAAGTGGGTTATTTACCACCCTATTTTAAAGACAGTAACCGGTTAGAAAAATTAAGTACTGCATTTCCAGTCGTTGAAAAAATGGTTCAAAAATATGCAGCCGACAATCATTTTCCAGGCTATAGTTTTGGCATTGTACTTGACGGAAAATTAGTATTCACAACAAGTGGCGGTTATACCAATGTAGGGACTAAAACACCTGCGACTTCGGGTAGCATGTTTAGAATAGCGTCTATGTCTAAAAGCTTTACAGCCATGGCTATTGTGAAATTAAGGGATGATGGGAAATTAAATCTAGACGATAAAGTGAGTACGTATATTCCGGAATTAAAATATCAGGGGCTGACCACAGATGCTGCTCCCATAACGATTAGAGATTTACTCACCCACTCGGCAGGATTTCCAGAAGACAATCCTTGGGGTGATAGACAACTAGAAAAAACGTCACAAGAATTACTAGCACTTATTAAAAAAGGAATTCATTTTTCTACGGCTACTGGTTTATCGTATGAATACAGCAACCTAGGTTTTACCATGTTAGGTTATATTATTGAAAAAGTAAGTGGCAAAAATTACGGCACTTACATTAGCGAAAATATTTGGAAGCCCCTTAAAATGGAAGCCACCTGGGAGTACACCACTATTGCAAAAGAAAAATTAGCGCAGGGTTACCGCTGGATTAATAATAGTTGGGAAGAAGAAGCTTTGCTACACGATGGTATATATGGCGCCATGGGTGGCATGATTACAAGTGTCGCATCTTTTAGCAAATATGTATCGCTGCATTTAGATGCATGGCCTCCTAGAAACAATCTTGAAACAGGACCTGTCAAAAGAAGTACGATTAGAGAAATGCATCAGCCTAGTAGATTTATTGGACTGGGCGCATCCTATAAATACCCTTCTGGTAGAGCCTGTGCAACCAGCACTGCCTATGGTTATGGACTAAGTTGGTTAAAAGATTGTACCGGCCGAACAAGCATTGCGCATAGCGGTGGTCTTCCAGGATTTGGAAGCAATTGGAGAATCCTTCCTGAGTATGGACTCGGTGTGATACTACTTGCCAATGTAACATATGCGCCAACAGCAGTGCTTAATACGATGGTTATTGATACCCTTTTAAGAATGGGAACGGTAGATTTACAACCTAGAATTTTACCGGCATCTGCGACATTAAAAAATGCGCAAGCAAAATTAACAGCACTATTACCGCAATGGGAAAACGCAGCAGCCTCTAACTTATTTGCAGAAAACTTTTTTAAAGATTATAAAATGAATGCGCTCATTAAAGAGGCAACTAGCATTTTTAATACGGCAGGAGCGTTACATAGAACCGGCGATTTGATTCCAGAAAATGAACTACGTGGCTATTATTATATCCATGCAAAAAACGGAACTATAAAAATTAGTTTCACATTAACGCCTACAAACCCAAGTCAAATTCAGGAGTACCATATTGGCTTTCAAAAAAACATAGAGGAATAATTATTTTCTAATTGCTACCCCAGCCCTAGCTCCCGTATGCACACCTGCATCCACGGTAACAACGCCATTTACAATCACGTAATTAAACCCTACGGCGTATTGGTGCGGATTTTTATATTCGGCCCTGTCGCCAACTTCTGCTTCATTAAATAAAACAATATCAGCAGCAAAATTTTGACGTAGTAATCCCCTATCGGTAAACCCAAATTTTTGCGCAGGCAGTGATGTCATGCGGCGAACTGCTTCTTCTAAACCAATGACGTTTTCTTCACGTACATATTTTTTTAACACCCTTGCATTGGTACCATACCCTCTTGGATGCGGATTGCCTTCTTTGTACACACGAATACTTGCATCAGAAGCAAACATATTAAATGGATAGCGCATAATGGCTTTAATATCTGATTCACTCATGCCATGAAAAACCATAGAAGCACCACCTTTTTCCATCATCTGAATAATGGTTTCTGCTTCTTGTTTAGCAGTATGTTTTTTACCCAAAAATAAATTCACTTCTTCTATATTTTTCCCATTGAGTGTTGTGTCCTTTGCAAAGTAAGCAACAACCGGATAACTAAAATGCTTAAGCTTTCGTTTAGAGAGTCTCGCTAACATATAAGTGGCTACTTCTTTTCTGATTGCAGGGTTTGAAAGCCTTTCTACTATTGAGTCTTGGCCATCGGCAAGTACCCAGTCTGGAATCAGTGTACTTAAAGAAGTACTACTTGCCGTGTACGGATATTGATCGATAGTTACATCGAGTCCATTTTTTCTGGCATTCAAAATGAGCGGCAGTGTTTCACTACTTCTTCCCCAGTTTTGCTGACCGCTTACTTTAAAGTGAGAAATTTGAACCGGCAATTTTGCAGTGTTTCCAATATACAAAGCTTCTTCTATAGCAGCCACTACACTATCACCTTCATCGCGCATATGCGATGCGTAAACACCATTATATTTTGCTACCACTCTTGCCAACCGCACAATTTCTTCGGTGGTGGAATAGGTGCCCGGAATATAAATAAGTCCGGTACTCATGCCAACCGCACCATCACGCATGGCCTTGTCAACAATATTTTCCATGGCTTGCATTTCTGTTTCGGTAGGATTTCTGCTGGCTCTTCCCATCACTTTTTTTCTAACATCATTGTGTCCAACAAGTACCGCTACATTTACAGATGTTTGTAAGCTATCAATTTTACGCAGGTACCTTCCAATGTTGGCATCCGACGAACCACAGTTACCTGTAATAACAGTTGTAACACCATCATAAAT